>Ga0208061_100326_pt1 | contig 14427 bp, 10 predicted proteins | sample DeeseametaMP0555_FD_184209 | JGI IMG/M metagenome (GOLD analysis project Ga0208061, IMG submission 184209) | Marine microbial communities from the Deep Atlantic Ocean - MP0555 (SPAdes) | ecosystem: Environmental > Aquatic > Marine > Oceanic | place: South Atlantic Ocean | collected 2011-01-23 | reverse complement strand
ATCGGCCCGCGCCTTCTTTCTTGCTCGTGTCCTCTCCCCTTGCTCGAGCACTGCCCGGAGCAAATCTCAGGACATGATATTCGCCACGTGATCGCTCTCACCCAAGATGTCCGCATGTTTGGCCGACATCTTGCGCTTTCTGTACATCAACGCCAGGAGCACCAGGAAGAGGATCGCGCCCGGAACAAAGTAAAATCCTGGGACGACCCAGAGCCAGAAGCCGATGAATTGACCATCCTTGGAGCTTAAACCGAGACCGAGCGGCCCCTGAAAGAGCAACACCGCCAATGGGATGATGTGCGTGAGCATGATCGTCGGGAGCAAGAATGTGCCATAGGTCGAGTCCACAGCGCGCGACTCGAAGATCCCCCAGGAGAGCAACCCGTACAACAGCGCCGAGCTCGTCGCCGCGAACCCTGCGATAAGGAGCAGCTCGGCGTCATCGCTGATCTGCATGTAGCGAATCGTCCCTACTATAAACGCGCCCAGCGCCGCCGCGATCGCCAACGCGAGCGGGAGGTAATCCCGCCCCGCCTTCATCTTTCGGAACTGCTTCGAGAACACGCGCAAGAACAGCGTCGGGAGAATCATCACCAGCAGCGTCACCGGCGTCGCCATCATGATCGCACCGCCAATCTCATCGGCCTTTGGTCCGCATCCCGTCAACGTGAGCGCAGCGAGCACAATCCCTAGCGTTTTGATCCACTTCTTCATCGAACCTCCAAAAGAGCACCGCGCGTCTTCGGTCTGTATTCACGGCCATGGCTTGCCAGGGCAGATAAGGCTATCATGAGGAAAACCACTGTCCCGCGTAGATTTCTTCCAGCTGGGGAGCGAGAAATGACCGAACCGACAGACCTGTCTGAATGGCCAGCGCTCGACCCTGAAGGTTCGCCTGTCGAGCTACACGCCTTCGATCACGAACACGATCGCTGGGACACACTCCCCGAGACCTCGCGAGACACGCCACCCGAGATCGACGCGCTCGAGCTGGTGACGTGGAATATCTGGTTCTCCACCTGGCGAAAGCAGGAGCGCCTCGAGCTCTTGCTCGACACGCTCCTCGTGCGACCTCGCGACATCATCGCCCTCCAGGAGCTCACGCGTGATGCGCTCGAGCGCATCACAGAACACCCAGACATCCGACAGCGTTATGCCATCACTGGCGCGCGCGGCGAGACGCTCGACGCCAAGCAGGGATACGGCAACATCACGCTCGTCTCGCGCGAGAATGGGCTCACAGATGGCATCAGCGCGCGCTCGCACAGGTTCTCGACGAGCCAGGGCAGGTGCCTGCTGCTAGTCTCATTGCGTGATGGAACCCTGATCGCCAACACCCACCTCGAGAGCAAGCGCGGGAACGGGATCGTGCGCGAGGAGCAGATACGAGACGTGCTCTCGATCACAAAGGGTAAGTCATTGATATGGATGGGTGATTTTAACTTCTCGCCAGACTTTGACGAACAATCCGTGCTGCCCGAGGCGCTCGAAGACGCCTGGGCAACCTGCCGTCCTGGCGAGGATGGGTTCACGATCGACTCGGATAAAAACCCGATCCTTTATGCCATCGGCAGGAAGTCCAAGCGCGTGAGGTTTGACCGCGTCCTCGCGCGCGGCATGACCGCGCGCGATTGCGCCATCGTCGGTGATGATGGCGATGACCCTATCTTGAGGCCATCGGACCACTTTGGCCTCGAGGCCAGAGTGGTCCGGTAACTCCCACGCGAGTCATGGGGCAGGGCGCTGCTCCTGTTGCTCGTGCAGCGCCTGGATGCCCTTCTGAATCCCTTCGAGGATGGCGCCAGCGCGGATCGTCACGGGGTCTTGTTTGGCTGGCTCGAGGTCAGAGACGTGACCCTCGTCGAACACGGCCTGGACCAGCTCGACGCCCTCGAATGGTTTGCCGACCTCGATCAGAAGCTCACCCATCACGAGCAAATGCTCTCGATCACTGGGGTCGAGCTCGACGCTCTTTCGGATGGCATCGAGCGCGGGCACCTTACGCCCGAGCGCGCGCTGTGCGATGGCCAACGATGCCCAGAAGGCAGGTTGCTCGGGGCGCATCTCCACGAGCACCTGCGCTGCACGCTGCGCGCGCTCCATGTTCTTGTTCTCGAAGTGTTCGATAAATGCATCCACGGACGCCTTCACGAGCGCGTCGGGGGCCTGGTCGAGTTTTCCGCTCATCTCTTCTTCTCCTCGTTTTTATCTTGGTTTATTCGGAATCTGGCGCGCATCACACGCGGATGGACGTATTCACGTAATCACCGACGAGCTTGGGGTCGGCGCTCAATGCGTTCTGTTTCAGGAGCTGCATCACCGCGCTGGCCAGGTCGCCATCCTCTTCGGAGTTCGCGGCGACGAGCTGCGCGAGGAAGTTCGCGGCGTGCTCGACCTTGTCCGCGTCCGCGCCTTCGAGACCCGCCACCGAGCATCCGCCCTTGATGATGCCCGCGACGAGGTCGCCCTCATCCTCACCAGACAGCATGCCCATGCCCGCATCGAGCACCACGCCGAGCAATCCGTCGCGCTCGGGGACCTCGAACCCTGCGGCGTCCATGAGCGCCTTGATGGGCGCGTCGCGCAAATCCGAGAGCGTGAACTCGCCATCAGCCATCGCGCCATCGACAAAGCCCGCCACGCTCGTGCCGTGCTCGGCGACCTTGGAGAGCGTCTTCAATGCTTCCGGCGATGCTCCGAGCGCTTCGCCGAGCGGACCGATATTGGCCAGCGCCCCGAACGCCGAGAGCGCGCCGCCGGTGAAGTCCCCTTGCTCGAACTTGTCCCCTGCCTCCAGACCGCCGCGCACCATCGTCGCCGTCTGCATCAACCCCTGCATGCTCATCGAGAACGAACCGATCGAGGCCGTCCCGCTCGCCGCGCCAATGCCCGCGCCAGCGGCGCCACCGGAGGCGACGATGAGCGAGACCTTGGTCGCGATCGAGGCGACCATATCACCGCCATTCATCGCCGCGGTCATGTAGCCCGCGAGCTTGTCGTTGCCGTTCTTGCGCGCGATGTTCTCGGCCAGATCGAGCCCATTGAGGCCAGCGCCGATGACGTTGCCATACGAGAGGTTCACCACGATGCCGACCACATCGCCCACCTCGTCCGGGCAGCCGATCTTGTCGAGGATCGTGTCAGCGACGCCGCCCAGACCGCGCGTGAGACCCGAGTCAAAGACATCCAGCGTGTTGCGGAAGATGTTCTTGCCCTCGGTGCTCGAGCGCTCGGCCTGTTTGGACTTTGGCGCCATCGCCTCGACGCCACCCTCTCGAGAAATCACCGACGACGCAGCTGTCACTGCTTGCCGGACCGAATTCAACAGCTCCATACCCGAACTCCTTTGCTAAAAGTCATGCGACGCCCGGTCTGTTGCTTCGCCGCGGCGCGCGTGTTTCAGAGAGGTTTTCGGCCAAACATCAGAAGATGTTGCGTGGAGGTTGAAATAATCGACGTTTTGCGGAACTTATGGACCCCTTGCAAAGCCCCCACAAGTCCTGAGAGAATTTCTTCGCTCAGGACACGTCTTTACTGATGACTTCCCCTTGATAAACGTGAGGTAGGGAACCTTGAGAGCTTATGCACTCTTTAAATTAGGTGTCGGTGAAGATGTGATCGAAGTGACACCCGGTGAGTTCATCGGACGGTCCGATCTGGCGACGATTTGCGTGGACGATCCGAGGGTGAGCGAGGCACACGCCATGGTCAGCTTGCGCGGCCACTCGCTCAAGCTGCTCGCCCTGCGCGGTCGCTTCATGGTCGATGGCAAGGTGTCGAGCGAGGTGAACCTGGCTCAGGGCGTCGAGGTCGAGCTCGCGCGCGGGCTCAAGCTCGAATGTCTGGGGGTCTCGCTACCCTCTGCGCTCCCGGGGATCGAAATCGCCGGGATGCCTCCATTCTTGCTCACTGGCACGATGACCTTCTTCCTCGAGACCCCGATCCGGGTCACCAACGGCTTCGATCCCCGCGGAGATATGATCTTCTGGGCGGTGGGCAACCGCTGGCGCGCGAGCGTTGGCAGAGAGCCCGCGCGCGAGGTCTCCATCGGAGACACCATCGAACATATGGGCGTCACGCTCCATATCACCGCGCACCCGATCCAGAACGCCTCTCAAACGGCGACCAAGATGTCGCTGCGGCTTCCGATGACGCTCTACAACCTGGGCACGGCGGTGCGGATCGAGCGCGAGGGAGAGCCTCCTCTGCTCGTCTCCGGCATCCCCGGAAAGATCTTTGCCGCATTGCTCGGGAATGAACAGACCATGGATTGGCGCTCTATAGCTGCATGTGTTTGGCCAGGAGATGCATCCTTACAGAGCGCGCTCCGCCGTCGCTTCGACGCCGGGCTCGCGCGCCTGCGCGATAAGCTCGACTCGTTGACCACTGATGGGGAAGAGCTCGTCAGGTTGGACGGAGCGGGAATGCTCACGCTCGCGCTCACGGAACAGGATCGCATCGTGGAGAAAGAAGATGGGCAGTTATGAAGATCCGTTCGGTTGGCGTCTCAGTATGGAAGGTTCCTGGGACGAGCAACTCAGCGCGCCTGCGTTGAGTATGGCGGGAGACTTGCGCTCGATGAACGTCGAGACCCCGCGAGAGACCCCCGAACAGGCAAGCACTCGAACGTCATCGGATAAAGAAAACCCGCGCTACGAGAAGATATCGATCCTCGGCCAGGGAGGCATGGGTCGCGTCTGGCTCGGGTGGGACACGAAGCTCGAGCGCCACGTCGCGATCAAGGAGCCGCTCGAAGGGCTCGGCTCGATCACGCACCAGCGCTTGATGCGTGAGGTTTACCTGACCGCGCAGCTCGAGCACCCGGGCGTCGTCGCCATTCACGACGTCTACTCCGAAGACGAGCGCGCGCACTTTGTCATGGCGCTCGTGCGCGGCGAGACGCTCGCGAGGAAGCTCTCCGGGTTTAACCCGGATGATGACGCCGAGCGCGCGCGCCTGCTCGCGCACATCCTCGAGGTTTGCGATGTCATCAGCCACGCCCACAGGCATTGCGTGATCCACCGCGACCTCTCGCCGCGCAACATCCTTATCACCGAAAGTGGGAACGCGCGCGTGATCGACTGGGGGCTGGCCATCTCGCTCGAAGAGGCCATCAACCCGCACGGCAGCGCTGGGACCCCTGGTTATGCTTCTCCCGAACAACAAAAGGGCGGCGTGCTTGGCACGCGCTCGGATGTGTGGAGCATCGGCGCGCTCTTGCACAGCGTGCTCCACGGCGCGCCTCCAGACCAACCCTCACGCCGCAAGACGGCCTTGAACCCGGAGCTCGAGGCGATCTGTGACCGCGCGCTCTCGCATGATCCGAGGGATCGTTACAGCGACGCGAGCACGATGGGAGAGGATCTTCGGCGCTGGTTCGAAGGTCGCCTGGTGCAAGCCTACGACGTGACGCCGTGGAGGTTGGTCCGACGCTTCGCGCGCATCCACCGCGTGCCACTCTTCTTTGCCACGGTCGCCTTGCTCGCCTCTTCCGGCGCGCTCGCCTGGGGCGTAGCCAACACCAAGCGTGAAGCCACGCGCGCCAAGATCGCTGAAGCGCAGGCGAGGGAGCGCGCCGAGCAAGCACAGCACACCGCCGCGATCCTTCACGGCGAGAGCGCCAGGATCAACCTCGTGAAGGGGGATTACTGGGCCGCACATCAAGACATCAAGGCAAGCCTCGAGCACAGGCAAGATCCCGAACATATCGGGCTCGCGATGCGCGCATCGCTGGCGAGCTTGCCGCGCAAACTCTCCGAGCAGCGGCTCACGCACTGCGGCGTCCGTTGGCACCTGAGCAATCGCCCGGATGCGCTCGTTTGTCAGGACGAGCGCTTTCTCCTCAAGGGCTTCGATGGTGAGAAATTTACCTGGGAGACTGCCACCGATCCTCTCTACATCCGTATCAAGGAGAACACCTTCGAGCTCCTGAACTCCTCACGGGAGAGGTGGACCTACTCGCTCGAGAGCGGCAAATTGCTCGCGCAAGATCCGCGCATGGGGCACTTTATCGCGCCGCGTCGTGCAGACGCCATATCTGTTGGTCGAAATGGTTGGTTGGACGCGCCAAACTTGCAGTTCCCGTGCGAGGAGACCGCGACATCAGGGTGGTTGAGCGATGATCGTAAGCTGTCTTACGTGCAGTGCCACGGTGGTGATATCTATCGCGTCCAGGAGGATAGCGTCGAGATCATCGACAAGGCGCGCATCAAACACATCCACCACATGATCCTCGATAACCGAGGCAACCTGTGGGGCGCAGATGTCAAGGGCCGCCTCGAGCGCGTGGGGACAAAGATGGAGATCCTCGACTTCGGGGAACCCTTCGCTGGCATCGAGAACATCCCTGGCACTGGCCTGATTCTTGTCGTGTCGCAAAATGGTAACGCGCGCATCCTCGATCCGATCGGGCATAGATGGGTCACGAGCTTCCCTGGCGATGCTCGCGATGTCCGGGTCACTCATGATGGCAAGATCATGCGCTTGACGCGCGATGGCTACCTCGAGCTCTGGGAAGTCCCCGTCCCGACGATCCCTGTGTATGGAGGCCAACACGGCCTCAGTAAGAACGATATCTCGGTCAACAATGACATCGTCTCGGCCGTCGATGGTGGCGGCTACATCCACATGTTCGAGCCGTTCACCGGGAAGATCTACGAGCCCTACAAGGCCTCGATCATGGTCGGAAAGTCCGTCGCCAACAGCTACCGAGAAAACCGCCGGTTCTACTCGAGCAATATGGATCTCCAGGGATACCTCGTGTTGAGCACCGACAATGGCGCTGTCATCGAGGAGGCGCGGCCCAATCAGTCGCCGAGGCTCTCGCGACGGATACTCGCGTTCGCTGACGAGTCCAAGATCCTTATCACCTATGACACTGGCTTCTCGCTCTACGATGAAGCGAGCAACCTCGAAGACATCCACATGGTGTACAAGGACTTCTTCGAGGGCGCGCTGAACATCGACGGCACCGAAGCGCTGCTGCTCGAGCGCACGGGCGCCTGGCTCTACAAGCCGAGAGAGACGCCGCGGAGCTTTATCCAGGTGGAAGGTTTGACCGATGGCGACTTCTCCAACGATGGAGAGATCGCGCTGCTGCACAAGACACACGTCACGATCCATGACCAGGAGACAGGAGAGGAGCTCACCGGGTTCCCGCTCCCATCACGCGCGGTCTCGATCGCGTGGCGCCCTGGCAAACCCCACATCGTGACCGGACACCTCGATGGCTCGGTGTACGTGTGGGACAGGGAAGGCAAGCCGCTGGCCGAGAGCAAGCACCATGGCGCGCGGCTCTCCGAGGTGACCATCTCGACGGATGGCAAGTTCATGGCGACCTCGAGCTGGGATAGCACCACGCATGTCCTCTCGTTCGAGCCGCTCGACGAGATCCTCGCGCGCGACGCGCAGTAAACTCGCCAGGATCCGCGAGTCCTGTTACGATTTTTTGCCACCGAGGTGAATGTGTCATGGTGTTTTCGTGTTGAAGTTCAGACACCACGCCACAAGCCGTGCGTGTCACCGAGAATGAGAAACGCATCGATATGATGTTTTTATAGCCAGCATAAAAAGGATCGACCTTGAAGAACCTCGCCAACCTCCTCGTCATGACCGCGGTGCTCCTGGGTTCGAGCGTCGCCTGGGCTCAAGCCGATGGGAACGAGACCGCGCTCAAGTGTGGCAATCTTCGCTTGCTCGAATCGCGCATGCATCGCAACCACGTCCAGTACACCAAGTGGGATAAGGATCAACTCGACCGCATGGTCGAGCTCTACGCCGAGTCGATCGATCCCACCAAGACGTTGCTCACCGAGTCCGAGTACAAGGCGATGCGCGAGAAAATCCGCGTCGCGCTCACCAAGGCTCACGATGGCGAGTGTGACCAACTCTTCGCGCTCTACAAGGACGAGCTGACGCTACAAAGAGAGTTCGAAGGCTGGCTCAAAAAAGAGAGCGAGAAGAAGGGCTTGAAGATCGACAAGTCGATCGAGCTCCAGGTCGACGCCCGCAAACGCGATCGTCCAAAGACCGAAGCTGAACAGAACGAACTCCGCCGCAAGGTCATGCACTTCCAGTTGGCGACTTATGTGACCAACGGCGAGTCGCTCGACGAGGCAAAGAAAAAGCTCAATCACCGCTACGAACTCATCAGCCGCCGCCTCGAGGAGCGCACCAAGGAAGACCTCATGGTGCAATACCTGCGCTCCTACGCGCTGGCGCTCGATCCTCACTCCTCTTACTTCTCTCCCGATGACCTCGAAGACTTCCGCATCTCGATGCAGCTCTCGCTCGAGGGCATCGGCGCGGTGCTGCGCAGCCGCGATGGTTACACCATCGTCGAGGAGCTCTCCCCGGGTGGCGCCGCAGAGCGCCAGGGCGAGCTCAAGCCAGGCGATCGCATTATCGCCGTGGGGCAGGGCAAGGAAGGGGATCTCGTCGATGTCGTCGACATGTCCTTGCGCGACGTGGTCAAAAAGATTCGCGGCAAGAAAGGAACCGAGGTCAAACTCCAGATCCTTCGCCAGGGCGAGAAGACGACGCGCAAGCAAATCGTCATCACGCGCGATAAGATCGACCTCAAGCAACAGGCCGCGAAGCTTCGCTGGGAACAGATCGACCGCGACGGCAAGAAGCTCAAGCTCGCCATCATCGATCTCCCCTCCTTCTATGGCGAGCGCGTCACCAAGGAAGGAAAGCGCTCGTGCGCTGACGATGTGCGGCTCTTGCTCGAGGAGGCAAAGAAAGGGAACGCCGATGGCGTGTTGCTCGACCTCTCCACCAACGGCGGCGGCGCGCTCGACGCGGCCGTCGAAATCAGCGGGCTGTTCTTCTCCTCCGGCCCTGTGGTCGGCGTGAGCGCTCCCGGTGAAAAGCCAGAGGTTCTCCCTGATCGCGATCCTCGCATGACCTGGGATGGGCCACTGGTCGTGCTCACATCGCACGCATCCGCTTCAGCGAGCGAGATTCTGGCTGGCGCCCTCCAGGACTACAAACGCGCCGTGATCGCCGGTGACACCCAAACGTTTGGCAAGGGCACCGTGCAGAACGTGCTCAGCCTGCCTCCAGGATTTGGCGCGCTCAAGATCACGACCGCCATGTTCTTCCTCCCCGCAGGTCAATCGACCCAACACAAAGGGGTCGCCGCTGATGTCCACATCCCGAGCCCGTTCGCGGCCCTCGAGATCGGCGAGCGCTTTGATCCGCAGGCGTTGCCACCGGCCAAGGTCAAAGACTTCCGCGACGCGAACGTGCAACCGCTCGACAAGAGCAAGCAGTATCGCGAGGTCTCCAAGGAAGACATCGCCAAGCTCTCCAAAAACTCGCTCAAGCGCATCGGCGCCAGCAAGGAGTTCAAGGAGCTCGAGAAAGAGTCCGAGAAGATCAAGAAGAACAAGGGCATCATCAAGATCTCCGAGCTCTACGAGAAAGGGGGCGATGACGCCGAAAAGGACGACAAGGACAAGGATAAGAAGGACGAGGACAAGCTGACGCCTCAAGCTCAGGAGGCGCTCCAGGTCCTCGGTGACCTCGTGGTCCTCTCCTCGGGCCGCGTCGCCAAGACCTCTCCCGTCCCCTGAATCCCTCCGAGAGACGCGCGAGGGCAAAGAAAAAGGGCCAGATGAACTTCATCTGGCCCTTTTTCTTTGCCCTCGCGCGTCGTTCACAGGTTCGAGCGAACCTGTGAACGACGCGCTCTGCTCGAATGCATCACGCCGCTATTCTCTGAACGTGACCATCTATGTTAAACTAGGTTGGTTTAGAGCGCTGCCCTCCCGAATTCGCGGATCCTCGCCCTCCAAACAGTCGAAGAAGTACACATGAAGACGATACGGCTCCTGACCATCCTCGCCCTCATCACATCCGCAGCCTGCTCTGCTGATTCGAACGAACCACAACAAACCTATCCGACCTACGAGACACCAGACAGCGGTCGACCTGACCTCGGGGTCGAGGATCAAGGAGGGAACACGCCCACCGAGGATATGGGCCTGCCTCTCGCAGACATGGGAGAAGCTGAACAGGACATGCCTCGCGTGGAACCCGACATGGACATGATGCGAGTCGACCTCGGCACCCCAGGTCCTGATGACAAGACCATTCGAGGACGCTTCGAGTCCGCAGGTCCAGTGCAAACATGTGGCTCCGTCGTGTCCTGGACATCTCCTGATGGGTTCTTGCTTCGCCCGAGGATGAATGTCTGTGGTGACGACGCGAACGCTCTGGGTGACACGATCCTCGCGAACCTGAACGCCGCCGCGGAGAAGGGGAGCCGTGTGATGCTCGTGATCAGTCAGGGGATCGAGCTCCCCGCGTCCTGGCTGGACGAATGCGAAAGCTTCGCGATCGAATCGGGTCGTTTCACAGGCAAGACCTGTGCACCCTGGGATTCGAAGTATCAAGGGTTGCTGCGCGAGGCGCTGGTCGAGACCATCGGTCCAAAGGTCAAGGGGCACGAAGCGCTCGCGGGGGTATACTTCACCATCTCCAGCATGACCAACGGCGCGGAGATGCACCTGCGGATCGACCGGGAGAGCATCGCGAACTACCCCGGAGATGACGTTATGCGTCGCGCCTACATCGACGTCATGGGGATCTTCCAGGAAGCGTTCGAGGTCCCCGTGGTGTTCGAGGCCGGGCATTGTCTGTGGATGAATAACGAGGACTGCCAGACGCCACTCGAGCTCTACAAGGCCACGCGCGAAAAATATGGCGTCGAGTCGACCGGTGTCGCGATGTGGAACTGCTCGGAGCGATTCTTTGTCTCGGACAAATCACCCGAGTTCGGCGCTCGCGAGATCTTCGAAATCGCGAGCGCCGATGGCGCGAGCATCGGTTGTCAAACCGTCGGAGCCTTCGAGCAAGCGTGTCGATTCACCAGTGAGGAGACCGCCAATTACGGCACATCGCCCAGCGGACCTGGCTCGTCTGATTGTCCGGACAGCACCGCAGCGGATGTCGAGGCGGCATGCGTGGACACGGTAAACTGGTTCATTGGAAAGGAGTCCAAAAACGAGAAGAGCCCCGTGATCAACGGGACCTGGGGCGAGTTCTGGTCGCGAGACCTCCAGCGCTCCGGTGCCTACCAGCAGAGCTCGAAGTGCAAGGCCGCCATCGATATGTTGGAACCTCGAGCTTCGCGCTCCCCATGAAGGAGGCCCGCCTCGCTTCCTGAGAATCAATCCGGTCGACAGCGATAATCGCCTATCGAACAGGAGAAACCATCGAGGCAGCGATTCTCACTGGTGCTCTTGCTCCCCTCACATCTTGCAAGGATATCTCCCTCGATGCAGCGGTATTCGACGCCATCTTCGGGCACGCCATCACAATAGGGCGCGTCCTCAAGGGGTTCGGAACAGGTCGCGTCCTCGCTGTCGCACATCGCGCTGTAGGGACACAAACTCTGCTCGGTGATGTAACCCAACCTGCAGGTGAACGGGCCATCCTCGCTGCAGTAAGAGCCATCTCCCTCTTGCTGACAGCGAGGATCTGGCGTCGTCTCCTCGACACAAATCGCTTCGGCGCGGTTTTGCTCGTTTTCGACGACAAGGCAACCTCTCCAACAGAGGTCCTTGTCCCAAAAGAGGCGGCCATCGCCGTACAGATCGCGGCAATTCTTCGCCTCCCGCTCTTCGCAAACCGCCTCGTTTCGCTCGCACTGGTCGACGTGAACCTCGTAACACCCGAGGCTCGAGAGCAGCACCAGGCCCGCCATCAACAGACTCCATCGCTTGCTGGTCATTTGAACAACCCCCGCTCGAAGTCTCCCGGGCCGATCGTGACGCCGATGCTAAACTGGTGCATCGCGCTCAGGTAGGTCGAGGTCTCGTAAATCAAGAAGTTCATCACCCCACGCGTCTGCTCGTAGTAATTGTACTGCGCGTAGAAGCTGTGCACGCTCAACCTCGCGCCAGCCTCCCATGAAGGTGCCGCCGAGTTGAACTCCCAGAAGGTCTCTCGAAACGGCCTGAAATAGCGCCCGAAGACGCCCAACCTGACGGGAAAGCCAAACCTGGGGATCTCGGGCACGCCGCCCTCGACGCCAGCCGTCACGCTCCAACCACCCAGCCCTACACCAGGGCCAGCGCCGATCGAGAAGTAATCGTTCTGCACCGTCGCGTAGCTGTAGGCCGCCGCGGGTGATTGATAGAAGTTCTTCTTCTGGTTCACCCAGGCGGGCAAATACAACCCGCCGAGCAGACCGATAAACTTGTGAGGTTTGTACTGTAAGCCGCCAGAGAGTTGGATCGGTGAGATGGCAAAACCACCGCCTCCATCCGGGTTGTCGACGCATCCCTGGGAGTTATCACAACCTCCCGTGCGTCCTTCGGGCCGGACCGCCATGACCTGAGCCTCGGCAAATCCCCCATCTCCATCCACCCGCAACGGGTGCATCATCGGCGTCGCGCAGCCCGATAGGACGAGCAGCGCGAGCACGAAAAACGTCCTCGACATTCGCATGATCTTCACTCGCATAAGCGCATCATAAAACAACTCGTCGATGGCGTCTCGCCGCGAGCGGGACCATAAAAATGCGGTCTCACTCGGGCGCCGATGCGTCCACGGCATCTGTCGCCATCACGATCGCAGTCTTTGACGAAGCATCGCTCGAAATCTTCAAACGTCGCGTTTGACCTGCCGCCAGATCAAACCACACCAGAGTGCCTTTCTCTCCGGTCGCCTCGCGGGTGTTTCGAGCAGGTTTTCCATCGACGAGGAGCGGCGATGTTTTGGACATGCTCCTGGAAGGAATGAACAACGTCACGCCTTCGAGCGCGCGAGTGCCTGTGTGCGTGATGAGGTAGGTATCAGGTTCAGAAGGGGAGGGCATGATCCTCAGACGCAACGCTTCGTGCAGATGCGTGGCGAGCCGCGCCACGCCGTCTGTCAGGATGAGGTGCTTGTCCTGGTAGGTTTGAATCCTGGCGAAGACCTCGTCGGCCTCCTCGCGAAGGTGGATCTTTCCATCCACGCGCTCGAGCAAGGTTCGCTTTGCGAACTTCTCGCTCGTGGCCCACACATCGAGGTACGTGTGAGCGAGCAACAGGCCATGATCTGATGCCAGGCGGTCGAGGTTCTTCTTCGAGAAGCGGCGAAGGAACGTGCTCCTGTTCTGGAAGAACCACGCTGAGGCAAACATGAGCGGAGCGACTGCACCCTGGCGCAGTCGCTCCTGGGGCCAGATCACCGCGCGGCGCTTCTCCAGGGACTCGGCCAACATGTCGAGGCGACCGCCTCTGACCGGGATGTCGAGGACCGCCCACCAGACCTCGACGCCTGCTCGAATCAGAAGGTCGATAAGGAAATACTGCTCCGAGGAGCTGTCCCATCCCTGGTTGGTGATCGCCTCACAGTTTCGCTCGGGGCCGTGATCGATCCATGCGGCGTTCGGATAAACCTTACCGAACGCTGCGATCTCGCGCGCGTTGAGCGCGCGCTCGTCCGTCACTCCCGTGACAGAGTGCAAGCCGGGCTCGACCCCATCCTCGACCATCTCGACAAAGAGCTCCTCGAACGCCGGATCATCGAGCTGTGGCTCGTACCCCTCGCTGTCCACGGCAAAGACCGTCTTCGTGTAAGAGAGACCTCGCCCGACCCACCCCTTGCCGCTACCTTTTCCGGCGGTCTCATCGCCGTAAGCAAACGCACGGGTCCGCGCGGCGGTGCCCTGATCCGCGTGATCTGTGAGCGCGATGGCGGCGGCGAAACCTCCGGGGTAACGCTCCGGGCGCAGGTGCCCGAGTGATTTATCGGGGAGAAAGAGAATCCTGTGGGTGACCTGTTCTCCGGCGACGCGGGGCGTCTCGTCCAACCAGCGCGTCGGGAGCCCTTTCGGATCCTTGCATCCGTTATAGATCTTGAGCGGGTGATGCGCGCGATGATCCAACTCGAGCGTGACCTCACGCCTGCCACCGCGTGCGCGCACCAGAACGCCGGGCACGCCGGAGGCATCGAGCAACACGCGGTGTTCCTCGTGCGAAACCTCGAGCTGTCGCGGGGTGTGGTTCGGAATGTGGAGTTGTTTTGCTCCCTTGCCCACGACCCTCGGTTCGAGCGCGTGGTCATAACCTGTGATGCTCGCGTCCTCGAAGGTCAGCGTGAGCTCCTCGGCGGCCACGCTGACATCGCGGTGATAGACGAGCGTCACCGAGAGCTCGAGGATTTGTGCGTTGGCCGGAGACACCGCGTAGACGAGCGTCGCGGTGACGCGCTCGTTGCTGGCGACCAGGATCACCTGGTGCGTTCCATCGCTGGTGACGCGTCGGAAGGGAGGATCGAACGCGAGCGCATCGAGCGAGAGCGAGGCGCGTTTATCACTCGGGCTCTGGATACCATCTCTGAGGGCAACCTCGAGCGAAGGTTCGAGCGAAAAGGTGTGACCCGATGGCGACGCGAGAGAGAGGTTTCGTGCACCAAACACCCAGGCTC
>Ga0208061_100325_pt1 | contig 14442 bp, 12 predicted proteins | sample DeeseametaMP0555_FD_184209 | JGI IMG/M metagenome (GOLD analysis project Ga0208061, IMG submission 184209) | Marine microbial communities from the Deep Atlantic Ocean - MP0555 (SPAdes) | ecosystem: Environmental > Aquatic > Marine > Oceanic | place: South Atlantic Ocean | collected 2011-01-23 | reverse complement strand
GAGCGGCGAGGAGAGATGTGACACATCTCTCCTCGCCGCTCGCCGCGTTGTTGTAAGTGCGATGGTTTTGGGAGCCTATGCGTTGTGACGGATGTGCATGATATCGCCATCCTGAACAATGTAGTCGCGGCCTTCGAGCCTGAGCTTGCCCGCGGCGCGAATTCCGACCTCGTCCTTGTGCTCGTGGAGGTCATCGAGGGTGTAAACCTCGGCGCGGATAAAGCGCTTCTCGAAGTCCGAGTGAATCTGCCCGGCGGCTTCGGGAGCGGTCGCGCCAACAGGGACGGTCCACGCGCGGATCTCGGTCTCACCGGCGGTGAAGAAGCTCTGGAGACCGAGCAGCTTGTAGGTCTCTCTGGCCAGGACGCTGAGCGCAGGCTCGGCGATGCCGAGTCCTTCGAGCATCTCGGCCTGATCCTCTTCCTCGAGCTCGGCGAGCTCGGACTCGATCGCGCCACACACAGGCACGACGCCAGCGCCCTGCTCCTTGGCGAGCGCGCGAACGCGCTGCGCCAACTCGCCCTGTCCATCGAGGTCTTCCTCGTTGACGTTGGCGATGTAGAGCACGGGCTTGATCGTGAGCAGGTGGCAATCCTTGATCAGGGCGACCGACTGCTCGTCGAGATCCATCGAGCGCGCGGGGTTGCCTTCTTCCAGGACAGCGAGGACACGCTCGAGCACCTTGACGCGAGCCTTCTCCGCTTCGTCATTGCCCTTGGCAGCGCGACGCGACTTGTCGAGGCGCTTTTCGACCGTGGTCATATCCGCCAGAATCAACTCGGTCTCGATGATTTCGATATCCGAGAGAGGATCGACGCGACCTTCGACGTGCACGACGTTGGAGTCCTCGAAGCAGCGCACGACGTGGAGGATGGCGTCGACCTCGCGGATATTGGCGAGAAACTGGTTGCCGAGCCCCTCTCCCTTGGAGGCGCCGCGAACGAGACCGGCGATATCGACGATCTTGACGCGCGCGGGCAGCACCTTCTGCGTCTTGATGTAAGTCTCGATCTGCTTGAGGCGACCGTCAGGAACGGGGACCTCACCGATGTTGGGATCGATGGTGCAGAAGGGGTAGTTGGCCGACTGCGCGCCAGCCTTGGTCAAGGCGTTGAAGATGGTGGATTTTCCGACGTTAGGAAGGCCGACAATCCCTGCTGAGACGCTCATGGTGTACATCCTCGTTGTTCGTCACTGCTGAGCAAAGCACCGCGTGGAAGTCGCAAAAGAGAGTGCTTCGCGCATCTGGACCGCGCATCGAGGCGGTCCCAATCGCAACGGGGATAACACAGGCGAGCGGCGAGAGAAAGGGAAGGCAGCACGCCCCTCGCCTGGAATCGAAATGATGCTGGAGGATTGCGAGGAAGGACCGACACGTCGTATGTTGACGCGGAGTTGATAAGGAGCCCCCAACGCCAAGCAACCTGACGCGCCCGACAAGAAGATGTGGGCGTCGTGAGCACGAAGGAGATCCACCATGCCCATCGATCCGGTCATCCAGGCGGAGATGAAAAATCTCGTCATGCGCTCCAAGCTTCTCGAGAAGGAGCTCGCCAAGATCGACGAAGACCTCCCCATGTGGGAGCGACGCGTGGATCTGGCGCGAGAGAAGAACCGCCCCGAGCTCGCCATGCAGGCCGCCGAGAAAGCGGACGAGATGCGCGCGCGAAAGAAAGAAATCACCACCGAGCTCGACGTCATCCAGCAGGAAAAAGACATGCTCCGCTACCAGGCGAGGCGCCCCAAGGGGGTCGAGGTCGCGCGCGCCGAGATGATGCTCGAGGAAGTGCGAATGGGAGGTCTCGTCGATCCTGACAAGGCCAAGACCGAACGCGAGCTCGACGAGCTCGTCTCCTTTGACTTTGATGACGATTGAAAACCATGAGCGATAACGCGCAAGAAGAACTGGATCAGGACGAGCGCCTCGAACAAGAGGGCGCCGATGGCAACCTCGGTGGCGAGCCGCTCGAGGATGAAGACGCCGCGCCGATGCCCGAGCCTGGAGAGTCCGCCGGGGAAACCCAGGACAGCGAGGACGAGGAAGAAGATGGCGAGGAGGAAGACTTCGTCGTGAGCGTGGAGACGCTCGAGTTCCTCGAGGTCGCCATCTCGGATGGCGTCGACTTCTCGGGCCAGGACTTCACCGGCGAGGATCTCTCGGGAGCAAACCTCACCAAAGGTCTGCTCTCCGAGTGCGACTTCACCGGCGCAGATCTCGCTGGGGCCGCTCTCACGGGGGCATCGCTCACCGAAGCCTGCTTCTGTGGTGCGAGTTTGGCGAACGCTGTGCTCGACGACGCAGATCTCACCGAAGCGGACTTCAGCGCGGCGAGCGCCGAGAAGGCAAGCTTCCGCCTCGCCGCTCTGGTCGAGGCTGATTTCTCGGCTTCGCGCGTGGCGCGCGCGGACTTCGAAGGGGCTGCTCTCACCGAGTCGAGCTTTGCAGGCGCAGATGTACACGAGGCCAACTTCTCATCGGCGACGCTCATCGAGGCCAGCTTCTCGGGCGCAGGCGCCGCGAGAGCATCCTTCAAGGACGCGAAGTTGGAGGCGTCTGATTTCGCGGGCAGCATGCTTCGCGATGCAGACTTTGGCGGCGCCGATCTTCAAGGCGCCGACCTGGCGGGTTCGAACGCACGGCGCGCAAACTTCTCGGGCGCTGATTTGCGCGGCGCCGACTTGTGCGGCGCAGATCTCACTCAGGCAAACTTCCAGGGCGCCAACCTTCAGGGCGCAGAGTTCTGCGGTGCATCGATCGAAGGCGCTGACTTTGAAGGGGCAGATACCCAGGGCGCCGACTTCTGGGGAGCCGAAGTCGAGCTCGCGAGAGGTCTGAAGCTTCCCAAAAAGAAGAAAAAGAAAAAGAAGAAGGGCAAGAAAAAGTGAGCGGCAAGGAGGGCAAGACCCCCATCGTGCGGGGACAGGTGATGGAGAAACTCCGCGAGGCAAAACCTCGCGACTGCCAGGGTGATCCGATCACTCCCCACGAGAGGCCGCTTCAGGTCGCCTTCACCAACGCACGCGAACGCGCCGTCGTGTCACTCGCGCTCTTACTTTTGGGTGAAATCCGCAACGCTGGCGGGAGCTGCGTCTCGCAAAAAACGCTCGAACAAGTGCGTCAACGCGCGATGGGCACCATGACTCCCGAAGAGCGCATGGAGCTCGAGATCGAGGCCTACGAAATCATCCAGTGGTTTGGCGCCTCACTCGCGCCCGACCTCATCCAGAAAGATCACCCGCCCGAGCGCGTGACGCCTCACTCCCCTCGGCGAGATGTCATCCGGTGGGCGATCACTTATGGGCACGACCTGTTGGTCGAGTACTACGACTCTGAGCGTGGCGAACTGATCGAGCACAAGCTCACGCCCATGTCGCTCCAGGCAGGCACCTACCTCAGGGCGATCAGCCACCTCGAGCGGGACGAGCGCGTGTTCGAAGTGTCTCACTTCTCGGAGTTGCAACCCGCCGCAGGCTGGCCAGTGACGAGGCACGAGTCCCTCAATCCGCCGGCGCCTCCTCCTGGTTTTTCACCTGCGACCAAGAAGAAGTCCAGGCAACCACCCTTGCCTCCTCCTGAAAAACAGATGAGTCTGCTCGGCGAGGAGGAGTGACCTTCTCTGCGTTCTCGCCGCAACCGCAAGCACCAAGGAGATCTCATGCGCGACCTCAAGCTCTTTATCGACGGTGACTTCCACGAGCCTTCGGGTGGAGCATGGTTCGACGACTTTAACCCTGTCACTGGCGAGGTCTGTGCGCGCGTCGCGGAGGCGACCGCTGCGGATGTCGATCGCGCGGTGAAGGCGGCAAAGCGCGCGCTCGCAGGGCCATGGGGTTCGATGTCTGTCGCGCAACGCTGCGCCCTTCTGGACAAGGTCGCTGACGGGATCGACGCGAGGCGAGAGGAGTTTATCGCCGCCGAGGTCGCCGACACAGGCAAGCCGCTCTCGATGGCGGGAACGATCGATATCCCTCGCGGAGCGGCAAACTTTCGGATCTTCGCCAACATCATGAGAGGCCACGGCTCGCAAGCCTACCCGATGGACACGAGCGATGGGTTGGGCGCGATCAACTATGTCGTGCGCGAACCTCTCGGTGTGATCGGAGTGATTTGCCCCTGGAACTTGCCGCTGCTGTTGATGACCTGGAAGGTCGCGCCCGCGCTCGCGGCTGGCAACACCGTCGTGGTCAAGCCTTCGGAAGAGACGCCCGCGACGGCCACGCTGCTCGGCGAGGTGATGCGAGATGTCGGCGTTCCCGCCGGAGTTTACAACGTGGTGCACGGGTTTGGCCCAGGTTCTGCGGGCGAAGCGCTGGTGTCTCACCAGGAGATCAGCGCGATCACCTTCACTGGCGAGACAGGGACAGGCAAGGCGATCATGCGCAACGCCGCGAGTGATCTGAAGAAGGTCTCCTTCGAACTCGGAGGGAAGAACCCCGCGTTGATTTTCGCGGATGCGGACTTCGAGCGCGCTGTGGCCGGAACCATCCGCAGCACATTCACAAACTGCGGCCAGGTGTGTCTTTGCTCGGAGCGCGTGTACGTGCATCGCTCGATCTTCGAGCCATTTGTCGACGCGCTCAAGAAGGGCGCCGAAGCGCTTATCGCTGGCGATCCATTTGCAGAAGGGACCTCGATCGGGCCGCTTATCTCGAAGGGGCATCGCGACAAGGTCCTCTCCTACTACAAGCTCGCGCGCGAGGAAGGCGCCGAGGTCATCACAGGTGGTGGGATTCCAGAACTCGGCGCCCCCTTTGATCAGGGTTACTTTGTCCAACCCACGATCTGGACGGGATTGTCCGAGGATGCGCGTTGCATCAAAGAGGAGATCTTCGGGCCGGTTTGCCACATCCAGCCATTCGATGACGAAGATGAAGCGATCGCCATGGCCAATGACACCGAATACGGGTTGTGCTCGGCGGTGTGGACGCAAGATGTCAGCCGCGCACATCGCGTCGCCAGACGCGTCGAAGCGGGCCTCGTGTGGGTCAACGACTGGTTCTTGCGCGACCTGCGCACTCCATTTGGCGGCGTGAAAGCGAGCGGCATCGGCCGAGAAGGCGGCGTTTACTCGCTCGACTTCTACTCCGAGCTCAAGAACATCTGCATCAAACTGTAAGCAACGCTCGATCCCACCATTCCTCGAACTCACAACGAGTAGCATATGAAGAACGTGATCCTCGAAGGGCACGCAGGCGCGCTCGCGTCCTACCCACACGCAAAAATCGTCGGTGGTTTTATCTACGTCTCAGGCACATCTTCGCGCCGCGCGGACAACACGCACGTGGGCGCCGTGATCAAACCAGATGGGACCGTCGAAAAAGACATCCGAGCGCAGACGCGCGCAGTGATCGAAAACATCCAGAAGATCTTGCGGGCTGCGGGCGCTGACCTCGAAGACCTCGTCGACATGACCACCTTCCTCGTCGATATGAAGGACTTCAGTGGATACAACGAGGTCTACAACGAGTTCTTCGACTCGGCGACGGGGCCGACTCGAACGACCGTGGCCGTCTCCAAGCTCCCGCACCCCAACCTCCTGATCGAGATCAAGGCGATCGCCTACAAGCCAAACGCAGGGAATTGACTTGCCCTGACAGCCTCTCTCAAAGAGGCGAGAAGACAAGCTCTCTTGCGCCCCTCGCCGCAGAAACAAACCAGATTTCAGGGAGATCGTTTTGGCGATTTCACCGCACCGATGCTTGAAATCGTGGGGAGTGCGTGTATGAATATCAATGAGTTCAAAACCATTTGAACTCTGTAATTCAAACCTCGCGCACACCACCCCCTGAGGCCGATGCAAGGAGCCATCGATACAACGCGCCTGGCAGCGACGGTCGACGCCGCGACAAAGCTCGGGGAGCCTCTGCTCCACGTCGAGAAATCGGAGTTCTCTGTCGGCTCATACGAAGCGCTCGCGCTGTTCTCCAGCGCAGAGGATGGGGAGGCTTATCGCGAAACGCTGACCTCGCCAGAGAGCCTCTTCTTTTGGTACACGCCCGAGCGTTGGATCGTCGGTTTGGGGGCAAGCCTCGAGCACCACACGAACGCGCGCGCGCTGTCACGAGCAAACCTCGGCGACGCTGTCTTGAAATGGAGAGAGCGCCAACCCGATCTGGAGAACCTGCTGATCGTCGGTGGCTTCGCGTTCGACGGCGAACGCCACGAGGCTGTCGACTTCTGGGAAGGATACAACGCCTCACACATCTGGGTACCCGAGCTTCTGGTCTCACGAAGCGAGGATCGCCTGGAAGCGTTCACGGCAACGAAGATCGACCCTCGAGCGACCTACGAAGATGCCCTCGCACGTGTCGGCGCATCGCGAATGGCGCTGCAAGCCTGGTTACAAGGAACAAACACAACGCAAGAACCTCAGGGTAGCGGCGAGAACTCATTCACAGAGCCTGCTGCCAATGCCTGGGGCGAGCTCGTGGATAACGCCGTGCGGTTCATGCGTGATGACGTGATGGACAAGGTCGTGCTCGCCAGAGCGATCGATCACCGACGCGACAAAGATATTGTCGTGGAAGAGGTCATCGGCAACCTGCTGAAGACCTACAACACATGTCGAGTTTTCGCGCTTCGTCCTCCAGCGACAAGACGCACGCCGACCTTTGTCGGCGCGACGCCCGAGTGCCTCGTGCGCCTCGAACAGGGCACGATTTATGTGGACGCGCTCGCTGGCACCGTCTCCTCGTCGACGCCCGATCACGTCCTCCTCGAGAGCACCAAGGATCGCCACGAGCACCAGCTCGTTATCGACGCTATCAGAGAATCACTCGATGACGCGGCGAGCCTGAACATTCCATCGAGCCCATCCGTCGACAAACTCTCCAACGTCAAGCACTTACGCACCTCGATCACGGGTACGATGTTGCGGCGAGAGACCATCTTCGATCTGGCTGCTCGCCTGCACCCGACGCCAGCAATTTGCGGCAGACCCAGGGAGCGCGCGCAGCAATGGATCAATGATCACGAGCGCCCTCTGGGGATGCAACGCGGCTGGTACACAGGCGCGCTCGGGTGGTCGAGTTTCTCTGGCGATGGAGAGCTTGATGTGGCCCTGAGGTGCGCTTCGCTCGATGGCGATCGGGCTCGCCTGTTTGTCGGCGCCGGCATCGTCGAGGGATCGACGGGGGCAGACGAGCTCGAAGAAACACGCCTCAAGAGCCAGGCGCTCGCGAGAGCATTGGCGCCTCGGCCAGGAGGCACCGCATGATAGACGCCAACCCGAACGCCCTTTGGGCGCGCTGCATCATCGAGGAGCTCGTTCGCGGCGGTGTGAGAGACATCTGCATCTCGCCAGGATCGCGCTCTACGCCGCTGACGCTCGCGGCGGCGTCCGAAGAACGCCTGCGCGTTCATAATCATATCGATGAACGCAGCGCGGCTTTCTTCGCGCTCGGTTGCTCGAAAATCACCGGGCAACCCACGGTGCTTATTTGCACCTCGGGCTCGGCTGGCGCGCACTATCACCCCGCGATCATCGAAGCGCTCTACGCTCGCGTCCCACTCATCGCGCTGACAGCAGATCGCCCCGTAGAACTTGTCGGCACTGGCGCGGGGCAAACCATCGTCCAGCAAAACATGTACGGTCCTCACGTCCTGTTGGAGCACCACCTCGAGCTACCATCGCTCGATGGCCAATCGTTGCGTAGGTTGCGCTTCAAGCTCGATCAAGCTGTCGCGACCTCCAAAGGTCGCGTCGGCGCCAGGGCGCCAGGCCCCGTGCATATCAACGTGCCATTTCGCGAGCCGCTCGAGCCAACTCCTGTGGAGATGCCAGCGACGCTCGCGCAGGACGCTCCATTGGCTCTCTCGGGTCGGCGAGAAGCCCCTTTCATCGAACATGTCTCGCCGCGAGGTCTCGCACACCCGGAGCATGTCGACGCGCTCGTCGATGCATGTCAGCTCGCGAAGCGGGGGGTGATTGTCTGTGGACCACACGAACTCATCCACGGCGAGTTGAGAGAAGGGTTGCTCGCGCTCGCCGAGGCCACAGGATTCCCGCTGCTCGCAGATCCCGTCTCCTCGTTAAGGTATGGAAGAGGAAGCGAAGCGATCATCTCGCGCTATGATGCGATCCTTCGATCGAAGAGGTGGCGCGCAGCGCACGCACCCGACCTGGTGCTTCGCTTTGGCGCTCAGCCAACCTCCAAGGTTTATCGTTTCTGGCGTGAAGAGCACCCAGAGGCGACCGAGATCCTGATCGATCCTTTCGGTGATGTGTTCGATCAACCACAACAAGCGACGATGGTCATCACCGCGCCTCCTGGCGCGCTCGCCACAAAGGTCGCTGCGAACCTTCCGACCAGCGAACCGACCCCCTGGACGCGAAGCTTCGAGAGCGCCGAATCACTCGCGACATCATGTCTCGAGAAGGCGCTCGACGACGAGCTCTTCTGGGAAGGATGGATCGCCCGCGAGCTCGTCGAGCAGCTCCCAGACGAAGGGATGCTCTGGTGCGCGAGCAGCATGCCGATACGCGATGTCGATGGCTTCGCGCCGAGGCGTGAGGAATCACTGCACGTGCTCGCGAGCAGAGGTGCCAACGGCATCGATGGCTTGATCGCGAGCGCCCTGGGAGCAACCAGCGCGCTCGATGCTCCTGGCGCGCTGCTGATAGGCGATGTCGCCTTCTTACACGATCACAGCAGCTTGCTGTCGGCGAGCAGAGGTCTCGACGCGCGCGTCTCGCCGCAGTTAAAGATCATCCTCGTCAACAATGGCGGCGGCGGAATCTTCGAGCATCTGCCGATCGCGAAGCACAAACAACACTACGAACGCCACTTTCTGACTCCACACCAGACCGACTTCGAACTCATCTGCCAGGCTCACGGGGTGCCGTATACGAAGGTTACCACCAAGGCAGGCTTCGCGGATGTGTTGGGTTCGTGCTTCGCGCGCGAGGGTGTCGAAGTCATCGAGGCGGTCGTCGACCTGAATGAAAATGTGGCGCGCCATCGTCGCGCCTGGGCTGATGTTACAGAAGCGTTGGAGAACACGCTTTGATGCCTCCAAAGAGGATGTGAATGAGTGATGCGACCGTCATAAACGAGCAAGAAGACCGCCCGAGCACCCTCAAGATCTGGTTGCTCGCCGCGCGTCCAAAGACGCTCACAGCCGCAGCAGTCCCGGTCTTCACGGGTACAGCGCTGGCGTTCGCGCATGACAAGTTCGTCTGGCACGCCGCGCTCGCGGCGCTGCTGGTTGCCTTCTTCATCCAGATCGGCACCAACTTCGCCAACGACCTCTTCGACTTCCAAAAAGGCGCTGATGACGAGGATCGACTCGGACCGTTGAGGGTCACGAGCGCGGGCCTCGTGACACCGAGGCAAATCGCGATCGCCTGCGCGCTCGCTTTCGGCTTGGCCTTTCTGAGCGGACTCTATCTCGTCTCTGTCGGCGGATGGATCTTGCTCGCGATCGGGCTCGTTTCGATCCTGAGCGGCCTCGCCTACACCGGAGGGCCCTTCCCGCTCGCTTATAATGCGCTGGGGGATCTGTTTGTCTTCATCTTCTTCGGGATCGTGGCCACGGTCGGCACCTACTATGTGCAAGCGCTGACGCTGGACCCGATGGCCTTCTGGTTTGCCGTTCCTGTCGGGGCGCTGAGCACTGCGATTCTTATCGTGAACAACCTCCGCGATATCCACACGGACAAGAAGCACAACAAGATCACGACCGCGGTGCTGCTCGGCGAGACGGGCGCGCGGCTGTTTTACCTGTCGATGATTTTGCTCGCTTATGGTGCACCTGTGGCCGCCGTCGCGACAGGCCGCGCAGAGTTACCTGTTCTGCTCGCGCTCGGAACCCTGCCGCTGGCAGGGTTCGTGCTCAAAAACGTGTGGACCAAAAAAGGGGGCGAGCTCAACGCGGTGCTCGCGCAAACCTCGATCCTGTTATTGACCACTAACCTCCTGATGAGCGTGGGGATCGTGCTGTGACCGATGCGCTTGCCATAGCGATCGCGCGGGGCGAGCTTCCGTTCTCGAAGCCCTTTGTTACCGCGAACCAGACGTTCCACGAGCGACACATCGCGCTCGTGAGGATCTCTGCGGGTGGTCATCATGGCTACGGCGAGGCGAGCCCTCTGCCTGGCTTCTCGAAAGAGACATTTGTTGACGCGATCGCCGCGCTCGAAGACGCAGCGCGCTTGCTCGAAGGGCGTGACTGCCCCGGCGAGCAAGAAGAGATCACATCGCTCCTCGCCTCACTCGATGGGCTCGAAGATGTGCCTTCTGTGAGGTTCGCGCTCGAGTGTGCGCTGCTCGATCTCGTGGCAAAACGCGAGGAAGTGAGCCTTGCAAAACTGCTCGCTCCTGGCGGTGTCGCAGAAGAAGTTGCAGTGAACGCAACGATCGGTGCGGAGAGCGTGCCGCAGTGCTTTTCGATCGCGGTCACAGCTTTCGAGAAAGGTTTCGACTGCTTCAAGCTCAAGGTTGGTGGGCGGCCTTTCGAAGAGGATCTGGCGAGGATTCGCGCTGTCCGTGATGCGATCGGGGATGCCTCCACGCTCAGGCTCGATGCAAACGGCGCCTGGCAGCGACAGGAAGCGATCGACAACCTCTCCAAATTACGTCACTTCGGCATCGCGCTCATCGAGCAACCCGTCGCTGCCGAAGACTTCGAAGGTCTGGCGCTCGTGCGCGCATCGACTCAGGTGCGCATCGCAGCCGACGAATCAGTGCGTTCGGCAGCCGACCTTGAGCAACTACTGGAGCTCGACGCGGTCGATACGATCGTGCTCAAGCCGATGATGCTCGGCGGCCTACTCCCGACCCTGAAGTTACAACGCCACGCGCTGGAGCGCGGGGTGACGACGATCCTGACAACCTCGCTCGAATCTGCGGTGGGACGCACCGCCACACTTCATCTGGCGGCAGCATGTCAGGGGTTGGAAGGACCGTGTGGGCTCGCGACGGGGGCACTGCTCTCAAGTGATACACACCCATCTCCTCCCACGACAAAAGACGGCAGGATCGCGCTGCCCGAAGGGCACGGTCTGGGGCTCGCTCCATCGCTTTCCTTCGAGAAGAAGCAGAAGCAAGCGACGGACGGGCTTCTCATCTCTCATCCGCTCCTGCAACGCGCTCGTTATCTACCAGAGCAGGCCGCGATCAGGACACCTGATGGCGAAACGTGGAGCTACCACACGCTGGCAACAAAAGCGCGCGAGGCGGTACGAACACTACGTCTGCGTGGGGTTGGAAAAGGAGATCGCGTCGGCGTACTGGCCGCCAATCATCCTCTCCTCGCCGCAACCATCCATGGCATCTCCCTGCTCGGAGGCATCGCAGTGCTGTTTCACCCGATGCAAACCAGCGCGGAGTTGGCGGCCAAGATAAAGGCATCCTGTCCCAAGCTGGTCGTGGCCTCGAAAGCGCTGGCCTCGAAACTCGGAGAGCATCCATCTGTAGCGATGGAGGAGCTCTTCCAGGGAGTTCCAGAAGAAGACACCTTGCTCGAGCATCGCGTATCAATCGACACGTTGCACTCGGTGGTGTTCACGTCTGGAACCACGGGGAGCGCTCGAATGGTCGCGCTCTCCTGGCAGAACCTCGTCTTTAGCGCCACAGGATCGGCCATCCAACTCGGCCACCTCCCAAGCGATCGCTGGCTCGCGGCGATGCCACTATGCCACGTGGCGGGGCTGTCCATCGTGATGCGTTGCGCGATCCTGGGAACAACCATGGAGCTCCACGAGACCTTCGATGCGCGCGCTTGCGCAGATGCGATCGTGAGTGGCGACGCCACGATGATTTCGGTGGTCGCGCGAATGTTGCGCGAGATCTTGGATGCGCTCGATGGCCGCAAACCATCGCCGGCGTTTCGACTCGCGCTCGTCGGAGGAGGGCCGATCCCTCCCGATCTACTCGAGGCGAGCAGCGCGGCGGGGATACCTTGCTCGCCGACGTATGGGATGAGCGAAGGAGCCTCTCAGTTGGCGACGAGACCACCGACAACCTCTCCTCGAGGGGCGAGCGTCGGTTGGCCGCTGCTCTGGACCGAAATGCGGCTGTCTGATGAGCCTGAAGGTGAACTCCAGGCTCGAGGACCGACGATCAGCCCCGGGTACATGAGCGTCCACGAGGATAAACACACTCTCTCGCCGGGTGTCGACGCGGACGGTTGGTTCGCGACGGGAGATTGGGGAACGCACCTCGATGATCGCTCGCTCATGATCCTGGATCGACGCACGGATCGCATCGTGAGTGGGGGAGAGAATGTCTCTCCGACCCGAGTGGAGCAGGTCTTGCGACAACTCGACGCAGTGGACGAAGCGTGTGTCGTCGGGCTGCCCGATCCTGACTGGGGACATCGTGTAGTCGCGGTGATCACATTGCGAGCCGAAGCAGAAATCGCTGCGCACGACGTGCTCGACTTTTGCGCGAGCCGACTGGCCGCGTTCGAGACGCCACGAGATGTGCATTTTTGGGAATCTCTGCCGCGTTCTGCGCTGATGAAAATCAGCCGACAACGCGTCAGGGACATGTTGTCGCCAGCAGCTGAGAACGAGAAGAAACGAGCCCGATAGTGAGGATTTCCTACTCCTGGCATCGAGCAGTCAGGGATGGTATGGACCTCCACGATTCGTCTGGGCATCCAAAGAGTGGGCCCAGACCCCCGAGAAAGAGAATGACGTGAAGATCATCAAGCTCCAAAACGCGGACGACATCAAACGCATCAAGGGCGAGCTCCAGAAGCTTGGACTCTGGACCAGCGTTTACGAGAACGCAGCGGAGGCGTTCCTGCTCTCCTCTGATGACTCGACCGCGGTTCAGGATCAAGACATCCTCGCCATCGACGGCATCGAGAGCGTCTCCGTCTCAAAGAGCCCTCACCCCATGATGGACCGCCAGCCCCCCGAGGCTCGATTTGGCGGCATCAGCATCGGCGGAGAGCGCCCCGTGCTGATGGCGGGGCCTTGCAGCGTCGAGAGCGAGGAGCAGATCCACCAGGCCGCCGCGATGGTCGCCAACGCTGGCGCCACGGTCTTGCGCGGAGGGTGCTTCAAGCCCCGCACGAACCCTTACAGTTTCCAGGGGGTCGGCCCGGAAGGGCTCGGCTGGATGCGAGAAGCAGCGAACGCGCACGATCTGTTGGTGGTCACCGAGGCGATGAGTCCGACCCAGGTCGATATCGTCGGCAAGCACGCAGATATTTTCCAAATCGGCGCGCGCAACATGCAGAACTTCGACCTCTTGCACGCGGTGGGGCGCGCGAACATGCCCGTCCTGCTCAAGCGAGGTCTGAGCTCGACGTTGAGCGAGTGGTTGCAAGCCGCAGAGCATATCCTCTACTCCGGCGCGAGCCACGTGATCCTGTGCGAGCGCGGTGTGCGTGGCTTCGATGGCTCCACCCGGTTTTTGTTCGACCTCGGCGCCGTCTCCATCATCCGCCATATTCACAACCTGCCAATCATCGCCGACCCATCACACGCGACAGGTCGCAAGGATCTGATCCCTCATATGGGCGCGGCGGCACTGGCAGCTGGAGCGGACGGCCTTATCATCGAAGCGCATCCTCGACCCGAGGATGCTTGTAGCGACGGCCCACAGCAGCTGTCGCCCGAAGCACTCGAAGCCGCAGCACGCCGTTGGGGCTTCATCTCTTGAGGCGAGGAGCACCCTGACGTGCACTCCCCTCGCCTCACTTTCTCCACCAAAAGGAGAGCCAATGACCACGCAAGATAAAGAGACGCCATCCGGCGCGATCAAAGAACTCGACGGTGGCAACGGCGAGATGTTCGACCAGATCGCCGGTCGCTATGATTTGCTCAACCGCATCATGTCCATGGGACAGGATCAATACTGGCGCAGGCGCGCAGTCAAAGCGCTGGAGCTGCGCGACGGTGACACGATCCTCGATGTGGCTACGGGCACAGGCGACCTCGCCATCATGATCGCCACGAAGAACCCAGGCGTGAACGTGCGCGGCGTGGACCCGAGCAAGAACATGATCGGCGTCGGGAACGTCAAGGTCGCCCAACGCGCGCTTCAAAAACGCGTCGAGCTCGAGATCGGGGATGGCCTCGCCCTCCCCTACGAGGACGATCGATTCGACGGCGCCGTGGTCGCGTTCGGCATTCGCAACTTCCCTGACAGGTTGCAGGGCTTGCGCGAAATGCGCCGCGTGACAGGTCCAGGGCGAAAGGTCGTGATCCTCGAGCTCGGCGAGCCCGAGCGCGGGATCATGTCACTCGCCGCCAAAACTTACATCCACCATGTCGTCCCAGCGGTCGGCGCGGCGCTTTCTGGAAAGCAAGAGTACAAGTACCTCCAGGAGTCGATCGCAGCGTTCCCACCACCGGCTCAGTTCGAAGAGTTGATGCGAGAGGCAGGCTTGAAGAACGTCTCCTCGACGCCGCTCTCCTTTGGCGCAGTGAACCTCTTTGTCGGCACCGTGTGATGTGATTCGACATGCTCGAAAACGAGGCGAGG
>Ga0208061_100324_pt1 | contig 14458 bp, 13 predicted proteins | sample DeeseametaMP0555_FD_184209 | JGI IMG/M metagenome (GOLD analysis project Ga0208061, IMG submission 184209) | Marine microbial communities from the Deep Atlantic Ocean - MP0555 (SPAdes) | ecosystem: Environmental > Aquatic > Marine > Oceanic | place: South Atlantic Ocean | collected 2011-01-23 | reverse complement strand
TCAAGCCAACCTATGGTCGCGTGAGCCGCTTCGGGTTGATCGCGTTCGCCTCGAGCCTGGATCAAATCGGTCCGATGGCGCGCAGCGTCGAGGACACCGCGCGCGTGCTCCAGGTGATCGCTGGCCATGATCCGATGGACATGACCAGCGCCACGGTGGACGTTCCGGACTTTTTGGCAAACCTCGATAAAGGGGTCGAAGGGCTCAAGATCGGCGTGCCGCGCGAGTACTTCGAGACCGAGGGCGCGGACGAGCGCGTGCTCGCCAACGTGCGCGCCTCGATCGACGCGCTAAAGGCGAAAGGCGCCACGCTCGTGGACATCTCGCTGCCTCACACCGAGTACGCGATCTCGACCTATTATCTGATCGCGACGGCGGAAGCATCGAGCAACCTCGCGCGCTTTGACGGCGTGCGCTATGGGCACCGCGCCGAGGAGAGCGACTCGCTCGAATCACTCTACGAGCGCTCACGCGCAGAAGGGTTTGGCGAAGAGGTCAAGCGACGCATCATGCTCGGCACGTTCGTCCTCTCGGCGGGATTCTACGACGCCTACTATCTCAAGGCACAGAAGGTCCGCACATTGATCAGGCAGGACTTCACGACCGCCTTCAAAGAGGTCGACGTGATCGCCTGCCCCACGGTCCCCGCGCCACCGTTCGCGCTCGGGGAGTGTGATGATGATCCGATGCGTATGTACCTCGCGGACATCTACACCATCTCTTGCAACCTGGCAGGATTGCCCGGCATCAGCGTCCCGAGCGGCGAGGTCGATGGCCTCCCCGTGGGGCTCCAGTTGCTCGGCGCGCCGTTTGACGAGGCGACGCTCTTGCGCGCGGCAGCGGCGGTGTGACGCCAGGCTCGGTTCTTTAAACCTGGCGCGAGCGTGTGTGAATCAGGAACGAAACGCTGAGAGAGGTCGGCGATGGAAGAGAAATACGAAGTGGTCATCGGACTCGAAGTGCACTGTCAGTTGCGCACGGAGTCCAAGATCTTTAGCGCGGCGCCCACAGCCTTTGGCGCCGAGCCCAATACACAGGTCGCGCACGTGGACCTCGGCTTGCCAGGAGCGCTCCCCGTGCTCAACAAGCACGCCGTGGAGCTCGCGATGTCCGCAGGGGTCGCGCTCGGCTGTAAGATCAATCAGTGGAGTCAGTTCGCGCGAAAGAACTACTTCTACCCGGATCTCCCCAAGGGCTACCAGATCAGCCAGCACACGCACCCGATCTGCGGTGAGGGGAAGCTCGCCTACGAGCTCGAGGACGGCGCCACTGGCGAGGTTCGCATCGAGCGCATCCACATGGAGGAGGACGCCGGGAAGTCCTCACACCTCGCGGGCCAGCCTTACAGCGCCGTGGATCTTAACCGCGCTGGCGTCCCGCTGATCGAGATCGTCAGCCGCCCCGATATGCGCAGCGCTGACGAGGCCGTCGCCTACCTGAAAGCGCTCCACCAGATCGTGGTCGCCATCGGCGTCTGTGATGGCAACATGGAGGAGGGCTCCTTCCGATGTGATGCCAACGTCTCGATCCGCCCTGTCGGGCAGGAAGAGCTCGGCACGCGCTGCGAGCTCAAGAACATCAACTCCTTCAGGTTCGTGCGCGACGCCATCAACTACGAGGTGCGACGCCAGATCGGCCTCGTCGAGGCGGGGCAAAAAGTCACCCAACAAACGCGCCTGTATGATCCTGATCGCGGCGAGACGTTCGCCATGCGTGATAAGGAGGAGTCGCACGATTACCGCTACTTCCCTGATCCCGATCTTCCTCCGCTCGTGATCGAGGACGCCTGGCTCGAGCGCGTCAAGGAGTCACTGCCAGAGCTCCCCGCCGCCAAGCGCGCGCGCTATCAGTCCGAGTACGAATTGAGCGCCTATGATGCTGGCGTGTTGGTCGCTGATTTCGCCGTCGCTGAATACTTCGAGCGGGCGCTCGCATCCAACCCCGAGGTCGACGCCAAGTCGGTGGCCAACTGGGTCATCAACGAGGTGCTTCGAGAGGTCAATGGCGACGTCACGCTCGAGACCATCAAGGTTCGCCCCGAGGGGCTGGCCGCCATGGTCAAGCTGATCGACGATGACGTCATCAGCGGCAAGATCGCCAAGAAGGTGTTCAAGGAGATGTTGGAGTCGGGCAAGGACCCGGACACGATCATCGAAGAGAAGGGGCTCAAGCAAATCACTGACCCGGACGCCATCGCGAAGTTGGTCGACGAAGTGATCGCCGCGAACCCCGAGCAGGCCGAGGAATACCGCGGCGGCAAGCAATCATTGATCGGCTTCTTCGTCGGTCAGGTGATGCGCGCCTCTCGCGGCAAGGCCAACCCGCAGATGGTCAACCAGGTCTTGCGCGAGAAGTTAAGCTGAGCAAAGCGCTCTGGAGGTCGAGATGTTTACTGGAATCGTGATGGACAGCCGCGACGTGGTCGCGATCAAAGATCGCGAGAACCTGCGCACGGTCACCGTCGATCTTGGCAAAGACCTGGTGAAAGACTTGGAGCGCGGCGCGTCGGTCGCCATCAACGGCGTCTGTTTGACCGCCACAGAGATCGATCACGAGGCGGGGACTTCGGAGTTCGACATCATGGTCGAGACCTTGCGCCTGACGACGCTCGGCGAGCTTGAGGTCGGCGGCAAGGTGCACGTCGAGCGCTCGGCGCGCTACGGCGACGAGATCGGCGGGCACCATCTCTCGGGGCATGTGCAGGAGCGCGCCGAGGTCGTCTCCGTGTCACGGCCTGACGAGAACAACTTCGAGCTGCGCCTGAAGGTCTCTGACGACGCCATCGATTACATCTTCTCCAAGGGGTTCATCGCGCTCGATGGCGCGAGCCTGACGGTGGTCGATGTCGATCGAGAAGAGCGCACGTTCTCGGTGTGGTTGATCCCGGAGACCTTGCGCATCACGCGCTTTGGCGAGAAGCAACCGGGTGACTTTATCAACGTCGAGCTCGATCCTCAGACGGTCGCCATCGTCGAGACCGTCGAGCGGGTTATGAAGGCGAGACTCGACGCCTGAAACTGACAAACAACATGAGGCGAGGGGAGCTCTTACAAGAGCTCCCCTCGCCGCATTTATTACAGCATGAGAGAGGCTTGAAGATGGGCTCAGGAGAGGCATTCGAGACGGCGGTCGCGCCGGTGCGTTGGGTTGGAAGTTGGAGTGATGGGCATCTCGAGATGCTCGACCAGCGCTTGCTCCCTGGTGAGGAATACTGGCACGCGATGCATACCGCGCATCAGGTCGCCGATGGCATCCGCCTGATGATCATTCGCGGCGCTCCCGCCATCGGCATCGCCGCCGCGTTTGGCGTGGCGATGGGGGTCCGCGAGCTGCTCGAAGGCGACGCTTCCATGGAGGATCTCGAGTGGTCAAAAAGCATCGACGCGCTCTTTGACAACCTCGCGGATACGCGCCCCACGGCGGTGAATCTCTTCTGGGCATTGCGAAGGATGCGACCGTTGGTCACCGAGCAGGATCGCAGTGAAGGGATCTTGTTCGTGGATCGCCTGTTCGAGGAGGCGGACGCGATCATGCGCGAGGATCGTGCCAACAACCTGACAATGGGCAATCACGGCGCAGAGCTCTTCGAGCAAGGCGCGCGTATCCTGACACATTGCAACACGGGCGGGCTCGCGACTGGTGGCTATGGCACCGCGCTCGGAGTGATCCGCGCGGTGAACGCGCAGGGCAAGCTCGCGCATGTGTGGATCGACGAGACGCGCCCCTACCTCCAGGGCGCGAGACTTACCGCGTGGGAGTGCCTCGAGGATAACATTCCCTCGACGCTGATCACGGACAATATGGCCGCGCATTTTATGCAAAAGGGCGAGGTCGATGCGGTGATCGTCGGCGCCGATCGCATCGGCGCGGATGGCTCGACGGCCAATAAGATCGGAACCTATGGGCTGGCTGTGTTGTGCAAGCACCATGGGATTCCGTTCTACGTCGCCGCGCCGCTCTCGACGATCGACCTCGAGATCGAACGCGGCGAGGATATCCCGATCGAGCAGCGCAGCGCGCGCGAGGTCACGCATGTCAAGGAGCAGGCGATCGCGCCGGAGGGAATCCCCGTGGCGCACCCTGCCTTCGACGTGACGCCAGGTGACCTCGTCACCGCGATCATCACAGAGAAGGGCGTGAGCAAGCCCCCCTACAAGGAATCACTGGCGGCGTTGTTTGACGCCGAGTGATTTAAGAGCGGTGCTTTAATTGATGGGCGTGAGCCGCGTGCCATCGTGTGAGCAGAAGACGTAGGCGCCGCTGTAGCGCACGCCGCACTTGCGGCAGAGCTTGCGTCTGGCGCCGTAACCCGAGGCGGGCAGTGAGTTTGCCTGGATCGAGGTCACGGGGATAAGCAAGGCGCCATCAGTGGCGCAGTGCGTTTGCCCAAAGCCGCCATAGGCGCGACAGCGCGGGCAGATCGTCATCGGGATCGCTGGCGATCGCTGATTATTATCGTGCGGGTGGAGCGTGATCGGGTCGCGATCCTCGCCGCATTGACACAGCTCCTTTCCATCCTCGAGATCATGACCGCAGGTGCGGCAGATCGTGAACGAAGGGGCAGAGGACGCCTCTTCGAGCGTGTCTGTCACGAGCTGTGTCTTATCATAGGGGCAGCAGGCGGCGTCCTCTTCGTAGCGTCGCTCGCATAGCGGGCATCGCTTGCGAGGGAGGACGCTCTGACGGCGCGATGGCCTGGAGATCTTGCGACGCGGGGTCAGATCCTTGAGCGGCGTGGCGTCGAAGGGGCAGACCACCATCCAGCTCGCGTACTTGCGATGGCATTTGCTACATTCTTTCTGGTGTCCATCCCCACGTGGGGCGAACAGCGGGCGATCCTCGACGGTCGAAATCGCGAGCGTCTGAGAGGTTCCCTGTTCCTTGGCGACCGCTTGCACCAGGGCCGTGAGCGAGTCCGGCTCGCGCTCCATGAGTTGGGGCGGCGAGTCGAGCAGCAGCGTGGGCTCTGGTTCTTCGAAGGAGAGCAGGCGGCGTTGTCTGGCGCGGTGAAGCAAATAGGAGCAGAACATCAGCATCGCCACGCCCGTCGCCAGCAGATAAATCCACAACCCCGGCGAGAAGCTCTCTGGGGTGGCGCCATCGAGGCGCGTCCCCTGTTCGAGGCGAGGTGTGTTCGACTGCGTGACCGCTGGCGAGGTTGTTTTTGGAGAGGTGGCGAACGCGGGGCTCGCTGTCCAGATCGTAAAGCAGAGCAGCACTCCGAATAAGATCTGACGTGAGAGGCGCACGAGCACCCGTGCACAGGTCTGCCATTTCTGAACGTTCTGGCGCTTCATCGAACCCACTCGGGCTGGGGTGGCGGTGACAACACTGGGTTCGCTTGTTGGCGAGAACTCGGTGGTGACCTCGATGCGGTGTTCGGGGCGAGCGTTTTTGTTCGCCCTTTCAAGAGTATAAACGCCATCTGTAGAGATCGCCAGCACGGTCCCCTGGCAGGACTCGACGAAGTGGATTCGAACAGTTAGGTTGTCCTCCCCTTCTCTCACCTATGTATTGCGGTGAGAGTGTCCCAAACCCGATCGGAATCATCGGCACATGTTGGAGAGAACGAGAGAATTATCGAGCGCTCGCGCGCTCTTGATGGTGGCCTCTACGATCCTTTTGCTCTGCCTGCTGCCAGCTTCTGGTTGGGCGCAGGGGAGGTCGCTGACGCGCGATGAGGCGCGGCGCGAAGCAGTGATGAATAACCTCGACTTGCTGCTCGCCAGAAAGGATCGCGAGCGCGCCGAGCTCATCGCGCGCACCTCGCGCCGACCCTACGTCCCCATCGTGCGGGCTTCGGTGAACTGGCAGGACGAGACCTCGTTGGTTGTCGCCGGTGAGCGCAACCGCGCCTTCCGCTACTCGGCTGGCGCGAGCTGGGCGCTGCCTGTGGGGACGCAGTTCGACGCTCAGGTCGGCTCGACCGAGTTCCTCTCGGGCGCGAGCTTCGTGCCCGTGCCGACCACGGCGCTCGAGCTCTCGGTGGTGCAGCCGCTGCTCCAGGGGTTTGGTTCGGACAGCAACCTGCTGGATCAGGCCGATCTCGAGGTTCACGTGCAGCGCTCGCTCTTTATCGAGCAGCTCAATCGCTTCATCGTCCAGGTCGATCAGGCCTACTGGGAGCTCGCCTACGCGCAGGCTGACCTCGACATCAAGACGCGCTCCGTGGCGCGCGCCAGGAAGCAGTTCGAGGACACCAGCGCGAACATCGAGCGCGGTTTGCTCGCCCCTGGCGAGATCTATGTCGTCGAGGACAACCTGGTGAACTTCGAGATCCAGCTGCTCCGCTCTCGCGAGAGCCTCGAGCTCGCCAGAGCTCGGCTCGCCAGGCTGATGCGCTCCGATCCTCGCGAGGAGCTCGCGGCCAGTGATTCCCTCGAGGCACAGGCCACCAGAGGGAGCGAGGTCGCCTGGGAGCGCGACCTCGAGGCGGCGCTCGAGAACAACCCGCGCGTCGAACTCCAGCGCGTCAGCCTCGAGCAAACAAAGGAACAGGTCGCCTTTGACCGCAATCAGATCAAACCCTCGCTCGATGCCACCGCGGGCGTGACGCTCAATGGCGTGGATCAATCGCGCGCGGCGGCCTGGGGAGATGTGGCCACGGCGCAGAACCCGGATTACCGTGTGGGGCTTCGCTTCGAGGTTCCGATCGTGCGCGATCCGCAACGCGCACGCGTCGAGCGCGCCGAAATCAGCGTCACGCGCGCCGAGACCGCGCTCGCCCAGAGCGAGAACGAGGTCACTTACGATTTGCGCGAGCTGTTCATCCAGCTCGAGAAGCGCAAGCAGATCCTCGAGTCGAGCGAGCGGCTCGTCGAGCTCGCCGAGCTCAAGCTCTCCACCGAGCAGGAGAAATACCGCAGCGGTCTCTCCACGTTGGCTTATGTGGTGCAGTTCCAGCGCGAGTTCGACAGCGCCAGGATCGCCAGACAGCGCGCCGCTTTCGACGTGATCGTGCTGCGCGCCAGGATCGCCAACACCATGGGCGTCCTCTACAGAGAAGCCGGACTGGAGGTTCGATGAGCACTTCTGAGGACCCGATCATCAAACTCGATGGGATCACCAAGACCTACACCACCGGCGAACTCGCCGTGCAGGTCTTGAAGGGGGTGGACCTCGAGATCTATCCGCGCGAATACGTCGCCCTGATGGGGCGAAGCGGGGCGGGAAAGTCGACCCTGATGAACATCCTCGGCTGTCTGGATCGTCCTACCAGTGGGGCGTATCTTCTTGCAGGGCAGGATGTCAGCTCGCTCGAGGATGACAGGCTCTCTATCGTGCGCGGGAAGACCATCGGGTTTATCTTCCAGTCCTTCCACTTGCTCAAGGATCTCAACGTCCGAGAGAACGTGGAGCTCCCGATGGAGTACCAGGGCGTGGATGTGCGCGAGCGCAAGGAGCGCGCAGAATCACTGCTCGTGCGCGTGGGGTTGGGGCATCGCCTCGATCACTACCCGCGCCAGCTCTCGGGCGGTGAGCGACAGCGCGTGGCGATCGCTCGCGCGCTGTCGAACAAGCCGCGCGTTCTGCTCGCGGACGAGCCGACGGGAAACCTCGACTCCGCCGCGCGCGATAGCGTGCTCGAGCTCTTCGAAGAGCTCATCGATCAGGAGAACATCACGCTCGTCATGGTCACACACGACGACCTCATCGGAGAGCTCGCCGAGCGACGTATCATTGTCGCTGATGGCAAGATCCTGGATGATGGTCTCGGAGGTAAGGTGTGAGAAATACGATTGTTTTGATGATGTTGCTCGCGTTGGCTGGTTGCAGCTCTGGCGAGGCCGCGCCCGAGGCGTCCGCTTCAGGTGCCGCGCTCGAAGGGGAGGAAGCACCCAAGGCGCGCGATGTCTTCGATGGCTACGTGGTGCCGACAAACGCCACCGAGCTTCGCGCGCCGCAGAACACCTTTCGCATCGCCGGTTGGAACTCTGATTCTGGTTGGATCAAACTCCAGGATCTGGCGTCCGATGGTAAGGAGGTCAAGGAAGGCGATGTGATCGGCAAGTTCGAGTTCAACGGCAAGCGCGCGCTTCCACACGTGATGGATCGCATTCAACAGGCGGAAGCCAACGCCGAGCAGGGCGGCCTCGACGTGAGCCAGAACATCGAGAAGATGCGGACCGAGGAGGCGCGTCTTGGCCTCGATGCGCGCCGCGCGACGCTCGAGACGCAGAAAGAGGGGATCGTCTCCGCCAGAGACCTCGAGAGGATCAAGATCGAGGAGAAGCAGGCGCAGTTCGAAGCGGGCGCGCAGACAAAACGCCTCAAGGCATACCGACGCGCGGCGGTCGCCAGAGAGGCTTACCGGGACCAGATGGTCACGCGCGCCAAACAGGACCTCTCGCGCTACAAGACCTACGAGGAGCGCTTTGTCATCAAGGCGCCACACGATGGCGTCGTGCGACACGCCTTTCACAGCCGCCGCCGCCGCAAGGTGCAAAAGGGCGATGGGATGCCGGGCGGGATGCACTTTGCCTCCGTGGCCAAGGACAACACGCTCTCGATCCAGTTCTACATCCCCGAGCATCGCTACGACCTGACGCACCAGCAGAAATCATTCGTGGTGCAGTCGCCGACCTCGTCGAAATCTTATCCTATCGAGGTCGAGCGCGTGGAGCAGTTCCCACAGGAGCTCGGCTTTTTAAAGCAAGATGACGCGATGCCCGGCGCCAGGGAGAAGATGTACGTGGTGCACGCGCGTTTTCTCGAGCCGCCTGATGGCTTGAGCGCGGGGCTCGAGGTCAAGGTGAGGTTGCCATGAACACCTTGACGATGCTTCGCCGCAGCTTTAACCAACTGCGAAACAACCCACTGCGCACGATGCTGACCTTGCTCGGCGTGGTGTTCGGTGTGGGCGCGGTGGTCGCGATGATGTCGATCGGTGAGGGCGCGCAGCGTCAGATCCTCGCCCAGATCGAGGCGATGGGCGCGACCAGCGTGCATATTCGCGCCAGGGATGTGCCAGATACCGAACTCACCGCGTTGATCAATGACTCCGTGGGGTTAAGCCGCGCGGATGTCCACGCGATCGAGGGGACGCTCCCCGAGGTCCAAAAGATCGCCTACCGCGCGCGCCACGAGCTCGGCGTCACAGATCTGGCGGTCTCCTCGCACGAGGTCCAGGTTCTGGGTGTGAGCGAGGATCTGCTGGATGTTCACGCGCTCTCTATCGCCAGAGGGCGCGCCCTCTCGAGCGTGGATCACGAGCGCGGGTTGCGCGCCGCGGTGATCGGCGACGGGCTCGCCAAGAAGGCGTTCCCCGATGGCGCCATCGACAAGGTCTTTCGCCTCGAATACTCGTACTTTGTTGTCGTCGGCGTGCTCGCGCCAACCGGCGCTGGAGGCGGTGGCGCCGAGGAGGGCTCGACGCAGCCAGACGAGTTGTTTGGTGGCGGCGAGGACAAGGATAACAGCGGTGGCGGAGGGGCAGGCGCGAGCTCCGGGTCGTTCGATTCGCAGGTCTATGATAACGCGGTGTTGATCCCGTTCGACACGATGGTCGACGAGCTCGCGCCCGCGAAGACCTTCCACGAACTCGACATGATCTCGGTCAAGGTCGACAGCACGGATCAGACGCTCGAGACCAAGAACCTGTTGGAGCGTTTGCTCGGCAGGTTGCACAAGGGCGCCTCGGACTTCGACATCATCGCGCCCGAGGAGATCCTGCGACAGAAGCAGGCGACGCAGGCGGTGTTTAACGCGGTGCTGATCTCGATCGCGGCGATCTCTCTTATCGTGGGCGGCATCGGCGTGATGAACATCATGTTGGCCAATATCATGGAGCGGATCTCCGAGATCGGCTTGCGGCGCGCCATCGGCGCGCGGCGGCGAGATATCCGCAATCAATTCTTGCTCGAGTCGGTCTCGATCTGTTCTGTGGGTGGCATCCTCGGGGTGTTGCTCGGGCTCGGCGCGAGCTGGGTCGTGAGCGTGACCATCGGCCTCCCGATGGCCTTTGCCTGGGAGTCCACCGCGCTCAGTTTCGTGATCTCCTTGCTGGTGGGCGTGACGTTCGGGCTGATGCCCGCGGTGCGCGCCGCCAACGTGAACCCGATCGATGCCTTGCGAGGTGACTGATGTATTCGAAATCACTGCTCCAGAATGTGACCGCTTGTGGTGTCATGTTGGCGATTTTGGTCGGGTTTTCCACAGGTTGTGAAAAACAAAAGGAGGTGACCGTTCGCACGACGAAGGTCACCGGTGGTCCGCTCGTGTTCACGGGGGTCTACTATGGCGAGTTTCAGGCGGCCGAGAGCGTGGCGATCCATGTGCCTGACATGCCCGAGACGCACCAGCTCACGGTAGATTCCGTGTTGGAGGATGGCACTCGCGTCAAGAAGGGGGACGTGATCCTGACGTTCGTGCGCGAGACGCTCGAGCTCGACTTGCGCGATGAGCTCGAGGCGCTCGAGGTCGCCAAGGCCGAGCGAAACAAGGTCGCGCAGGGCCTCGATGAAGAGCGCATCAACCTCGAGCTCGCCGTCAAGAGCAAGCAACTCGCCGTCGATCGCGCCAAGCTCCAGGTGGTCGAGGGCGTGAACCTGATCTCGAAGCTCGAGCTGGACAAGGCAAAGCTCGACGTGGAGAAGGCCGAGCTCGAGCTCGAGCTCGCCAAGAAGGCGCTCAAGACCTTCCAGCAAAAGCGCGCCAACGCGCTCAAGGTCGAGGACCTCAAGATCCAGGCCGCGCAACGCAAGGTCGACGCCAAGAATGAAGGGTTGGAGCTTGTCGAGGTGCGCGCGCCGATCGATGGCGTGATTTATGCGCCTTACACGCGCCTGAACTGGCAGCGCACCAAGGTCGCCGAGGGGGTCGTCGCCAGGCCAGGGGATCTGATCCTCGAGCTGCCTGACTTCTCGAAGTACCACGTGCAGGTGTACGTGCGTCAGCGCGACGCCTCGCTGATCAACGTCGGTGATACGGCCAAGGTGCGGCCCCTGATCATGCCAGACCGCGTGATCGACGCGAAGGTGATCAAGAAGGAAGACTTCGCGACCACCAGGAACGAGCGCTTTCGCACCGAGACCGCGGCCGGGAACCTGAAGGAGTATCTGGTGACGCTCGAGCTGGCCGAGGCGCCCGAGCAACTTCGGCCTGGCAACTCGGGCCGTGTCGAGATCATCTCGACGCTCGCCGAGGACGCCACCCAGCTCCCGGTGATTTACACCAGCAAGCAGGAGGATAACTCCTGGGCGGTGACCTTGCCCGATGGCTCGATCAGGCGCGTGGAGCTTGGCAAAACCAACCTCACGCACGTCGAAGTTTTGGAGGGCGTCAAGCCAGGCGATGTCGTCCGGCTCCCGGAAACCCACAAGTTCGATCGCTCCTCTTCGAAAGGGGAAGAGAGCCCGGACAAGAGCTAACGTGGCGTTTTTACAAAGCGCACCAGCACCACCTCGCCGTCGTAATCTATGGCGGCGAGCTCCTCGCGCATCAGCTCCAGCGCGATATCTTCCTTAAATCCACCCGAACCGGCGCCGATGATTGGAAAGGCGATCGATGCGAAGCCTTCTTCGCGCGCGATCGCCATCGCGTTGCGCACGGAACCTCGAATGCTCGCTTCGGATGCGCGCCAGAGCATGTTTATGCCTGCGACGTGGATGATCGCGCGAAAGGGCAGGTCTCCTGCGCCAGTCAACCTCGCGTGGCCGAGCGGGAGAGGGCTGTATCCGAGCTCTCTGAAGGGGGCCGTGCCTCCTCTTTTCTTGATGGCGCCGGATACGCCTTGCGGGAGGAGCAACCACCAAGGGATAATGTTGCGATTCCATGCATTGACGACGCACTCCACGGATTGGTCGAGGAGGTCACCATCGACGATTGTGATCTTGGGCATGAGTAGTGCTCCGCGCGTGGTGTTGCGTGAGCGAGGGTAACACGAGGGTGGGAACAGGTGCTGTAAGGAACGTTGTAATACGGGGTTGGCGTATGAGAGTTTCCTGGCGAAACATGGTGACGCGGGTGGTCAACAGTGACCACACCTCGCGCTTGCTCCACGAGAGCCTGTTGCAGGACCCCCTGGTCACAGCGCGCGCCAAGCTTCAAGCGATCGGTGCGCTTTGCATGCTGTTTATTGCACCAGTCGTGGCGTTTCCCTACTTCCAACATGACGAGGCCGAGCTGGGGATAATCACGTTGCTCTTTGGCGTGATCTTTCTCTCGATCGTGCCGATCCTCAAATTTACGGGGAAGGCGTGGTTGGCGACGATGGCGGGTTGCCTCGCGTTGATGGGGGCATCTGTCACGGGCGTCTTTGTCCTCGGTGGCCTCGACTCCTACTCTGCCAAGTGGCTGATGTTGCCGCCGGTGTACGCGCTCGCGTCGAGCGGGGTGGTGCTCGGCGGCGCATGGTTCGCGATCTCGATCGGTGCCTACGTCTGGATGTTCTTCGCGATCCAGAGCGGCGCGCTGGTGCCCATCCTGGTCTTCCCCGAGGAGTTGATGCCCTCCATCGGGATGAGCAACTTCATCGTCTTCTCGGCGGCGATCTGGATGCTGTTGTTGGTCACGGATGCCTCTCACCTCTGGCTGGTGATGCAGCTCAAGCTGTCGAATCGCGTCGCCGAGCGCGCCAGAGACGAGGCCGAGCGCACGGGGCAGGCGCGCGCCAGGTTTTTGGCGAATATGTCACACGAGCTGCGCACGCCGATGAACGCCGTGATCGGTTACACCGAGATCATCGAAGAGGAGCTCCACGAGCAGGAGAATCATGACTTCGACGAGGAGATCTCGATGGTGCTAACCTCGAGCCGTGAGCTGATCTCGATGATCAGTGATTTGCTCGAGGTGACGCAGGCGGGTTCCAGCGCTCGCGGCGTGGTGCGCGAGAAGTTGAGCGCATCGCAGCTCTTCGAGCAAGTCACGCGCGAGGCCCGAGAGGCCGCCGAGCAGCGCGAGAACACGTTCCTCTTTGTCGGAGATCATGCGGCGCTCGAGCAGCTCGTGATCGAGGTCGACGCGTTCATGTTCGAGCGTGTTTTGACCAGCCTCATCGACAACGCGAACAAGTTCACCCAGGGCGGCGAGGTCTCGCTTATCGTGGTGGCTCACCAGGAGGGAGAGCCGCTCGAGATCGAGGTTCGGGATTCAGGCGTGGGCATCGCAAGCGAGGATCTCGGGCGGATCTGGGATGACTTTGTCCAGGTCGATGACTCCTCGACACGAGAGGCTGGTGGGATGGGCCTTGGCCTCGGCATGGTGCGTCGTTATTGCGAGCTGCTCGGCGTGGAGTGCCTGGTCGATAGCCAGATTAACGAGGGCACCACATTCACCCTGAGGGTTCCCGCTCGATGGGTCTCGTTCACTTCGAGCGCCGCCGCGCATTGAACCAGACGCGGTCCTCTCCTTTCAGCCCGCCAATCTCTTACCACTGTGCCTTCGTTTTGACGCTGACGCCACGCATCGCCGCGCAGGTTAACGCGCGTGTTCGCGTGCTAACCTGTTGTCAGGTGGCTTCAAACAGCGCCTCCACCCAACGGTCAAATCTGGATTGTAAGGTTTTTGGTCTGTGTTTAGAATCTTCAGCGTACTCTTTAACGTACAGAGGAAAGATCATGAAAAGGATACGGGCACAGCACGACATCAAGTCGATCTCCGAGTTTCGCGCCAACGCCGCCACGCTGATCGAGCAAGTTCAGCAAGACAATCACCCGCTGATTCTGACACAGCATGGCAATGGAGCGGCTGTGTTGTTGTCTGTGGTGGAGTACGACCGTCTTCTCGATGAGATTCAGGTTTTGAAAGATATCGCGGCCGCGCAGAGAGAACTGGCCGATGGAAAGGGCATCGAACATGAAGAAGCCAGGAGACTTCTCAAAGAAAGGATCAAGAGATGACCTTGCGATGGTCCCAACGCGCGCTGGGAAGAGCAGGTGAAATCGCTGATTACATGGCCGAAAGAGATGAGGAGGTCGCGTCAAACTGGATCGACGCGCTCTTCGAGACGGTGGACAAGCTCGACGAGTTTCCAAAATTAGGCCGGGTCGTTCCAGAGTTTGCTCAGGAAGAGGTTCGTGAGTTGATATGGAACCGCTACAGAATCCTCTATCAACTCAGAAACGGCGATGTCGAGATTCTCACCGTCGTACACGCCCGCCAAAACATTATCGATGATGATATTTCATAGCATTTCTCTATGCTTGCTTGCGACTCGAGACCACCTGGTGCTCCGCTGAACCAGGCGTCGCGCCCTCTTTTTCATCCTGCCAATCTCTTTCCTGCGTGCCTTCGTTTTGGCGCTGACGCCACGCATCGTCGCGCAGGTTAACGCGCGTATTCGCGCGTTAACGTGTTGCTAACCTGCGCGCCGGTATCAACGCCGCCAAAGAACGCGCGAACCACCTCGGGTACAGAGGGAGTTGAAGAGATTCTCCACGTCGTCTGACTCGCCAAAATCGACGCAGCCAGCGTTGAAATATGCTCGACGATACGCTGTATCGCCTGCGCATTTCGCCTT
>Ga0208061_100323_pt1 | contig 14522 bp, 11 predicted proteins | sample DeeseametaMP0555_FD_184209 | JGI IMG/M metagenome (GOLD analysis project Ga0208061, IMG submission 184209) | Marine microbial communities from the Deep Atlantic Ocean - MP0555 (SPAdes) | ecosystem: Environmental > Aquatic > Marine > Oceanic | place: South Atlantic Ocean | collected 2011-01-23 | reverse complement strand
TGACCCGCGGTGGCAAATGTCGCGCCCCTTCTCTTTTGGCCTCAGCGACGTGAGGTCGTGCACTCGACCGAAAAACAAACCGATCAGGGAGCGCCGAAGTTCTGCACCCATTGCTCTCGGCTTCCCTTGTGGAAGCCGACGCCGATCTCGGTGTAACCAGGGCTCATCAGGTTGCGACAGTGGCCAGGGGAGTCGATCCATGCCTGCACAACGGACTCAGGTGTGTCTTGCCCCTGCGCGATGTTCTCGCCAGTGACGCTGCCAGTGTAGCCGGCAGCGCGCATGCGATCACGCGGGGTGTCACCGTCCGGGTTGTCGTGCGAGAAGAAGTCGCGCTCTTCCATATCCTCGGCGTGGCGTTGTGCCGCGAGCGCGAGCTTTTCATTCACAGATAGCGGGCCGACCGCGTCCATGTAGTCACCGCCACAATCCCTGGCGACCTTGCGCGCTTCGTTGGTCAAAAACACGACCTCGCCGATGTAGCCATCGTCGATGCACTCGCCATTGTCACAGTAGTTTGCCGCGGGGCAGACGTTGCCACACTCACCGCAGTTCTTGGCGTCATTCTTCGTGTCGACGCAAACGCCCGTGCCACACCAGGTGCGCCCGGTCATAAAGCAGATGCATTCACCATCGACGCACGCCGTGCTGCGACCACACGCGTTGCCACACTCGCCACAGTTGTCGATATCGGTTCGAGTGTCCGCGCAAGTCTCCCCACAGGCGACCTCGGGTTCGGTGCATTGCGGGGCAGGGGGGCCTTCATCGACCTCTTCCGGGGGCATATCCATAGGTTCGCTCGTCTGCGCCATATCGAGCATTCCCATGTCTTCTGACATCTGGGTGTTGTTGCTCGGTTCTGGGTCCTCGCCACCACCACATGCAAACAGCAGGGAAGCGAGTACGAGTAGCGTTGGAATGCGAAGTTTTGACATGGTCTCGGTGCCTCGCGCATCGACCAGGAAACGTGAAACGGGAGGTTTCACGGGTGACAACGGCAAAGAGCATAGCGACTCGAAAGTCGCTTTCCAAGAGAACGGTTACTTCTCGAGCGGGTGTGTCTCGGGGTCCATCGCAGACCACTCCCACATCGACCCCGCATAGTTCCTGGCGTTGCGATAGCCAAGCTGTTGCAAGACCGCGACAAAGAACCCGGAGCGAATGCCGCCCGTGCAGTAGGCCACGATCTCTTGATCCTTACTCTCGATGCCGAGCGTTTTCAGCTTTGCCTCGATCTTATCGCGCGGGAGCAGCTTTCCATCAGGGCCATACAGATCCGAGAAGTGCAGGTGCACGGCGCCAGGGACATGCCCGCCGCGAGACTCACCGTATGGCGTCTTGCCCGCATACTCTCTGGCTTCGCGCGTGTCGACGAGGACAGGTTTCTTCTCTTCTTTTAACGCCTCGCGGATCTGCTTCTCGTTGGCGGCGTAGCGCCTGGTGACCTTTGCCTCGAAATCACCGGGGACGATCTTGTCCGCGCCGCCCGAGGATGTCTTGGCGCCTGCCTTCACGAGCGCTGCGTGACCTCCATCGACCACGGTCGCCTTCGTATGCCCCATCGTGCGGAGCATCCAGACGATGCGACCATCTTCGCCCCAGCCTTTCTTGGGATCTCCGACGACCAACACGGGCGTATCATTGCTGACGCCTTTTGCTCGGAGCTTTGCCTGAATCACCTTCGAGGAGAGCAGGTTGCCGCGTTTGCTCTTCGATGATTTGGAGAACTCCTGCCACGAGGCGGGCTGCGCGTTCTCGATATGCTCGGCGCGATACGCCAGCTTGCCGCGCGCATCGAGCACCGTGGCGCCCGAATCGAGCATCTCCTTTGCCCTGTCCGCGTCCACGAACCATGGCGCCGCGCTCGCTTCGTCCGGAGCCATGGCGAGCAGTGAGAATGCCATCGTGAAGGCAAGCATGAGTGTGAGAATATGTCGCATGTCGAACCGATGGTGTGAGTTTTCGAGCGCCAGAAACAAGCGGCGCTTCATACAGAAAGACGCGCGAAACGCCTCTGGGATTCATTCGGGCGTATCCGCCTCGGTGATTTTTGGCAGCGCACGCCCGAGCAAGAAGAGCACGGCCACGAGAGAAACCACGCCCAACCCGAGCGCACCCGCCACAGGTAAACCATAAGCAACGCCCAGATAACCGCAAACGCTGGCGGCGAGCATCGTCGTGATCGCGTAAGGGGCCTGCGTGCGAACGTGGTCGATATGATCGCAGGCGCTCGCGATGCTGCTCATCACGGTCGTATCCGATATTGGCGAGCAATGATCCCCGAAGATAGCGCCATCGAGCACCGCGGCGAAGCAGAGCATCAGGATTACCTCGCCTTGCGCGTGTCCCTGCGTCATGTGGTGCGCCAGAGGAATCAATGCCGGGATCAAGATCCCCATCGTGCCCCAGCTCGTGCCGGTGGCGAACGCGATGATCGCCGCGAGGATAAACGTGATGATCGGGAGCAACATCGGCGTCACGAGATCTTGCACCGCGCCCACAAGGTAGATGCTCGTTCCGAGGTCATCGCACACCGCGCGGATCGACCACGCGAGCACCAGGATCGCGATGGCCATCCACATCCCGGGGATCGCGCGCGCCCATGCGATCGAGGCTTCCTTCAGGTTCAGCAGTCGCTGCGCCACGGCCAGCAAGATCGCCACCACGCTCCCCATGATCGCGCCGTAGAAGAGGACCTTTGCATTGTCTGCGTTGGAGAACGCGTCGCGCCACGCCTCCCAGCTCCCCATCTGCGAGAGCGCCGCGCCGAGGTTGCTCCACTGGGACCATTGCGCCTCGCCGGTCACGAGCGCGCCGAGCCCTGGCAGTGATGCGTCACCGCTGGCCCAACCAGACCAGTACATCCCGAGCATCACGGACAGAATCACCACGCCCACCGGAATCACCGCGTTAAACCAACGGGTGGGGATGCCTTCTGGCGGCGAGATGTGTTCGGCAGCGCCAACCTGTGTCAGCGGCTTCGAGCCTGGTCGGAGCGTGCCGCCTCCGGTCGATGCGCGACGTTCGGCTTTAAGCATCGGGCCAAAGTCACGCTCGAGCAGGGCGTTGAGGATGACAAACACCAGCGTGAGCAGGCAGTAAAAACGCATCGCCAGGATCGAGAAGAAGATCTCGTAGCCGCTCATCCCCATCGAGAGCTGTCGTGACAACTCGTCGAACAACCCGACCTCGTACCCGATCCAGGTCGAGATGATCGCCACGCCAGCGATCGGCGCGCTCGTGGAATCCACCAGATATGCGAGCTTCTCGCGGCTGATCTTTCTGGCGTCGGTCATCGGCCGCATGGTGGTGCCGACGACGATGGTGTTGGCGTAATCATCGAAGAAGATCGCGCCGCCCATGAGCGCGGTGGTCAGCTTGCTCGCGCGCCTCGAGGTCGCGAGCACTCGCAGCTTGTCGAGCAATCCGGCCATCCCGCCCATGCGAAGGATCACGTGAACCATTCCCACGAGGCTCAATGTGAAGCCGATGACGTGCAGGTTAAACCCATCGAAGATCGAGCCGAGCATGTACTTGACGATGGCATCCCAGGTCGCCGTATGAGGCATGAACCCCGCCTGGATAGCGGCTCCGAGCCAGACGGCGCCGAACAGGGCCAGAATCAATCGCTTGAAAAAGAGCGCGAACAGCACCGCGATAAGTGGTGGCAGCACCGAGACCCAGGTACCGAGCCTGCGCTTGTTCTTTGAGAGTTCCTTGGCTTTCTCTCCGTGGACCTGGAGCGTGATCAGCGCCTCTTGCTGGACGCCGTCCTTGTCGGTGGTGATGGCGACATCGAGCTCACCATCTTTGCCATCCTCGCCAGCCGGGGAGAGGGTGAGGTGTTTTGCCTCGGCGAGTTTGCGACGCACGACCTCTTCGCCAAGCTCGGGGCCGTGGTAGTCGAGCTTCAGGGAGAGTTGTTTGTCCTTTTGTTCGGGGCGGTGTTTTTTAACCCATGCCTCGACGCCATCATCGACGGCGCCGACGTCCTTGCGCATGGCCACCTGAGCGGTCAGCGCCTCGGTCTTCGAGGCATCTGGTTGTGTGGAGGGGAGGGCGAGCAACAGGACGCCGACCGAGATCACGAAGCCCACGATCCGGAGGATCTTAGCCCGCTTCTCGTCACCATCCTGTTCCGCTGTCTCGGAGGGGACTTCTTCGCTCATACTGACCACATCGTTTCAGTCAAACACCAGATTTCGGCATCCTACATCAGCGATGTGATTCATACACCCCCCGCGCCCCCCGCGGCCTCCCTTCGGTCGCCGCTGCCCCCCTGTATCTCACTGACGTTCGGGAGGGGGGCAGACTTGGCGTCGGTTGGTCGGTTGATGGCCTGCGAGGTGGCTTGTTGTGGCTCGTGCAGAGCGTGTGAACAAGCTCCCCGGCCCCCCGGAGTGGGGCGGCCTGGTGGCCTGTTGGGCGTTGGTGTTTTGCGTAGGGGAGCTTCGAGAAGACTATTCGAGATCTGCGCAGCGCGAGTTTGGCTTGTTGTTGTCGAGGGTTAATTCCCCTTCGAAGTTCGGCAGCGACTCCGCGAGCTTTTCCACTGCGCAATCCGGCAAAACGTCGTTGTTCTTTGTGTAGATGGATTCGGATATGTCCAACAAGGAAGGGAAACTCCCGGTGCTTTTGAGGGAATCGTTGTTGATTAGCGTTAGAGTACCCAGGGAAGCGAGCGAATCTAGCGTTCCTGGTGAGGTCATGCCTTCGTTGTTCTGAAGATCGATGCCACGCGCGCTTTCGAGGGAACCAAGTGCCTCGATGTTTTGAAGGCTGTTGTTTTGGAGGACTTTGATGGTTCCGGTTTCGAGGCCATCCCCGAGCTGCGCGAGGTTTTCGAGTCCGGTAAGTGAAGTCAGCGAGGGGTTGAATTCGATATCGATGCTGGAGCTGACAAGAGTGAGGTTCTCCAGGCCCGCGAGTGATTGCAGGTTGTCGCAACTGATGATGCGGATGGAGCTGGCCTCTTTCAGACTCGACAAAAAGCGCATGTCCGCGTTGTTCGTCGAGCGAAGATCCAGGCGGTTGATCTTCTCGATGGCTTCGAGCTCCTCGGCGTCGTTGGGATCAAACGCGGTGAGGTAGACCATATCCATCTCTTTTTGGAGCGGGCCAAACTCCTCGATGTGCGCTCGGATTCCCTCCACGCTCGCTCGGCAAAGCGTCCTCGGCCCGGAGGTATCACACACCGCTTCCACGTATGGTTCTGTGTTGCCGTTTTTCGTCGAGCCTTGCGGATCTCCGCAGCTTGTCAAACCGACACATACAACCGTTGCAAACAAAGCAAAGCGAACATGCATGATACAACTCCGGGCTTTAGGGATGGGATGAAAGGGCTATTTATCGTTGGTCAAATTTATAACACCTGGCTCGAGCACGAATATCCTTGCGAGTTTGGCAGTAGTCGCCTTGCGCAAGGAAGCCGCCTGAGCCTTGCACTTTGCAGCCCGCGCTGATCCGTAAGTGCCAGTGGTTGTCTACTTGGAGCAATTTCGTGCAGAGCGTGTGAACAAACTCCCCGGCCCCCGGAGTGGGGCGGCCTGGTGGCCTGTTGGGCGTTGGTGTTTTGCGTAGGGGAGCTTCGAGAAGGCTATTCGAGGTCTGCGCAGCGCGAGTTTGGCTTGTTGTCTTCGAGAGTGAGTTTTCCGTCGAAGTCTGGGATGGCTTCGGCAACTTTTTCGCTCTCGCAATCTGGGAGGACGTCATTCTTTCTGAACGTCAAGAAAGAAACTTCTTTCAGACTGGGGTAGTCGCCTGCTGTGGTCATGACATCGTTGTTGTCGAAGACGAATGCACCCACGCTTGTCAGTTTGGGGAACGAACCTGGGGATTCGAGCCCATTGTTACTCTGGATATCGATGACCGACGCTTGTTCGAGAGAGTCCAAGCCGTCCAGATTTGTAAGGCTATGGTTTTGGAGCAATCTCATGCCTCCGCCTGTTCCGCCAGCTTTAACCTGCTTCAGCGCACTAAGCCCTGCGAGAGATTGGAGCGCAGTATTCTCTCTCAGTTCGATGGACTCATTTACGAGTTCGAGGTTTTCGAGGCCTTGTAAGGACTCGAGTTCGAAGTTGCGTTCGATCGAGATCCGTGTGGCACTTGTCAAACCTGATAAGAACTGAAGATCCGTGCTTTCTAGACTGGTTAGTTGCAGCTGAACCACGGATTCGACAACTACGAGTTCTTCGACATCGTTTGGATCAAAGCCATCGAGGATGATCCAGTCCATCTCTTTCTGAAGCGGACCGAACTCCTCGATGTGCGCCCGGACGCCTTCTGCGCTGGAGCGACAAAGAGCCTTGGGGCCGGCGAAGTCACAGGTGGCATCTTCTCGTGGTTCGAGGTCCGTGTTGGTTTTCGAGCCTTGCGGATCTCCACAAGCCGATAGAGAGAGAAGCAAAAGTACGGAGGAGAGATATAAGATTTTTCGCACGCGTTCTCCTAAAGAGAAGAGTCTTTGCTAAAAGGTTATATCTTGATGTTGTTTCTTGTGCGAGCGAAGCGTCGTGAAAATGCTTCGAGACCTGAATACTCCACCAGCCACACAACCCCGAAAGCCTACCCGACCCTCGAATTTACCCTCATCGTGGGCCACCAACCTCGCATCCAACGCCAGGTCTGCCCCCCTCCCGAGACCGCAGGTCGAGACACAGGGGGGCCGCGGACGAGCGACAGCGAGGGCCGCGGGGGGCGCGAGGGCCGCGGGGGGCAACCGAGCGTGAAGCGTCAGAAGAACCTTGCTCGCGATCAGGCGATACTCTAAGTTTGGATCCGGTTACGATCAACGAGAGCTTCACAAGGAGGTGATTATGAACTCGCGACGCACGGATGCGGCGAGGCAAGGCGCTCGGCAAACCACAGAGAGCACGCCGCAAGGGCGGCAGCAAGGGGTGTTGAGGCCCCCGCCGCGCAAGAAGATGGACACGGTCAGCATTGAAATTCGCGGCAAGCGACTCTCGATCCGCACGGACCATGATCCGGAGTACGTGCGTGAGCTCTCGCGCTACGTCGATGACAAGATCAAAGAGCTCCAGATGATGGCGCCATCCGCACCATTCGAGAAGCTCCTGATGCTCGCCAGCCTCACGCTCGCCGAAGAACTCTTCGAGGCCCAGAGCGACCTGGTCGACATCAAGGACAACCTCAACGAGCGCACCGAAGCGATGCTCGCCCTGATCGAAGAAGAATCCGCCAGACTCGGCGAGTGATTCTCTTGGATCGCGACTCCCCCGCAGTACAACAGGATAAGGCGCGGCTTCGTCAGAAGTTGCGCGCGGCGCGTGATGCGTTGGACGAGCGAGCTGCCAGGATGGCGGCTCGCTCGCTTTGTATGAAGGTTAGCGCAGAACCCTGGGCAAGACAGGTCACGCGCGTGGCGGCCTACGAGGCGCTCGGTCGAGAGCTTTGCGTGCGGCCGCTGCTCGAGTGGTGGATGCGGCGCGGGGTCGAGGTCGTGTTGCCCAGAGTTACGGGTAAGGGTGAAATGGTGTTCGTGGCGTGCCAGGAGCCGCTCGATGCAGCCTTGCATCCTGGGAAGTGGGGCTTGAGTGAGCCGCTCGGGGAGCCGGTGCCGATAGAGTCCGTGGACCTGATTTTGGTGCCTGGGACCGCCTTCGATCGCCATGGCGGGAGGCTCGGGATGGGCGGTGGTTTTTATGATCGCGCGTTGGCGACGCGCAGGTTGCATACGCCGGCGGCGATGTGCCTCGGGGTGGGCTATCAGTTTCAGTTGCTCGAGGAGTGGCTCCCGATGGCGAGCTTCGATCAGCGCGTGGATCTTGTTTGCACCCCGCAAGAGCTTGTCTGGTGCGGTCGAGCGCGCTTTTTCTGATGGCTTGTTTTCAGGGCACCAGAGGTGCTTTGTCTTGACATCGAGCCCCCCACAAATGACAACGATAGGACGACGTCTGCTCGTGTTTCGTGTCTGCGAAGTGGCGAGCGGCGATTTCATACAACGCTCAAGAGTTCGATACAGTCAGGTTCTTCACCCGTACGATCGCCTAAAATAAACCGAATCATGCCCACGCGACAAAACGGGGGTGTGATTTACCGGGCGGAGTGTCTTTGGATCAAAGCGCGCTGCCTTTATAAAGGTCACGAAAACCGTCAACAGGAGCCTTCATGAAACGCATTCCAGGGAGTGGATAAGCACGCTGGACACGTACTGACAACAAGGTCAGGTGCGCTTGTTTGGCCATGATCACGTTGACGAACGACAACCTATTCGCGCGCTCGTAAGGAGGGCTCGCGACGCCTGCTATCACGCCAACTTCTGCTCTTCGATGAAGCCCGGAGGCGCCGCGTGAACCGCTCGCGTTGCCCCTTTTCTGCGGCCGCGTGGCGATACCTGGGGGTAGGCCCGGAGCACTCGCGAGTGCTCGGGATGCCTCCTCGGAAGACCCTCTCACTGGATCGACCTCCATGCGCTGACATCGGAGGTTGAAGAAGTGAACGAGATCCTGTTCACGGTGGCCGGCATCGTCTTCGGTGCCCTGGTTGCCTATTTTTACATGAAAAGTCGGCTCGAAGCCGAGCGCTCCAAGGTCGAGACGGTCCGCGTCGAGGCCAACGCCGAGGTGCAGTCGCGCGTCGACGTCAAGCTAGAAGCGCTCCGCGATGAGACCATCGAGAAGACGCGCAAGCGCGTCGAGCGCGACCTGCGCGAAGAGCTCGGTGATGAGGTCCGCGCGGACCTCGAAGACCGCTTTTCCGAAGAGATCAAATCACAAGTTCGCGAGCGCGCCGAAGAAGACGCGCGCCGTCTCGTCGAAGAAGGAACCACCAAAAAAGAAACCCTTATAAAGGACGCCGAGCTCAAGGCGCGCGAGATCACGCTCGCTGCCCAGAAAGAGGTCGAGGAAGACCTCAAGGAACGCCGCTCGGCGCTCGATAAGATCGAAGAACGCCTCTCCAAGCGCGAGACTAACCTCGACGCGCGCGCGCTCAAGCTCGACGAGAAAGAATCACTCGTCGAGGAGCGCGAGACCTCGCTCAAAAACCGCGAGGAAGAACTCGAGACGCGCGATGCCAAACTCACCGAGCGCGAGGGCAACGTCCTCACCGAGCTCGAGCGCATCGGCAAGCTCACCTCCGAGGAGGCGCGCCAGCAGATCATGGAGCGCGTCGAGGGCGAGGCAAAGATCGCGGCCGCCAAGAAGGTGCGCCAGATCGAAGAAGAGGCGATGGACGAGGCAGACCGCCGCGCCAAGAAGATCATCTCCGTCTCCGTCCAACGCTACGCTGGTGAGTTCGCCGCCGAGCGTTGCGTCAGCGTCATCCAGCTCCCCACTGACGAGATGAAGGGGCGCATCATTGGCCGTGAAGGTCGAAACATCCGCGCGCTCGAAGCCGCCACGGGCATCGACGTCATCATCGACGATACCCCCGAGGCTGTGATCGTTTCAGGTTTCGATCCGGTGCGTCGCGAGATCGCGAGGTTGTCGCTCGAGAAGCTCATCAGCGATGGTCGCATCCACCCCTCGCGTATCGAGGAGGTCGTGCAGAAGACCGAGCAAGAGGTCGCCCAGCAGATCAAGGACGCCGGCGAGCGCGCCGCGTTCGAGCTCGGCATCCACGGGCTGCACATCGAGCTCATCAAGCTGCTCGGGAGGTTGCGCTACCGCACGAGCTACGGCCAGAACATGTGGTCGCACTCGATCGAGGTCGGCTTCCTCTGTGGTTTGATGGCCAGCGAGCTTGGCGTCAACGTCAAGCTCGCCCGGAGAGCAGGGCTGCTGCACGACATCGGCAAGGCGCTCACGCACGAGCAGGAGGGCTCTCACGCGCTCATCGGCGCGGATCTCGCCAAGAAGTATGGTGAGGTCGAGATCGTGCGCAACGCGATCGCCGCCCACCACAACGAGGAGCCTCAAAACTCCGTCATCGCGCACCTCGTCATCGCCGCCGACGCCCTGAGCGGTGCTCGCCCGGGCGCACGCCGCGAGATCCTCGAGACGTATATCAAACGCCTCGAGGATTTGGAGCGGATCTCCAATTCGTTCGAAGGGGTCGAGAAGACGTACGCGATCCAGGCAGGGCGCGAGATTCGCGTCATGGTCCAGAACTCGCGCGTCAACGATGATCAGGCGTTTGTCCTGAGCCGCGAGATCGCGCGCAAGATCGAGGACGAGCTGACCTACCCAGGTCAGATCAAGGTCACCGTGATCCGCGAAACGCGCGCGGTGGAGTTCGCGCGCTAAATCACTCGATCACTTCGGCGCCGCTTTTTCTTCGAGCTCTTTCTTCTTCGCCTCGACCTGGGCTTCTGTCCTGGTCGAGGCGTTCAGGTTCTTGAGCTCCTTGTCCACGCGTCGCGCCAACACAGGGTTCTTGCTCCCCTTGTGCTTCTCCAGAAACGCGATCGTCTCCTTGTCAGGGAACTGGCCAGCGAGCGCGCCGACGGCGTGCGCTCGCTCGCGCGCGGTGATCTTGTCGTTCTCGATGACGCGCTTGAAGAAGATCTCGGCGCGCTTGCACACCGACTCGCCAGCAGGAGGCGTGCGTCCATCGACGGGGGCCTCACAGATGCGGTCGAGCGCGAATGCGAACGGGCGCTTGTAGGTGCCCTCGTTTAGCCTTCGCGTGGCCTCGTCGAGCAGCACGCCGCGCCACTGCGTCGCGTCAGGACACCGCAGCAGCAACCTGGCGGGACCGCCGTTGGTCTTGTCGTCGGGTTGCTTGATGTACTCGCCAGCCCACTGGCAGATCTGCTCGGCCTCGGGCTTTGTCCACTCGCTCATCTGATCAGGCGCCTGGAATGCTGCCAGGCGGATCGCGTCGTGTTCGCTATCGACCTCTTTTCGGATCAGGTCGAAGAAGGTCAACCTCCCATACGCCATCACGCGCCGCAGCCCTTGCGAGTAAACCCACATGTGGAATCTGCTCGCGTTGGGGTCAAAGCGAAGCAACGCCTCGCGCGCCTCGGCGTGCATGCCGCCGAGCGTGGCGGCGTCGATGGCGAACTTGATCGTGGACGCCGCGAGCTTGTTGCGGCGTGGGTTAAAGGTCTCGAGCACGGTCAAGAGGCGCTTGGTGGTCTCCTTGTCGGGGCCGCCGTCTTTCTTGGTGCCCGCGAGCCAGTAATACATGTGGCGCTCGAGCGAATAAGCCGCCACGCGCTGCATCGCGAGGTCCTGGCCTGCGAGCACGGCGACGACCTGCGGGTAGAGCGCGAGCTGCTCCTTCTTGAGCAACTCCACGAGCGCCTTCGCCTCGTCCCCCTTGCACTTGCGCGGGACGTTATCGAGCGAGAGCTCGCAGTTCTCGGCGACCGCGCGCGCGGCATCCTCGAAGGATGCGCTGGCGGCCTCGCTCGCTGCTGGCGACGTGCTGGTCGCTGCAGGTTGTGTGGCGCTGGTGCCAGCAGTCGAAGAGGGCGCGCCCTTCTTCTCCTGACAGCCTGTGAGCGCGACGATCGCGCCGAGCAACAAGGGGACGTGATGCTTGATCATGGCGTGGCTATCCTTTGGCTCAGCGTGGTTCGTGGCCCTTCTTGGGCTCACCGGAGGCTTTCTGCTTGGCGACGTTCTCTTTGACCTTTTGGCGGAGCTCGATCTTCTTGAGCGCGGCGGCGGCGTGCTTCTTGATGACGCCATCCTGTGTGGCGAGCTGCTCGCGCACGAAGGCTTCCGCCTTGTCATCGGTCCAGATCGACGAGATCGTGGTCACCGCGTAGGCGCGCTCCTCGACGGGCAGGTTCTTTGCTGCCGTCACCTCGACGAGCAGGGCGCGCGTGTCCGCGCAGGTGCCCGAGTCAGCGTAGCGCTCCTCGTCGGGGCGCTCCTTGCAAAGATCCCTGATCGCGTCGGCGAAGGGGCGCGCGTAGATCCCTTTTTCGATGCGGCGCTTGGCCTCTTCGAGCAAGGCTCCATCCCACTTCGTGCGATCGTTGCAACGCACGAGCAACCTCGCGGGCATCGCCTTCCATTTGATGTCGTCATCGGCCTGGTAGTACTCGGAGGCCCACTCACAGATCGCGGCGGACTCCTCGTCTGTCCACGAGGGCATGTTCCAGGCGGCCTCGAACGCAGCGAGCTGCAATGGGATGTGCTTCTTCGTCGCGACCTCCTTGACGTAGTCGAAGTTGCGCATGCGCCCGTAAATCATCAGGTGCTTGACCCCTTCGGCGTGCACCCACATCTCCCCCTTGTTCTCCTCGGGGTCGTAAGTGCGCAGCAGCCCGAGCGCCTCGTCATCCATCTCCTTGAGCGTGGCGGCCTCGATGGCCGTCCCGATGGATGCACGTGGCACAAGATCCACGGCGTGGCGATCGAGCAGCGGCGCCATCAATGTTTGCACGATCGCCGTGTCGAGCTTGTCGGGCGTCTCGGCGACAGCCGCGAGCATCTGCGAGCCTTTCTCCTGCAGCGTATAGGCGGCGAGCCTTCTTGGAGGATCGGTCTGAGCGCCGAGCCCTGTCGCCAGCACCGGCAAGATCACCACGCCGTGCTCCTCGACCATCTTGAAGTACGTCTTCTGCGTCTCCTTGATGTCGTCACCCTCGCAGGTTGGCTTGTTGAACTCGTCGAACGTGCAGCCTTTGACCAACGTGTCGAAGTGGTTGCGGAAGGTCAGCTGCGTGCCAGCAGGGTCGAAGGTGTCCTCTTCGGCCATGTCCACAGACGCGCTCATATCAGCGTCCTGCGCCTCCACCTTTTTTTTCTTCCCGCACTTGCTGCACCCGGTGGTGATCAGCGCGGCGGCGATAAAGAGGGCGAGGATGGATGGGTTCCAGCGTCGGTATTGCATCGGTTCTCTCTGATGTTTCGGTAACCTCTTGGAGGGCGATGACAAAGTCTCGACCACAACGGTCGATGCTTTCTTCAATGGCCCTCTCGCAGCCAGAAGACGCTACGGAGCCTGCGGGTTCGCGTCAAGCGCTCCCGGCGCGAGGGATGATTCTTGATGCTTTTGCACTTTCTATGTCATTAGACGGTCTGCGCGACCTCGACGTTTGCCTCGGGCACACGAAGAAGCGCGCTGACTCTCTATCGTCGAGGAGTGTTTCCCCGACGTTCGATGCGACGAACAGATCCACGGATCTGTTCAATTCCAATGTGCAGGGCGCACCGCCCGAGAAACCAAAGGAGCACCGGTTCCATGAGCAGCGACGAGAAGACCACATCATTCCAGAGCAGCGTCCTCGCCGAACTTTCCTGGCGCGGACTTATCAAACAGGTCACCCACGATGAGCTCGACGAGAAGCTCTCCGGCGAGGACCTGACGCTCTATTGTGGTTTTGATCCGAGCGCCGACTCGCTCCACGCTGGCAACCTCGTCTCGATCATGGGCCTGGCGCACTTTCGCCGCCATGGCCACCACCCGATCGCGCTAGTTGGCGGCGCCACGGGCATGATCGGTGATCCGAGCGGCAAGTCCAATGAGCGCGATCTGCTCGATGACGAGATCTTGCAGAAGAACCTCGCGGGCATCAGCAAGCAGCTTCGCACGATCCTCGATCGCTCCACGGAGATGCACGCCGAAGGACTCGACGCGAGCGAGCGCGAGATCCCGATCGTCAACAACGCCGATTGGATCAGGCCATGGAGCTTCATCGACTTTCTGCGAGATGTCGGCAAGCACTTCAAGGTCAACCACATGATCAACAAGACCTCGGTCAAGGAGCGCCTCGAGAATCGCGATCAGGGCATCTCCTACACCGAGTTCTCCTACATGTTGATCCAGGGCTACGACTTCTTCCACCTCTTCAAGGAGCATGGCTGCACCTTGCAGATCGGTGGCAGTGACCAGTGGGGCAACATCACCGCGGGCACGGACTTGATCCGTTCCAAGGAGCGCACCAGCGCCTTTGGCGCGACGTTCAACCTGCTCACGGACAAGAACGGTAAAAAATACGGCAAGAGCGAGGCGGGAGCCATCTGGCTCGACGCCGAGCGAACCTCGCCATACCAGTTCTTCCAGTACTGGCTCGGCGTCGATGATGAAGAGGTCGGCAAGCTGCTTCGCACCTTCACCTTCCTCTCGCAGGAGAAGATCGAGGAGCTCGAGGCGGACCCCTACAACGGCAAGAAGGTCTTCGCTTACGAGATCACCGCGCTCGTCCATGGCAAGGACGCCGCCGACAAGGTGGTTCGCGCGAGCAAGGTGTTATTTGGCGGCGAGATGGATCAGTTGACCGATGCGGACCTCAAGGACGCGTTCGCCGAGGTCCCGACGACCGAGGTCTCCAGGCAACGCCTGGAGGAAGGGATCGAGGTGCTCGACCTGTTCGTCGAGGTTGGCCTGGAGAAGTCCAAGGGCGCCGCGCGTCGCAAGCTCGAGCAGGGCGGTCTCTATCTCAATAACAACCGCATCGAAGACCGCGAGCAAGTGATCGGCCTGCAGGATCTTGCCACGGAGACCGCGATTTTCCTGCGCTCTGGCAAGAGAAACAAGCACCTCTTGCGCATGGTCTGAGGTCTTTGTTCCGAGATCTTTTACGCCGTAGCGGCGCGCGAAAAAGGCCCGCGAAAAACTGCCCGACCTGTGTGGCTTCATGCACCAGGTCGGGCAGTTTT
>Ga0208061_100322_pt1 | contig 14536 bp, 8 predicted proteins | sample DeeseametaMP0555_FD_184209 | JGI IMG/M metagenome (GOLD analysis project Ga0208061, IMG submission 184209) | Marine microbial communities from the Deep Atlantic Ocean - MP0555 (SPAdes) | ecosystem: Environmental > Aquatic > Marine > Oceanic | place: South Atlantic Ocean | collected 2011-01-23 | reverse complement strand
GTTCGTCGCGAGCCTGTCCGATGACGCCTGCCGCGCGCTCATTACATCGACACAGGACACCACGCTGCTCTGCCTCTCGGCGACGCACTTCAGGCAGCTCACGCGCCAGCACGCGGGCATCGCTCGCGAGATCCGCGCGATGCTTCGCTCGCGCGTCACGCGCAATGACCTCTTCCTCACCGGGATCACGCGCTACGCGGACACGGGCCTCGAGAACGGAAACTGACGCGCGGTGATACCGTCGTCGTGCCGAGCAAAAAAGAAGCCGCCGAAAAATTATGCTGAGAGGTTTCAGAGCGACTGATTCCATCGCACATAATTTTTCGGCGGCTTCTTTTTTGCGGGCGAAGCGCCGGTGGTTTTCGTGAACTGCGGGGTAGACAGATATAGTGTCGGCGTGAAATCTTGCCGCACTCATACCTTTTGATGTTTCCCTGATTCGAGGAAGAAGTGATGGCAGCAAGAGAAGACGAACGCTTTGGTGAGCTCCGTTCGATGGTTCATGGTGATCGCAGCAGGCAAGCCTTCAAGGCGCTTTGTGTCTGGGTCTCGCGACTCGAACAGGAAGATCCAGGCAGCTTCTCGCAAGAGATGCTCGCCTACGCCAAGGAGAACCTCCAGGCCTGGTCGCCTTATACGACCTCCCTGAAGTTACAATGTCACGAGCTCGATCGCGTCGCGTCGGTTCCGTGGCTCCCGATGGTTCGCGGAGTCACGCTGGACGGCTTCGCGAGCCACAAGGTCGACACGGTCGTCGAACAACTCACGTACATGCCGTGGCGTGAGCACCTGGGGATCGATGGCTTGTCGATCCGGCAGAACGACTTCCTCCAGGCGATCGATGATGGACTCTTCGATGGATTGCGTTCGCTGGAGATCCGCAACTGCCCGCTTCGCACAAAGACCTTCGAGCCATTGATAGAGCGGTTGGCCGAGCGCGAGGCGTTGGCTGATTTGGAAGAGCTGCGCTTCCATAACTGCAACATCAAGGCGGCGCATATCGATTTGTTGTGCGCCTCATCATTGCCTGGTCGATTGCGTGTGCTCGGCCTCGGTGGAAACACCAGCGTGAAATCCTCTGGCGTCAAGGCGCTGCTCCGATCCATCACGAAGTTCGAGCGCCTCGAGCGCTTGTTGCTCGAGGAGACCGGCCTTAACAACGCCGCAGCAAAGCTCATCGCGAGCGCGACCTTGCCGCGCTCGCTCGTGCATATTGGCCTTGGCAGAAACGAGCTCAAGTCCGCAGGGCTAAAGGCGCTGGCCAAGGTCGGGCGAACCAAAATGCTCGCTGATCGCTCTGGCGAACAGTTGCTCGACACGTCGAGCTTTGCCTTTGACGAGGCCACGATTCGCGCCTGCGTGGAGGATGGCATGTGCGACGATGTCGTGCATTGGAAGATGGGAGGTTGGAACTCGGAGCTCCCCTCGCTCGACGTCGTGCGTGAGGGCGCGGACTTCGGGAAACTGCGCGGGATCAACTTCGATCGCCTCTATGTCGAGGACCAGGAAGCGTTCGTGACCTTTGTCGAATCACTGGAGGCTCTCGATAAGCTCTACTTCGTGCCTCACGAGGACGAGACGTTAATCCGCCTCGTGAAGGCGCCAGCCGTGGCGAATGCTCGAGAGCTGAGCTTTGGCTTTGGCGATGCTCATGGCGCCGAGGCGCTCGGAGCATTGCTCGAATGGCCTGGCCTGGATCGTGTCGTCGTGTTGTCTGCGCGTTGCATGGTCACCAAGGGGAGTGAGGTCTACCATCGCGCGCTGGAGTCCGGCGAGTTCTACGAAAACAAGGTCTTCGACGATCAGGCTGACCTCTGGTCATACAAGAGGTATGAGCCCGAGCATGAAGACGTGAGTGTTTATGGCGATGGGCGCCTGGCCTCGAAGTGGATCATCAAACATGCCTGGAAGCAGCGGTGATACGCCCACATTACTCGACGGTGCCTGTGAAGAACATGATCGCGCCGTGGAGCTCGTGCCTGAGCTCCAGAAAATCTGCGGCCTCCAGGTCGTGGAGTAGGAACTCCGGGGCGCGAAGCATCGGGTAGATTCCCGACTGCTCCAGGCGGTCGAGCGTCGCGTCCGCGATGTACTCCTGTCCTCGCACCAGCGCCGAACCGGAGAGAAATCCACCCTGTTTCAGGCAGCGCTTGAACTCGGAGAGCGTCGCCTGCCGGTTGAGGAAGGTTTGCAACCCGTTAAAGCTCTGCATGCTGTCCACGACGCCAGGCCGCAGCGGGAGGTTCTCGTAGTCTGCGCGCAACAGGTGCACGGGTTGCTTCAGATGCGCGAGGCGCTTCTTTGCTTGCCTGAGCATGTTCCACGAGCGGTCGACGCCCAAAATCGTCACATCGTGATAGCTCGCCGTGACCTTATCGAGCACGAGCCCGGTCGAGAGCGGCGCGCGCAGGTATACGCCTCCGTTTGCTCGGCCCAGCGCGCGGTTCTCGCTATCGACCCAGCGAAGGGGAGGGCATCGCCATACCGCCAGGCTCAGCACTGGTGCGCCAAGGTGATAGACCCCCGCGACGAGGTTGAGCAATGTCTCGGTTCGATAAACGCCGGGCTCAGGGGTTTCGCGTGGGGGGATCAGATCGGGGATGCCATCGACGATGGGATACTGCGTCTTGCATGAGGGGCAGTCGAGCGTCGGGAGGCGTTTGCTCCCGAGCGCCAACTCTTCATGGTGGCATTGTGGACACCGCAGCATCGCGAGCAGCGAGGATGAGATCATGCCTTGCCTTTGTCTGGCCATTCAGTTCTTACACTGTTTCTTGTGAAGTTCTTCGATCTCTTTGGCGCGATCATCCTTCGAGACGGCGCGCAGTGTCGCGGGCATCGCCTCGAGGGTGGGGCAGTGATCGGCCTGGGCCTCGAGGGCGAGGTCGAAGTAGGCGAGCGCTCGCTCCTGATCTGGCTTGCGCTGGTAGAGCGTGTGAATCGCACGCACGTAATTGAGGCCGGCGTGATTTTCGTTCCCGCGGCTCGCCGCGAGCGAGAGGTATGCAGCGACGTTGTTGTCCTGCCACCCCTTCTTGTTGGTCCAGGCGAGCGCGCGTTGGAGGTAAGCCTCGGTGATAAACCACGTGGGGGCGTTGCTTTCTGTCAGCAGCGTCGTCGCCTTCTGGAGGTTCTCCTCGGCATCCTCGAAGCGCTCCTGCCTGCGTCGGAGTTCTCCGAGCGCGAGCCAGGCGTAGCCGCCCCAGACCGGATCACTCAGGTGTTTCTTGAGCGGTTCGGTGGCTTCTTCGAGCTTGTTGACGCGCACCTGCGCGTAGGCGAAGAAGACGGCCGCCTCGGTGTTGGTGGGCGCGAGCTCTTTGGCGCGCTTGAGCTGGGAGTAGGCCTGAACGTAACGCTCGGAGTGGAACGCGTGGAGGCCGAGCAGGAGGATCACGCGAGGATCATCGGGGGCCTGACTCTTTAGCGCGTCGACGAGCTTTTGGGCTTGTTCGGCGCGATCCGAGAGGAGCAGCGTCCTGGCGAGCGCGACGCGCACCGTGATGTTCTCGTGCTCGGTGAGGTTGTCGAGTGATTCGAGCGCTCGGATCGACTCGTCGGTCTTGCCCATCTGCGCCATGACATCGGCGCGCGTGACCTCTCCGGGGACGTTATCCTCCACGAGCTTGTGAGCATCCTGACAGTAGCCATAGGCGCGCTCGAGCGCGCCACGGCGCGCGAACACGCGGCAGCGATCAAAGAAGATCGGGGCGTCGAACTCCGAGGCCGCGAGCGCCTGTGAGAATCGCTTGTCCGATTGCGCCTGGAGGTCCTTGCGCTTGCTGTTGTTTTCTTCCTGTTGGGCAGCGAGCGCCTTGACCCTGGCGCCAGCGTGAAGCACGCCAGCGGAGTTCGGGTGTTTGTCGATGAGCTTGTCGAGCTCCTTGTCGATCTTGTTGATGTGCGCGGGCGCGGCCAACACACGGGTGAGCATCGCGTGCGCTTCGGCGACGCCTCGAGGGTCTTCTTCCTTGGCGACCGCTTCGTAGTATTTTTGAGCGCGCGTGTAGTCTTGCATCTGCAACGCGGCGTCCCCCTGGAGCATGGCCTTGGCTGGCAGCGCGTCTGGTGCTTGCTCGAGGATCTCGAGGGCGGCGCGCGGCTCGCCATGGAGCAGCGCGAGATCAGCCCGCAGGAACGTGATCATGGGAGACTTGCTCACCTTGGAGAGCTTCTGGATGCGCGACTGCGCGGCGTTGCTCTGCCCCGTTTTGATCATAAAGTCGATCAACGCGAGCGAAGGCTCGGGGCGCTCCGAACAGAGCGCCTCGGCTTCGGTCAGCAGAGACCTCGCTTTCTTGATCTCCGCGTTCGCGCTGTAGTGCGCCGCGAGCGCCTGCGAGATCATCGCGCGGGTGCAGTCGGGATAGCTCCCCTCGTCCTCGCGCGCGTTCTCGAGTGATCGCAAGACCTTGTTCGCCTCACCATCGGGGAGGTTGGTCAGCTGGATCATGATCATATTGACGTCGAGGTGATCGTCCTCGGTCATCTTGAGCGCGGCCTTGAGCGGCGGCAGCGCGTCTTCGCCAACGGCAAAGGCCGCGCGCCCGACGTACTTTTGTTGCCGGAGCGAGAGCGTCGAGCTCTCGCGCAACTGCTGCGCGACTTGCCACGCCTTGGCCGGTTGCCTGGACGCGAGCAGCGCATCGATCACAGGCAACAGCAGGTCGAGATCGCCAGGTTTCGCGGCGCTCGCCGCCCTCGCTTGCTCGAGCGCCGCGAGCGGGTCCTCGCTCATCTTCGTGTAAGCCATGGCCGCGATGACTTGAGGGTGTTCCTTCCCCAGGACATCGCTGGCCGCCTTGATATGCTCGTTCGCCTCGAAGCTGCCAGGCTTCCCATACTGATATTCGAGCGAGGCCGAGAGCAGGGCGAGGTCACCCAACAGTCGATGTTTGCGCGTCGATCCCTTCAGCCCTGGCAAAAACGTGAGCTCGCCAGCGATCATGTTGTCGATCCCGTCGCCCAGAAAACTCGAGCGCCCGAGCGCGTCGACGAGCTGATTGTAACCAGCCTTTCGACCCTGGAAGGAATCCTCTCTGATGTTCGCGAGCGCGGATAACGTGCGCTCGTCGAGCTGCTTCATCAGCGAGTGGTCAGCCCCATAGAGCATGCCGAGGATCGAGCCCGATGCGACTGTGAGAATGAACAACACCCCGAGGATCACCTTGGCGACCTTCGTGTTCTTCTGCTTCTTCTCGGGCGACGCGCTGGCCTGCGTGTCGAGCGAAGGTTTTCGAGTACGCTGTCGACCTCGCTGGTCCTCGGCGACCGATGAGATCTCCTCGAGTTGGTTTGGCTCCATATCCAGCTGGAGCGAGTCCTCCGAGAAGTTCCTCGCTGGCGCGCCCTGGCGTTGCGCGGGTTGATGCGACCTCGACGAAGGCGCAGCGGGGCCTCCTATCGCTGGCCTCGCGCCGAACGAGGGCGCGTCAGACGCCTCGGGGATTTGCGCGTGGTGCTCGTTTTGAAAGGAGGGGCCTCGAGGGATCGGCTTCGGGGCATCCTCGGCCGAGAGTGAGAACAGGTCGCTCGGGTTGCCGAACACGCCGACCTGGAGGTCGCTCTTTTCTGTCTCCATGCTGTTGTCTGGCATGGAGAAGCGAGCCGCCAGAGACGGATTGCCCAGCATCGGCATCGACTCGTCCGCGGGCGCTTGCGGCTGCGCTTGTTGTGGACGGTGTTGTTGTTGCTGTTGTGGACGATGTCCCGGTTGCTGCCCGCCGCCCCCGAATGGGATCGCATCGGGCGGCATGGAGCGGGTGCGTTCGGCGCCCTGATACTGCTGCTGGATGTTAAAGGATTCCTCGTCACCGAGCGCGCGGGTTCGATGCCCGTGCGCGTCGAAGGTGACGTCGTCGTGGATATCTTGCTGCGCGCGCTGTTGGACGCGCGAGAGCGCCTCGGAGCGGCTGAATGCTTTGGTCGGCTCTTCGTCGGAAGGGCCGATGGGCTGATACAGATCGGGTGACGCCGCCAGCGTCGGCACATCGTGCGATGGAGGCGCTGTGGCGGTCGGCAATCCGTGGAGATGAGGCGGTGGGCCAGAGACTTGCTCGGTGTAATCCGAGAGCAATCCGGTATCCCAATCGATCTCGAGCGCGGCGGTCTCGTCGTTGATCGACTCCTGATAGGTCGAGGCGGAGTCGGCCATCGGGAGGAAGTTCTCCGCGAGCAGCGACTGCTCCATGGTCGAGTCTTGAGAGGCATCGCTGCGCTGTGAGAGCCCCATGCGTCGCGTCGTGAGCAGGTTTTGCAGGTTGGCGACGACGGGTGGGGCGACGCCCGTTGCGCGCGCCTGCGCGATGAGGTTCTGCGCGCGTTCGTACTCGGCGACCTCGATCAAACACTCGCACACCAGGATCAATGTCTGCTGGTGATGTGGGCTCGATTTCAAGATCGGAATCAGCGTGATCAGCGCGTGCTGAAAGCGCTGGAGCCGAAAGAGGAGGTTGCCATGAGCAGTGCGCAGCGTCTCCGATGGGGCTCGCTGTACTGCGAGCCCGAGGAGTGCCGCCGCGCCTGGTTCGTCCCCCCGATATTCCAATGCGCGCGCTGCCGCCAGAAGGTCTCTCTCTGTCCGAGGAAGTCCTTCGACGAGCGCTCGCTGCTCTGGTGTCGGTTGGAACAAAGCTGCTGCCTGCTCGATAAGAAGTCGGTCGCGTCTGCGTGAGGAGTACCACATATACTTATAGATATGAGGATCTCCAAGAGAGGTTTGCCGACCCAGGAAAACCTCGGTGACGCTATCATAGCCTCTTATCCTTCGTAAAGCAGATGACCTTGGCCAAAAAGTTGACTGCGGGCCGCAAAAGGCCAGGATCGAGCATGGTTGCACTATGCAGCCGCACACACTGACTCGATCAAGGACGATGCGATGAAGAACCCCCTCCAAAGGATCTGGAAACCTCTTACTTTGACCCTCTTTGCGTGCGCGTCTCCGCTCTACGCTTGCGGACCTGCGGTCGAACCCCTGGGCGAAGGCGCCGTCTCACTCTCCTGGGAGGTGCTCCCGGGTGGATGCGAACAGGAAGGCGTGGAAGAGATCGAGATCTCGCTCGAGCCCACGCGCGGCGCGCCTGTCACCAACACGTTTCGCTGCCGCGCGGATGACGCCTCCATCGATGTGCTGGCAGGAAACTACAAGCTCGACGTCCGCGGCCTCGATTCGCGCTCGCGCGCTGTCGTCGGCGCGCCAACTCGAGAGATCGCGGTCAGTGATGGCTTCGTCACCGAGCTCGGCAAGGCGCTCGAGTTGACCGCGCTGCCTGGCAGCGTTCAGATCGGCTGGAGGTTCGCCGATGGGCGCGTTTGTGGCGCCCACGGTGTCTCCGAGATCGAGCTCACCGTCTTCGATGACGCCTCCTTCCAAATCGCGCGTGACCGCTTCACCTGCAACGACGGCGCAGGCGTGGTCCTCGACCTCCCACAGCAAACTTACATGATCCTCGGGAGGGCGAGCGGCGTCGATGGCCAGGAGATGGTTCGATTTGAAGGGACCGTCGAAGTTGGCGTCAAGCGCGGCAGTGAGACCAGCGCCTCGTTGGTCCTCGAGCGTTCCGAGTAGCAGTCGCCTTGACTCCAAAAGGAGAGTCGAGTACCTGGGCTTGAAATCCGTGGCGGGCCCCCTGCGTTTTGGAGGGCTGGCGGAATCTCGACCGACCTCGACGGTTTCACTGGCACAAGCAAAAGGGCGCCCTCTGACGGAGCCCCGCGTCTTGACTCATGCCAACGAAAGCCGCTCGTGAGGTTGACCATGTCTGACCAGTCACGCTCCTCGAAGTTTCGCGAAGGTCTCACCTTCGACGATGTCCTGCTCGTCCCTGCTGCCAGTGAGGTCCTGCCTCACGAGGTGTCGCTCGCGACCAGGCTCACCACTGATATTCACCTCAAGGTGCCGCTGCTCTCGGCGGCCATGGACTCGGTCACCGAGGCCAACGCCGCCATGGCGATGGCTCGCCTCGGCGGCATCGGCGTGATCCACAAGAACATGCCGCTCGAGGTGCAGGCCAGCGAGGTCAGCCGCGTCAAGAAGAGCGAGAGCGCGCTGATCATCGATCCGATCACCGTCGGTCCCGACGAGAAGCTGTCCGCAGCCGTCGCGCTCATGCAGCGCTACGATATCTCCGGGCTCCCCGTCGTCGATGGGGCGAGCAAGCCTGTCGGGATTCTCACTCACCGCGATATCCGCTTCGCCACTGATCTCGACAATCCCGTCTCGAGCTTGATGACGAAGAAGCTGATCACGGCGCCCGAGGACGCTCCGCGCTCCGAAGCAAAGCGCCTGATGCACGAGAACAGGATCGAGAAGCTGATCGTCATCAACCGCGATGGGAGCTTGCGCGGGCTCGTCACCATCAAGGACATCGAGAAGCAGGAGAAGCACCCGCACGCGGCCAAGGACTCGCACGGGCGATTGATCGTCGCCGCCGCGATCGGACCTGGCGGCGACCGCGACGAGCGCGTCGAGGCGCTCGTCGCCGCTGACGTCGATGTCGTCGTCGTCGACACCGCGCACGGGCACTCGCGAGGCGTGATCGAGGCCGTCAAGCTCCTGCGTCAGCGCTACCCGGACTTGCAACTGATCGCTGGCAACGTCGCTACCGCGGGCGCTACCGAGGCGCTCATCGACGCGGGCGTCAACGCCGTCAAATGCGGCGTCGGGCCAGGATCGATCTGCACCACGCGCATCGTCGCAGGCGTGGGCGTCCCACAACTCACCGCCATCATGGATTGCGTCCGCGTGGCCGAGCCACGCGGCGTCCCGATCATCGCCGATGGGGGCATCAAATTCTCGGGTGATATCGTCAAGGCGCTCGCTGCGGGCGCGAACACGGTCATGATTGGCAGCCTGTTCGCGGGCACCGATGAAGCGCCCGGCGAGAAGATCCTCTATCAGGGGCGCGCCTACAAGCTCTACAGAGGGATGGGAAGCATCGGCGCGATGCGCAAGGGGTCCTCGGATCGCTACTTCCAGGAGTCCTCCAATGAGAAGCTCGTCCCGGAAGGGATCGAGGGGAGGGTGCCTTACCGAGGGAGCCTCTCGGACAACGTCTTCCAGCTCCTGGGTGGTTTGCGCGCCGGGATGGGTTACGTGGGCGCTGCGGACATCGACGCGCTCCGTCATGACGCCGAGTTTATCCGCATCACCTCCGCGGGCCTGCGCGAGAGCCACGTGCACGATGTGATCGTGACCAAGGAAGCCCCCAACTACAAGACGGGTTGAACCCGGCCATCTCCACCGACGCGTCCACAACCTGTGCTTCTTCTTCTCAAAACCATCTATTGAATCGAGAGCGCCACGATGATTCTGATCCTCGACTACGGAAGCCAGTACACGCTCCTCATCGCACGCCGCGTGCGCGAGATGGGGGTCTACTCCGAGGTCTGGCCCTGCAATGATCCTCGCGTCGAGGATCAGGTCCTCGCGGGAGAGAGCGAGCATGACATCGAAGGTATTATCCTCTCTGGAGGGCCTGCCAGCGTCACCATCGAGGGCGCGCCAGCGCTCGCCGGAGGGTTGCTCGAGCTGGGCATCCCGATCCTCGGGATCTGCTATGGGATGCAGGCGATCTCGCACGCGCTCGGCGCGTCCATCTCTCCAGCTACAGTGCGCGAGTATGGCCGCACCGAGCTTATCGTCGAGCAATCTGTAGGATTGCTCGACGGCTTCGACGTCGGCGCGAAGACGCAGGTCTGGATGAGCCATGGTGACTCGGTGGAGGACCTCCCCGAGGGGTTCGAGAGGATCGCGACCACCGAGAACGGTGTCCTCGCCGCGATCGGGAACACCGAGCGCGCGATCTATGGCGTGCAGTTTCACCCAGAGGTCGCGCACACCACCGAAGGCGCGAAGATGCTCGAGAACTTCGTCTTTGGCGTTTGCGAGAGCGCGAAGAATTGGGAGCTCGCACATTTTCTCGACGAAGAGGTCGCGAGGATTCAGGAGCGCGTCGGTGAGGACGAGCGCGTGATCTGTGGCCTCTCAGGCGGCGTGGATTCATCCGTGGTCGCCGCGATCTTGCACCGCGCCATCGGCGAGCGATTGACGTGCGTGTTTGTCGACAATGGGTTGCTCCGGCACCAGGAGTCCGACAACGTGCGTGAGGTCTTCGAGGAGCACTTCGGCGTGGATCTTCGCGTGGTCGATGCAAGAGAGGACTTCCTCGACGCGCTCGCTGGCGTGGAGGACCCCGAGCTCAAGCGAAAGCGCATCGGTGAGGTGTTTATTCGGGTCTTCGAGCGCGTCGCTGGCGAGATCGAGGGGGCCGCATACCTCGCGCAAGGGACGCTCTATCCCGACGTGATCGAGTCGGTCTCTGTGAGGGGACCCTCGGCCACGATCAAGTCGCACCACAACGTGGGCGGTCTGCCCGAGCATATGAACTTCGAGTTGATCGAGCCGCTGCGCGAGCTCTTCAAGGATGAGGTGCGCGACCTCGGGCGAGAGCTCGGGTTGCCCGAGAAGATGATCGATCGTCACCCGTTCCCGGGACCGGGCCTCGCGGTGCGAATCCTCGGAGATATCACCGAGGAGCGCCTGGCGATTGTCCGCGCCGCCGATCATATCTTTATCGACATGCTCCGCCGCGAAGATCTCTATCACGCGGCCTGGCAGGCTTTCGCCGTCCTGCTCCCCGTGCGCACCGTCGGCGTGATGGGGGATGCGAGGACCTATGATCAGGTCATCGCGCTGCGCGCGGTGACCTCGACAGATGGGATGACGGCAGATCGCGCACACCTCCCGATGGATTTTCTCGGGCGCGTCTCCGATCGCATCATCAACGAGGTGCGCGGCGTCAATCGGGTCGTCTACGATGTCTCGAGCAAACCCCCCGCGACCATCGAGTGGGAATGACATCTGGCGAAGGTGGCTTTTTTGCCAGCATCGCCGTGTTGCGTTAAGACGGTAGGGTAGGGGGGCTTCTGTCTTTGTCCTACATCCTCAGATGTTTGGAGGACGCAACCCATGAACGAGATGTCATCACGCGAGAAAGCCATGGTCGGCCACACCTTTACACGATTGCTCCAGATGTCCATCTTCGCGCTCGCTGCCTTCGCGATGCCCGCCGCCAGCTCGGTGGCAAACGCGCAGGAGAAAAAGCGTGACGAACCGCTCATGGTGTTTCTGACCGAGGAGGTTCGGGCTGCACAGGATGCACGCGAGGTCGCCTTCTGGTGGAAGGACTTCTCCTCACCGGTGTGGACCGAGACTGACCGCGCGCTCACCCGAGCGCTCGAGCGCTCGGGTGGCGTCGTCGCCAAGCCGGGCGCCGCTGGAAAGAAGGTCTCTCGCCTCTATTCGACGCCATACCTCCCCGATGAAAACGCTGCATCACTGGCTGGGTTGCTCGGCTCGAGCGATGCGTTCGTGGGGGCGGTGATTTATGAAGTCATCCCCTCCGAGCTGCCTGTGGCAAAGGTCGGTTGGCGCGCCCTGGTTAGCCTCGAGCTGGTAGACGCGGCGACGCAACGCCCGGTCGGCCAGCGCATCGTGATCGAGCGCGTCGTGTTCGCCAACAACAAGGATGCGGGCTTGAAGGAGGCGCGCGCTCAGGTCGCGGACGGTCTGGCGAAGCTGATGCTCCGCACGAGGCAGCGCGCCAAGGGCCCCGTGGGGCTCGCCGCGGATACCGAGCGGGAGGAGCCTTATGTGGTCTTGCGCAAGGGAGAGCGGAGCGCCGCGCTCGAGACGCTGCGACGTTCATTGCTCGCAGTGGAGGGCGTCGATGATGTCGTCGTGCGTTGGGTCGCTCGTGGCCACATCGCCCTCGAGATCAACCCGGGCAAGGAGGATGATCCCTTGCTCGTGCAGCGCGCCGTGCAGGCGGTGACCGAGCAACCTCCCGGCCCGGTGAACTTTGCCATCGGCCAGGACGCCAGCGTTCAAAACGCGATCCTTATCGACCTCGTCGAGCAGGTCGCGCCTCCCACCGAGTAAGGATCATATCCCCACATGGCGAGGTTGAGGTTGACGTTGACCCTGGCCTCTTCCACCTTATTCTAGTTCGAACGAACAGATGCAACTGGGTGGATGAATGATAGCCTGTGTGGATGAGGTGCTCTCGTGAGTGACGTGTTCCCCGAAGGCCAGCCTGATGATGCGTCCGAGCTCGAAGAGCGCGAGGCGATCCAGGCGTGGCACAAGTATGGGAAGTATCCCTATCTCCTCGCAAAGTTCGCGTTTTTCGGTGCGATTTTTGTGCTGCTCTTCGTGTGCCTTCGCACGGTCGAGAGCGTGGCGTTCCCGCTCTTCTTGAGCTTGCTGACGGCCTACCTGCTCGATCCTCTCATCGATCGCTTCGAGGAGAAGAACATCGATCGCACGATCGCCATCGCGATCGTGATCGTGTTGATGGGGCTCGGGTTCGTGCTGCTTGTGTTGGTGCTCTACCCGTTGGTCGCTCGTCAGGTGATCAACGTCGCGCAGAAGTTTCCGACGCTCCTCGACACGCTCCAGAACAAGGTCTTCCCCTGGTTGCAATCCCAGGCGGGCTTCGAGATGCCGGTCAACTTTCAGACGGCGGTCATGCAGTATGGTGAGGAGCTCAAGTCCGCGGCGCCGACGATCTTCAAGAAGGTGGGTGATTGGGGAACGGGCTTGTTGACGCAAACCGGCGTGATCGTCGCCAGCTTGCTCAACCTGATCATGATCCCGATCTTCACGTTCTATTTCCTGCGTGACTTCGACAAGATGAAGGGGGGCGCAGCCCAGTTCATCCCGTTGTACCGCCGCGACGTGGTCGTCGACAGGCTCCACAAGATCGATGACGTGGTCGGCGCCTGGTTCCGTGGGCAGATCCAGGTCTCGTTGATCCTCGCCGCGCTCTACGGCGTCGGCCTCGGCACCGCGTTCGCGGTGACGGGGCACGAGGCGTTCGATGGGTTCGCGCTCGGCGCCATCTCGGGCCTGCTCAATGTGATCCCGTATGTCGGCTTCGCCGTGGGGTTCGTGCTCTCGGTGTTGGTCGTGCTCATCGAGTGGACCGGGTGGGGCTCGCTCATCGGTGTCCTGATCGTGTTCTCGGTGGTGCAGGGGCTCGAGGGGTACGTCATCACGCCCAAGGTAGTCGGCGAGAAGGTCGGCTTGAGCCCTGTAGCCGTGATTATCGTGTTGTTGCTTGGTGGTGAGCTCGCCGGGTTGCTCGGTGTCTTGCTCGCGATCCCCGTGGCGGGCGCGCTCAAGGTGCTCTTGCCTGACATCACCGGCATGTATCGAGAGTCCGCCTACTTCACGGGGTCTGACCCGAGCGCGCTCGAGATGATGCATCACGATGACGTGGACAAGAAGAGGCCGCCTCAGGAGCGGGTGAGCGTCGCGCCCAAAGCATCGTTAGAGCCGCTCGAGGAGGAGGACGTTCCCGTCGAGGATGACGCCGTTGACCTGGAGCGCGAGGATGAGGTCGAGGAGGCGCGAGAAGACGCCGGTGAGGATGCCGAGGATCGCGCCGAGGACGAGGCTTCTGGCGAGGGTGAGCCTGACGGTGATAGCGAGGAGCACGAGGAGGCTCAGGCCGCGAAGTCGAAGGTGGCGAGTTCCGAGGAGGAATGAGCGAACCCCTCTGGACTTCAGGTGTTCGTATTCGATACGATCCGTTGTGTCCCGACGGTAATTCTCGCGTACAATGTGACGCATCGGATGCGTCGACCTTTTGTTTGAGATCAAGGAGCCCGCGAACGTGAGTCGAGAACAGGAAAACAAACTCCGTGAGGAGATCCAGCAGTTGATCTCGCGCAAGTATGCTTCACTCGATCCCGTGAGGGTTTCGATCCTGTTGGAGTCGCTCTCGGTCGAGTTCGAGGAGGCGGCGCGCAACGAACGTTCGAGGCCACCAGCGCAGGCGCCCAAATCGGATCCCAGGACTTCGCCAACGAGCGGTAAGCGAACCGGCGGCAGCGCTGACGCGAGCTCCTCGATCGACTTCCTCGAGATCTCGATCGTGGCCGTGGACGAGCGCCAGGTCGCGAGCCTCCTGAATCAGATCGTCAACGTCGGCGCGTTGATGATGGAGGTCGATAGCCCGGTCAAGCTCAACGAGTTTGTGACCCTCGCCATCGAATATGCGCCGCTCCAGTTCAGCATGGAAATCACGGGGCGCGTGGTCAACATCTCCTCGCGCGGTACCGCCATCGAGGTCATGAAGCTCGAGCGTGAGGATCGCGCCGCGCTCGAGAGCCTCTACCAGGACTACCAACACTTGCTCCACGATGCGTCTCAGAGCTCCTCTCAGGAGGAGCTCTCGGAGCCAGCGAGGGCGCCTTCTTCGAGCGCACCTGCCGTGACGCCGACTCCGGCGTCCGCCACGCGCTCCACGCGCGAAGGGACGCCCGTGCGCTCCGCGGTTTCGAGGACCTCGGAAGGTCCCATGGCGCGCCTTGGCTCCACGCTCGACAGCGCGCGCTTCACCGTGCGCAAGCAGGTCGCCATCACCAAGCCTGACGAGCAGGTCGCCAATATCGCGGCGATGGGCGAGCCCGAGAGTAAGCCGGAGCAAGGCAAGAACGAAAAGCACGAGGAGTTCTACGGTCCCCTCGT
>Ga0208061_100321_pt1 | contig 14549 bp, 11 predicted proteins | sample DeeseametaMP0555_FD_184209 | JGI IMG/M metagenome (GOLD analysis project Ga0208061, IMG submission 184209) | Marine microbial communities from the Deep Atlantic Ocean - MP0555 (SPAdes) | ecosystem: Environmental > Aquatic > Marine > Oceanic | place: South Atlantic Ocean | collected 2011-01-23 | reverse complement strand
CCCTCCTTCTCGACTCGACCCTCGACATAGGTCACCATCGACGCCTCGACGTCGAGCGCGAGCACGCGCCCCTCCTCGCCGACCGCCTTCGCGAGCCAGGGCACCATATAACCTGTGCCCGTCCCCAGATCAGCGACGCTCGCGCCAGGTTCGATCTGCATCGCGGCGACGATCTCCTCGGGCTTCTGCCACGCATCACGCTCCGGGTTGTTCCACCGCTCGGCGTACTTCTCCGGGTCCTCGAAGCGGTGCTCGTGGTGATGGCCATGCTCGCCGTGCTTGCCATGATGGACGTGTTTATCGCCTTCATTCACCTTGGCGTCGGCGTGTTTGTGGTGCTGGCGCGTCTCCATCGTGGTTTCTTCGTCTGGCACAGCGTCCCTCTTGCAGGCGGCCTGGGTTGCGAGCAGCAACACGGTCGCGGTCATAAGCGTCATCATGATGGTTTTTCGCGTCACGAAAACTTCCTCTTCTGATTGCGATGCATCTATTCAAGGGTGACTCAGCGCGATACAATCGCGTTCAAATGTCACGTGACCAAAATAAATCACGAATCCTTCACTTTTTTTAGATCGATTTCACATCGCCGAACGTTCAACAGAATCGAAGCAGGGATTTCTTACCTGAAAGCAGCAAACCGCAGAGGTCGCGAGATGGGCAACAAGAAGCAAGGTGGCAAGTGGGCGAGCGATGAGGACGCAGGATCTCTGCTGGCGGGAATCCTCGATGATACGGAGACCGCAGCAGCAAAGGAGGAGGCCGCGCTCAAGGAAAACATCGACGCCAAGCGCGAGCGGGAGCGCACCGAGCGCGAGCTGGCCGAGCAACGCAAGGCGGAAGCCACGCGTCAGCGCCTCGAGGGCGAGGCGCAGCGCCAGAAGCAGCTGGCCGAGCGACGCACCGCGCGGATGCAAGCGATTCAGATCGAGGACTTGAAGGCAAACGGCCAGTGGGTCGATCCCGCAGAAGAGCGCGCCGTCGACCCGAACCAGGGTCGCGCCGAGCACCAGACGCCGCTGCCCGAGGAGATGCAGGCACAGCTCGAGGCGTTGCAGGAGCGCATGGCCGAGCTTCAGAATCAGTCCACGCACCCCGATCAGGCTCCCGTGGGGCAGACAAACGAGCCACGGCCCATGCTCTGGCTCGCGCTCGCGGCTGCCATCATCGCCGTCCTCGGAGGAAGCGCCGTACTCGGCGCGATGAGCCTGAACGCTTACTCGCCAGATCAGACCTCGTACGCCAAGGTCACGCTCCAGCCCAAGGACGAGCGTCAGCTTATCACGCAGGTTGGCATCGAAGCGATCAAGCCCGAGCCCGCGGTCGTGGCCGAGCCAGAGAAGCCTAAGGCAAAGCGCCCGTACAAGCCCAAGTCATCTCGTCCCGCGAAGACTCCAAAGCCCGAGAAGCCCAAGAAGCCCAAGTTCGATCTGGATCTCGACTCGAGCAATATCTTTGGCGAAGGCCCCTGAATAAAGCCTCTGGGATGAACTTCAGGCGTTTCCGGTTCGCCTGGAGATCATCCGGTCAAGCTGCGTCAACGCAGCGCATGCCCCGAGCGGGATTCCGATCCCCTCGGGGCATTCTGATTCGAAGGGGTTGATGCGGACGAGCGTCGCGTCGTAGCGCTCGGACACCAACTCGCATTGCTCGCGGACGCTCGGGATGGTCGAGCCAGCTCCGATCTCGAGCACCACGACGCGCGCGCCTTCGAGCGAATCCCTCCACTCCAGATAGTGCTTCATCTGCTCGACATGGCGGCTGCATGTCCAGAGGTTGTCGCCAAAGAGCAAGACGTTGGGGCGAGCGATCTTCTGGCACCTGGGACACACCGGAATGGGCAGGTTGTGATCGACCAGTTGCGCGAGATCTTGGCGATACCAGACATCACGCGAGCACATCGCGGCGCACTGGAGATAGAACATCGAGCCGTGGCATTCGAGGATGTTATCGCGGTGAAACCCTGCGCGAGCAAAGTGCGCGTCCACGTTGGAAGTATAGACGTGCGCGCCACGTGACATGCGTCCTGCCATCGAGCGGAGCGCGTCGTAGCCAAGGTGTGGTTCGGCGCGTGCGAACCACGAGGTCTTCTCGCGCATGACCTCCCAGGCGTGCTCGGGTCTATCGAGGAACCACTGTCCGCTGGCGAGGTCCTCCCACTCTGGATTGTTGGTCCAGTACCCGAGCGTGCCGCGATAATCAGGCAACCCGGAATCCACCCCCATGCCAGCGCCCGCGCCGATCAGCAGCGCTTCAGCCCGTGCGAGCGCGTCGGCGGCTTCCTCGAGTCGATCCAGATTGGTCTCCATCATCTCTCCTTGCTCCTGGTTGTCGACAGGCGGAAGCATCGCTCCTCTCCACGAGGAGCGCTCACGAACGCATCACGCGTCCCACCAACCTCGAACCAAACAGGGTGATAACCCCCTGGCGAGTTTAGCATGTGGTTTGGAGATGTGTGAACCGGGACGCGGTGTATCAACCGCCGAGTTGGCCCTCGATGCGCTCGAGCGCATCGAAGAAGGTAGCCTCGTCGAGAGATTTGAGCGCGGGGATAAACAGGCGCGCGAGCACCTTCCCTTCGCACGCGATGAGCCTCGAAACCAACGTCGGAGAGGGCGTGTACCTGCGCTCGAGCGTGCTCAACAGGTTCGAGAGCAAGGCTGAATGGGTCGCGGTGCTTTGCTCCTGGACGAGCATGCTCTCATGACGAAGACAGTCATCGAGGCGTTGAAGCTTGGAGTCCTGCTCGTCAAAGCGACGATCCAACGGAGACCAGGCGCGAACCTTGACGGCGCCAAGCTCGATGAGGGCTACCACATCCCCTTTCTTATGGCCGTTGCCGTCGTACATCTCGTACTCCGCTCAAACTTCGCCGAGCGCTCTCACCTGGATGAGAGGAAAACTCCGACGCCGTGTTGGATTTCGAAAGCATGATGTGGGTCATTTGCCCTGCTCGCGCTTTCAATCTGGCAGGTTCATCGACACACCTCAAGAAAGAAAACACATCTCCAAGATCTAAAAAATTCAAAAATAACACAGCTAAGATTTAAACATCACAATCTCCAAGATCTAAAAAACTCCGAGCGGCGCATATCATCACGCAGAGCGGTGCTTCTAAAAGAGCGGTCGGCGTAAAAACGGCGCGCGAAAAAAATCACATCCTCATGCGCTCACCTGAAAAAATCAGCGGTCATCACAGGATAGAAGCGATCGCTTCCTGCGGTTTTTGACCTCTTTGGTCACAAAAAGAAGGTGTGAGATGCTCTCGCAGCGTTCGAGGACAACAAAAAAGAGGCGCCCGGTGTGAAAACACCGAGCGCCTCTTTAGAAAATGATCCCGACAGGGTTCGAACCTGTGACCCTCAGATTAGGAATCTGATGCTCTATCCAGCTGAGCTACGGGACCTTGTATGTTGTCTCGACGAGGTATGCGTTTGCCTCATCGGATATCAATGACGTTTAACCTCGCCATGCGCGGCTGTCAACCTCTGGCGCGCGGTCGCGCCATCGAGGCGACCGTTTTGAAGAGAATCGCCCTCCCCTGCGTCTCTACAAAACACCGAAGAGGCTGGCCCTCGCCACCTAAAACAGTCATAAAAGATGCCGTCAATATGGCTCGACAAGCACCATCAAAGGACTCATGACCATGAATCGCACCGCTCCCTCGCTCCTGATCGCCGCCATGTGCGCCCTGCTCACCACCAACGCCAGCGCCAATGATGCCGTCTTTGGCGGCACCGGCGCTGACCTCGTGCCGCTCGAAGAGAAGACGCTCAAGATGGCCTCCGAGGATATCCTCATCGAAGAGGTCGGGCCGAAGGGAAAGTGGAAGAGCAATCACTGGGAGATCAAGGCGACCTACGTCTTCGAGAACCCCAGCGATACCGCGAGGAAGGCGACCTTTGGCTTCCCCGAGGCCAGCTGTGACCCGGAAGAGACCCCCTGCAACATCCGCGACGAAAAACGCGACAACACCTTCTACAACATGAAGACCACGGTCGACGGCAAGAAGGTCAAGGTCAAGCTCGGCAAGGTCTCCAAGAAGAACGCCTGGGCGCCAGAGCTTGGCCGCGTGCACCTGTTCGAGGTCAAGGTCCCCGCCAAATCGAAAATCACCGTCGTCCATCAGTACGAGATGGGCATGTCCGGCTCGTTCATGCAAGAGAACGCGCTAGAGTACGTCACGCGCACCGGCTCGCTCTGGAACGGACCGATCGGGAGCGCGCGCTTCACCATCCGCGTCAAGGATCGCCCCTGGGGATTTCACTACCCCGAGACCTACGACCTCGAATCCTTCACGACCAGAAAGGTAGGCAAGCACTACAAGACCGAGATCGTCTTCGCGATGAAAGACTGGACGCCCACACAAGACCTCGCGCTCACGCTCGCCTCGGATTACATCACGCACAAAAAATGCCCCTCGATCCTGATGCACGCAGACGCCCTGCGTGATGAGAAGGGAGGGATCGATCTCGAGTACGCCAAGGAGACCTTCGAGGACCTCTCGAAAGAAGATCTGCGCATGTGTCGAAACATCCCCTACGCCCACCACGGCTACACCTTCAAGGATAAGAAGCTCGACACTCTCTTTTACCCGAAGAGCATCTCCGAGCCCGCCACCAAGTCCAACTGGGCCTCGCTCGGGCAGCTCGGGTTGGTCAAAGAGAAACACCGCGTCGTCACCTTCGCCAAGTCCTCCAACTACTCCTCGGAGATGCTCTCCAAGAACGAGCTCACCTACGTGCGCGCGATCAAGGCCGTCGAGAAAACACGGGACTGACAGGTCGCCATATCCTGGCTGCGAGCGCTGGCCAGTGATACTCTCTCTCCGTGTGAACCTCCAGAAGAGGCCAGGCATGCGCGCCCACCTTGTGCCCAGACAACCGACCTGCGCCAACAGGCGCTCGCTCATCGCGGCGCTCGCGCTTTTGGCATCGATCGGGTGCGCCACGAGCGAGGTCGAGGACGCGCAGCAAGACCCTGGCATCGTCATCATCCAGGATATGGGCTCGGGCCTCGAGGATATGCGCGCTACAACCAGCGATGATATGCCCTCCTCGCCAGACCAGGATATGAGCACGGTCACGCGAGACATGCGCGCCGATGTGCCGGACGCTGGCGAGGATATGTCGACGCCGCCAGCTCCCGACATGGACGAGGTGCGCACATGTCAGGCGGATAACCAGTGCGTCATCGGCTCCTACTGCGACCTCACCCAGAACATATGCGTCTCTGATTGCCTCGAGCACGAGGACTGCCCCGCAGGCTGGACCTGCGAGGACACACGAGGGCGCTGCGAGGATCACGCCGATGACTGCGGTGATGATGTCTGCGACTCGTTCGAGGATTGCGAGATATGTCCGGCCGACTGCGGGTGTGGCCCAAACCAAGACTGCGACCAGGGGGTCTGCGTTTGCCAGGATGACTGCTCGCCCGGCGCGACCGAGTGCGACGCTGGCGGCACGCGCTCTTGCACCGCTGACGAGGAGGGGTGCCTCGAGTGGTCCGCCACGACCCCATGCCAGGGAAGCTGTATGAACGGCATGTGCAGCTGCATGGCGGCCTGCGGCTCCAGCGAATGCGGCATGGATGGCTGCGGAGGGAGCTGCGGCGCGTGCACCTTTGCCTGCGGCGCTGGCGACCTCTGCACCAGACAACTGACCATCAACTACGTCGAGACGAGCTGCTCTGCCGATTGCCAGGACGCCTTCGATCCGACAGACCCCTTCCTCAAGCTCACGATCGCTGGCCAGACCTACAGCAAGGACGAAGGCGCGCGCGACCGATGCGGTAACACGAGGACGGCTGAAAACTGGATCGTGGGTGACGCGAATCACACCTTTACCTTTGCACAGCTCCAGCAAGTCACCGTCGAGGTCTACGACGCGGACACCTTCAACAGCGACGACCTCTGTGCGCGCTGGACCAACGTCGACCTGACCGCACATGGCACCCAGACGCTGGTCAGCGACGATGGGCTCGTGCGCGTGAGCTTGAGGATCAACAAATGAGCACACGAGGTACGCCTGGACACGCCGTCGATGTGCACATCGACGGCGTGCCCTTCTACACCTTCTTGCAGGAACAATTCGACGCCGCTCAGGATCGAATCTGGGGCGTGATCTCGTTTATCGAGCCAAACTTCACGATGCCAGGCGGCGAATCATTCTTTGACATGGTTCAGCGCGCCGCCCTCCGCGGCGTCGAGGTCAGGTTGCTCTTCTGGCACAACCTGAACTTCCCCTCGCATCACCTGTTCAATGACACTCACGAAAACCGCGCGATGCTCTACAAGCGCGCGCCGGGCGTACAGGTTCGATGGGATCACTCGCCGACCAAGGCACACTGCCACCATCAAAAGGCATGGCTCGTCGATGACACGGGGATGATCGGTGGGATGGTCATGAGCCACAGCACGCTCGCCAACCGCTCGCATGATCCTCCAAACAAACACGACATCTTCTGCTCGTACCGAGGCCCACTCGTCGCCGAGCTCGAGGAACATATCGCGCTGCGCTGGAACCACTCGCGCGATCCAGAAGAAGGCTCCCCCTTCACCACGCTCGAGACCAACGCGATCATCCTGCCCGAGAACTCAGACCATGCGCCCGCCGGTGACACGAGGGTCGCGCTCCGCCGAAGCATCGCACCGGGGCTCTATGGCAACGAGGAAGGTGTCACCGAGATCTGGGAGGATTACCGCGAGGCGATAAGACGCGCCGAACGCTTTATCTACATCGAGAACCAACACCCTGGCGAGGAGGCGATTCTTGGTGACCTGCGCGCCGCGCTCGAGCGCGGCGTCGAGGTTCTGTACGTGGTCCCTGGAGAGCCGATGCTCGCCATCATTCACGAGCGCGCCCGGTACGCGCGCGTGCAGCAGCGCCAGGAGCTCCCCTCTCGCTACACCTCGACGTTTCGAGCGCTGACCGAGCTGGGTGACTTCGATAACTTCACGCTCGCCAAGCTCGTCGCGCGCGAGCACGAGATCTACGTCCACGCAAAGATCTGCATCGTGGATGATTGCTGGATGACCATCGGCTCGGCCAACCTCGTCGACCTGAGCATGTGCGCCGATCACACCGAACTCAACCTCTCGGTTTACGAGGATCGCGCGTTGATTCTTGCCACGTTGCACGACCTGCTCGACGAACACACCGGTCAGTTGGACAGGTCTGACGAGCGAGAGAACACAGGAGTTCGTTACGTGCGCGAAGCGAGCGCCCTCGCGCGCGAGAACGCCGCCGCGAGCGCCCGCGGCGGCGTGACAAGAGGGCACCTGCGCGCGCTCGACCCGAAGCGCTACCCCCTCTAAAGCAACGACTACTCTTCCTCGAGCGCGGTCGCGAGGATCTCCCTCCAGGAACGCACGGCCTCGGAGTGGATCGCTGCCGTAGAGAGCCACTTCTTGCCATCGGCAAACCGAGATATCGCCTCGACGTTCTCGATGCGCAAAGGTTCGCTCGCATCATTGTAGATGCTCCCATCCGAGAGGCTGATGCTGAAGTTCACGTCGACCTCGAACCACCAACCTCTTCCGCCGGGTATACACCAGACATCGTAGGCGAACCCGTTGTCGCCTTCGTCTCCTGCGTGGGTGAAGAAGTAACCGTTGGTGATCTCGGCTGCTCCGTCGGGCATAAACGCATCCTTCTTCGAGAAGAAGGGGTGATCGAGTTGAGCGAAGGGAGGCTCGTGGTCGAGGGCATCCATGGCTTTCTGCCACGACGTTAGCTTCCTGACCCCGATCGTCGCCGGGTGCGCCACGCAAGCATATTCGATGTCTTTGATAATGACCTCCCTCCCCTTGTCGTCGAACGCCTGCCCCTCCTCATCGAAACGAAACGGGAGCTTGCCTTGCGAGAAGACAAGCCCACAAAGCGCCGTATTGCCCGAGGTGATCGAAGCCCTGATTTTCCAGATGGGGAGCTCGATTTGCAGAACCATCGCGCTCTTTGCCGCCGAGCGCACCAGCCCGAGGTCAGGATCGAGCAGCTCGTCGATCTGCGACGCATAATAACCCGTGCAACGATCGAGGAAGGATTTGCTCGAGAGCCCTTGCTCCTTTGCCGCCTGGGCAAACAGCGCCGCGGCCTTCCCGTGCGCGCTGTAATGAGGCGACATCCCCATCACGACCTCGCCGAGCGAGGTCATATGCTCGCGAGAACCCCAGTACGACTGGATCTCCATGATCTGCTGCACGCGCGCGCTGCGCCCCGAGCTCGACATCGACTGCGCCCTGTACTGGTCCATCTCGATGTCATCGAGCTTCCCGAAGAAGGCCACCTGCAAGAAGGCCCACTTGTGTGGCGACTTCTCACCATCGTTCTTCCACGCCTCATAGATCGCCTGGCTCCAACGCTGGCAATCCTCATCATCGAGGAACTGTCGCATACGCTCGAGGCCAGGATCATCGAAATCACCAGCGCTCTCGCGCATCCAGACGATCAGGCGTTTGCGGTCGTCTTCATCGAGGACCTCTCCGGTGCGCCATCGCATATCACCGAGGTCTGTGCCCGAGAGAAACTTGGGGAACTTGAGCTTCTTGTGCCCGGCGAGCGTTCTCTTTGCTGCGTCGACGTAGAAGGATGTGCGCTCGCTCCCGGCGAAGACGAACAGCGCCGTCAGTGGGCTCTTGCCGATGACCTCGGTGTCTTGCTTGAACCAATGCGTTGGCGCGAAGGTCGGCAAGTCCTCGGGCCAACGCGACAGGTGCCCCTTGCAGTACTCGACCACCTCGGGGAGCGGTTCGCTCCCGAACCAGTCGAGCAATCCTCGCGTCAACAACCGCCAGGTTTCGTGCGAAGGGTTGTGTTGTAGAATCTCTCGAATGTCTCCAAAACCAGCCATAACACCACCTCCTCGAGCATCGCTCGTGGGTTGTTCGATTCACGTATTTAGTAGTAATCTCCAGCGTATGCTCTACCACGAACAAATCGATCGCGCTGCGAACATTTACTCGTGCTATCCCATCGTATTCTCCTCGAACTGCACCGAATCCGACGTCCGTTTTGTCACCCTCTCGCCTCCGTATATATGGACCTGGCAACGACCCAATCCTCGAGGAGGACGCGAGTCATGAGACGAACAAGAAAGACATTGACGGCGCTCTCAGTAGCCATCGCCATCGCGTTCTCGATGACGGCGACGGCGCAGTTCGGCTGCGTCCTGAACGATGACTTCCTGCGTGATTCTGACGTCTTCCAGTGTGAAGACAACGGGGACTGTGGCGAGCCTGGGTATGAGTGCAACCCATCCACGAACAGGTGTGAGAGCGCGTGGGCCGATTCTTTTTGCGAGGATCAGGACGGCGATGGGTATGGCGTCGGCGAGGTTCGGGACGAATGTGCGTTCACGGCAGAAGATCCCGATGACACCGATGCTTCGATTAACCCAGGCGCTCATGACATCTGTGATGGAAAGGACAACGACGTGGATGGAGAGGTGGACGAGCTCCTCGATTGCTCGGGAGGAGGCGATCGCGACTGTTATACACAGCTCCAGATCCCTCGAGAGAACACGCTATTTTCCTGCATCGAGGACCGATGTGTGTTGCTGCCCGCGAACTCGACCGGCGAGTGCGAAGGTGTGCGGCTGAGATGTGAGGGCGGCGTTTATGATGATTCTGAGGCAGTCGCCAGGGGATGCATTCCCCCGGAGTAATGCGATCCTGGAAAGAAAAAGGCGCCCGGTGTGAAAACACCGGGCGCCTCTTTAGAAATGATCCCGACAGGGTTCGAACCTGTGACCCTCAGATTAGGAATCTGATGCTCTATCCAGCTGAGCTACGGGACCTCCCCACAGAAACCGTAACGAGCAACCGCGAAGAGCATCGCGCTTATTCCCGGCGTCGCTCGTGAAACGGAGTTCAGGCAACGGGCGTGGGTGCCTGAGCGAACCGAAGGGGCCGAAAAATCACGAGCGCTGGGTGAAAAAGACACCCAGCGCTCGTGATTTTTCGGCCCCTTCGGTTCGCGCGCCGCCATGGCGCGCGTCACTTATCTATCCCCGATAGAAGCGATGGTGGGCGTTCTCACCTGTAGGAGACGCCCCAGTTTCCAACCCCTTCGGTGCGAGAGGCGCGCGAGTATCGCGAGGAGTGATTCGAGCGACGGTCGGTCGCTTTCTCGGTCGCGCTCACGCGCTCTCGGGGTTGCGAATCCTCGTTGCCAAGCTCGAAGTAGTGCCCGGCGACCTCCTGCTTGAACTTCTCATCCTCGCGGCGCTTGATGAAGTAGTTGCCGATCTGCTTGCGCGCCTGGTCCGAATAAACCTTGGCCACCAACAGCGTGGCGCCGTCGAGCAGGTTGGCCATGATCCAATCGACCTGCCGCTCGTCGAGCGCACCGCCGGAGATGGACGCCCTCAGGTTGTCGGGCTCGAGTTCGGTGACGAGAGCCGCGAGCGCCGGGCGAAAGCGCAGGTTTCGCGCGCACTCCCCGAAGGCAAAGACGCGCACATCAGAGGGGTGGAGGCCGTGCTCATCGAGGAGACCGCGCACGGTCGAGTCGATGATGCTGTGATCGCGCAAGACCTGAATAATGCTCCCCACAGGGGTCTCATCGGTTCGGGGCGATGGCGTTGTATGTCGTTGTTGCTGTGTACTCATGATCAGGCTCCTTGTCTGGAGTTACGCTGAAGGAGCGCGTCCACGCCGCGCTTCCTCACACACCTGATCATAACCCCCTGCAATCACACATCAAACGAGCGCCAAATCAGAGACTCCACTCGCCAGAGGTGCTCTGCCCCGCGAAGTCGAGCTCGCGCGATGGCATCGGGGCTCTGCGCTGCCTGGATGGGCGCGCCTGCACATCCTCTCTCATCGGCTCGACGCGGATGCGATCGCGGCCATCGTGTTTGGCCTCGTAGAGCGCCATATCGGCGCGATCAAAGAGCTCCTGTGGTTCGCTGGCGAGCCCGAAACCAGACGACGCGACGCCGCCGCTGACGGTGACCCCGAAGACCCCGTCCTTTCCTTCGAACCTGCGCGCAGCGAGCGCACGCCGAATACGCTCGGCGGCGCGCTCGGCATCCCTGGCGGTCGCGCCGGGCATCAGGAGCGCGAACTCCTCTCCGCCGACGCGCGCGGCGACCTCTCCGGCGCGCACCTCATCAGCGAGCGCCTGCGCGATCCCTTCGAGGACGCGGTCACCGACGGCGTGGCCGTGCGTGTCGTTGATCTCCTTGAAGTGATCCAGGTCGAACAACACCAGTGATACGAGTTGCTGATCCCTCACCGAGCGCGCGATCGCGTCCTCGAAGCTCTGCCAGAAGTAGCGCGCGTTGCGAAGATCCGTCAGGCCATCGGTGTAAGAGAGGTAGTGCAAGCGAGCGTTGAGCTGCTCGAGGTTTCGCTCCCTCAAGCCGACCACGATCCCGAAGACGATCATCGAGAGCGAAGCGCCCACGAGCATATAGAGGTAGAGCACCCAGGATCGCTGGAGCTCGGCCAGGAGGACGAAGCTATCGACGGTCAGCGACCTCAACAGCAACCAGCCGAGCGGCGCGAGCGTCGCGAGCGCCAACCCCTGCAGGACGCGACGCCGGACGCAACAGCACCCTTTGTGCGAATCGCCGCACACCCAGCGGGCGTCCGACGTATCCTTCGAGGTTTTCGGTGACATCATCTCTCCTTCGGTTGCCCCTGTACGCTCGGGACACACACGCGTTCTCTGTCTTGCTGTGAACACCTTCCAAAACCAGAGGTTTCACAGCTTCGAGTTTGGGGCTTCGCGCGTGCATTTCTTTCACCATCCATGGCATCAGGTGGATTCCACCTGTTAAAACTCACTCCGTTGTCCGTCCCTCGAGGATCGCCTCACGTCGCGATCCTCACCTACTTAACAACTCACTCCATCGTTTTCTGCCCGAAGCGATGCATTGGCGTGGAGAACCCTCTGCTTTTGTGCGCGGAAGCCACCGTGAAACGCACCGCCATCGTGTAGTTTTTACACAATAATGCTTGAACATCCAAAATGCGCGCTTAAAGTGTCAACATGACACAAAGCATCACGTGACACGATGCGAGCCGACACAGGGAGACCACGACCATGACAAACGCGAGCCACGACCTCGATTCGATCAAGCGCATGTTGGAGGAAGCCCACTGCCTCGAGGACATCTTTGGCGTCCCGGCAAACCCGCAGGACCTCCACCACCCCACCCTCGTCGGCGTTCACCTCCGCGACAAGTGGCGCGCGCTCGCGCAGGTGGTGCACCCGGACCGCTTCGAGGAAGGCGCGCCGAGAGAGCAGGCAGACCAGGTCTGCGCGCTGCTCAACAGCCTCTACGAGCGCGCCGTCGACAGCGTCGACGCGGGCCTCTACGGCAACCGAGAGCCGCTCTTCGAATCGAGCGCCACCATCCTTCGCACGCTCCGCTCCCGCTATCACATCAAGGACGTGCTCGCCCGAGGAGACGTCGCGACGCTCTACAGGGCGCGCAGCGAGAAAGATGGCTGCGAGGTGATCCTCAAGATGGCCGGTGACAAGCGCGATGGGGACTTGATGCTCAGGGAGGCAGACGCGCTGGCGCGGTTGCACCGCGATGAATCACCGCAGCGCAAGCACTTCCCCGAGTGCCTCGACTCGTTCAAGTCCCCCGAGCACGAGCGCGGGAACATCATCACCTACTTCGAGGGCGCCATCGACCTCGTGGAGCTCCGCGCGCACTTCCCGAGCGGGCTGATGCCCGTGCACGCGGTCTGGGTCCTTCGGCGCGCGCTGAGCGCGCTCGGCTGGGCACACCATCAAGGCGTGGTGCATGGCAACATCTGCCCCGAACACATCATGGTGCGTCCCGAGGATCACAACGTCTGGCTCGTCGACTGGTGCTACGCCTGCATCGACCCGGCCAAAACTCGCCAGGGCTTTGTCAGCCTGAACCCGGAGTACAGCCCTCCCGAGGTCTCGCAGCGCAAACCACCACTCCCGGCGTCAGACATCTACGCGCTCGGGAAATCACTGGTCTATCTGCTCGGCGGAGACCCGACAGACGCATCCTCGCTGCCAGCGGAGGTCCCCGACAAGCTCGCCAGGTTGCTGCGTTTCATGACGCTCGCCAGCCCGCTGGGGCGAGCACAGGACGCCTGGGAGCTCTACCACACGCTCGAGGGCATTCGAGACGAGTGCTTTGGCAAGCACCGCTTTCGCGAGCTGCGCCTGCCAAGCCCGAGCTGACAGACAACAGAATCACTCGAACAAGCACGTATTCACACGAAGCGACGCCAGCGCGCGTCGCGAATCAACAGGAGGAAGATATGGGTGGCGGATTTTACGATGTCGACGTGGCGACCAACGCACGCGCGAACACGAGCAGCAATGATGCCTTCTCCTACGAGGGTTACAACTACGGCGCGGACAGCGCGACAGCGCGACGCGGCGTACACCCGGACCTCGACCCCAACGGCAAGACCCGTGAGTGCTGCAACGAGATCCCGATCGTCATGGCGCTCGATGTGACGCGCTCGCGAGGTGATGACACCAAGGTCATGTACGAGAAGCTCCCGATGTTCATCGGACAGCTCGAGCTGCATGGTTACGTCCCGGGAGCAGCGATCAGCTTCGCCGCCGTCGGCGACGCGAACAGCGACCAGGCGCCCATCCAGATCGGACAGTTCGAGGCGGACAACCGCCTCGACGCCGTGCTCCAGAACTTCTGGATCGAGGAAGGAGGCGGAGGAACCGGCCAGGAGTCCTACGAGCTGGCGGCCTATTACTACGCGCGCCACACCAAGCTCGACGCGTTCGAGCGCGGCGAGAAGGGCTTCTTCTTCTTTGTCGGAGACGAGGGGTTCTATCCCACCGTCAGCAAAGAGCACATCGAGGCGATCTTCGGGAGGCAGGAGCCTGCAGACATCGACTCGCGCCAGATCTTTGCCGAGTTGCAAGAGCGCTTTCACGTCTTCTACGTCTTCCCCAAGGCGAGCTTCGAGGATCGCAAGCAAGACATCGACGCCGAGATCAAGCAACGCGTCGAGGCGGCTGGCGGGCAGTACGAGAACGTGGATGTGCGCGCCTCGTTGCTCTGGAACAACACCAATGACCTCGATCTGCACGTGATCACTCCGAGCGGTCAGCGCATCTTCTATCAGAACAAGCGCTCTTCATGCGGAGGTTGGCTCGATGTGGATATGAACGTCCGTGGCGAGACAACAAAACCGGTCGAGAACATCCGCTGGGAGAAAGGCAAGGCGCCCAAGGGAACCTACGAGGTCAGGGTCCAGAACTTCCGCTTCCACGATCCGAGCATGAAGCCGACCCCATACGAGCTCGAGGTCGAGGTCCACGGAGAGATCCAGCGCTTTAAAGGGGTCATCTCCCCAAACAAACAGACCGGCGGCGCGAGCGAGATCCTCGTTCACAGCTTCTACTTCGACCCGGACGCGGCCACCGAAGCCGCCCCCGAGGAGGAGGCAGACGACCACTACGCCAACTACGATGACGCTGTCATCCGCGCGCAGTGGGCCGAGGCCATCGGCGAGGAGAACATCCTCGAGATCGAAGATCCTCACGCCATCATCGACGTGATGCTCGGCGCCATGGCGATCACTC
>Ga0208061_100317_pt1 | contig 14632 bp, 10 predicted proteins | sample DeeseametaMP0555_FD_184209 | JGI IMG/M metagenome (GOLD analysis project Ga0208061, IMG submission 184209) | Marine microbial communities from the Deep Atlantic Ocean - MP0555 (SPAdes) | ecosystem: Environmental > Aquatic > Marine > Oceanic | place: South Atlantic Ocean | collected 2011-01-23 | reverse complement strand
CAAACAGCATCGAACACCACCTCTACAGCTCCCCCGGCCGCCTCTTCTTCGCCCGGCGCCGACGCTGTCGAAGCCGCCCCCGACCCGCTCGCCGGGCTCACATACCCCGAGGTCGAGGTGCCAGACCTCGACAGCGAGAACGTGCTCGATGCACCTCCCGAGTGGGAGGGGGTCGTGCCGCGCGTGACGCTTATCAACGAGCAGCGCTACGGTGACCTCTTTCACGAGGCAAACAACAAGGTGATGCGCGGCGTGCAGGCAAAGGATGGGACTTACGAGGATGATGACGCCACGATCGTGGCGCGCTGGAGGAGGTACGCCGCGGGCACCCGAGGCGTCTTCGTTTTGCGAGATTCTCTCTTTAGCCAGCAGGATCACCCCTACAGGCAGGATGGCTTCTGGCCGATGCTCCCACCAAACTGGGTCACCGCTGCCGCCGCTCGCGTCGACGCCAAACAGAAGATCGAAGGCCCGGCGACTTATCCGATCGAGGATGACGCCGCGTGGAAGGGAAAGAGCCCCGAGCAGGTCTTTGGCGTCTTTCCCCAGAGCCCCTCGCTGCACGAGAAGGCGACCGTGGATCTCGAGGCGATCGAGGATGCCGATGCGCGCGAGATCGCGAGCCAGCGCGCGCGTCGAGCGCGCGCTGTTTTGCACCATCTGGCAAAGGATGTCGACGCGATGCGCGCGGCGGCTCCGTTTGGCGCCGAGGCGGTCGCCAGGGCTGGCGCCGCGCGCATTGCCTTCGGGGACAGGGCGTATTTTGGCGAGAAGATCCGCCGCGAGAAGATCATCCCCATCTTTGTCGAACATCCCGACGACTGGGAGGTCGAGGAGGGGAAGGGGATGCTCCCGCCAGGCGCCGAGGTCTCCGACGCGATCGTGGAGATGGTCACCCGAGAGGTCTACCGCGCGAGGTTAAAAGATGGCGCGCTCGCCATCGAACGCTATGACATCTCGAGCAAGGAGGATCGCGCTCGCGCCATCGCCTTGCTCGAGGCGTTGATTCCGCCAGAGGATGAGGACACTGACGGGAAGGTCTGGTTGTGGGTCACGGGTGATTTGATCGAGGGCAAGAAGCTTCAGGGCGAGGAGCCGCTGGCGCATATGCCTGTGTTTCTGAAAGAGCTCGAGGGCGCAAAGATCGACCGCGCGCGGCTCGAGTTATTCGGCAAGCCCACGGTGTTTATCCGCGGCGACAAGAAGGCGCGCCGCGAAGCGCTCGAGCGAGCGCGTGATGATTACGCCGCCGCAGGTCTCCCGTATGTGAGCGTGACGCTGACATCGCCCGCGTTGCGGAATATCCTCGAGTGAGCGTGAGGTTTGCCTGGCTCCCATCCCCGGGCTGCATCACCCCTCGTTCCATGAACCCAGAGGAGGTTGCAGATGGACATTGCACGTGCGATCGATTTGGAGATCGAAGCGCCGGCGGCCAAGGCTCGCCAGATCGAGCTCTCGAAAGAGCTCGAGATTCGCCCTGGCCGCCTCGACATCAACACCGTAGGCGCCACAGACGTGGCCTACGACAAGGATACTGACAAGGCTTACGCGGCCATCGTCGTCCTGGACGCGCAGACGCTCGAGGTGATCGAGCGCGCGAGCTGGGAGGGGATGCCAGGGTATCCTTACGTCCCGGGGCTCTTCTCACTGAGAGAGGCGAGTTGTTTGCTCGAGGCGTTCAAGGCGCTCGAGACGGTGCCTGATGTCGTCATGATCGATGGTCATGGTTGGGCGCATCCGCGCCGCTTTGGCCTGGCGTGCCTGCTCGGGTGGGCGCTCGATATCCCCACGATCGGATGTGCAAAGAACAACCTCGCTGGCGACTATCAAGATCCAGATAAGGCGCGCGGGGCGTCGACCCCGATCCTCGATGGCGAGGAGCAAATCGGCGTCGCGCTGCGCACCCAGGATGGCATCAACCCGGTGTTTGTCTCGCCAGGGCATCGCTATGATTTTGACACCGCGGCGCAGGTCACGATGGCGGTCTCCGGGGAGTATCGTATCCCCGAGCCATTGCGTCAGGCGCACAACCTCTCGATCGAACTCCGCGCCGCGGATGCTGAGAAAGCAGCCGAGGAGCAAGAGAGGGAGGTGGTCTCATGAGCAAGCAAAAACAGACCTTCGCCTCGCTCGATCCGACCACGCTCGCCTGGCTCGAAGAGCTCGGCATCACCTCGGCGTCCGAGCTGCGGGTGCTCGGCCCCTCTGTCGTCTATCAGATGATCCGTGAGATCCACCCCGAAGCGCCGATCCACCTGCTCGGGACGTTGAGAGACGTCGCGCGAAAGCCCAGGGCGTGATCTGAAAAAAAGCAGATGAGAAGGCGCCACGTTTTCTCGCCATGAAAAATAGCAACCAAAACATGAATGCATTCATGTTTTGGTTGCTATTTTTTGTGCGCTGCGAAAAAGTAAGGTCTCAAGCGGTGGTCGTGGGGTTCGGGGGGAGGGCGTCGATACACCCTCACCGGGCGATTTCACGAGGTCTCTGGGAATCGCGCTCACGGGTCATGCGTTGGTAGACGGTCGCCCCGAGGCGACCGCAATCGTCTCGCTCGTGGAGGTTTAACATTGAATCTGGCGGCGTGATGAGAGATCACTATAAAGTATAACCCAGAGAAATGGCGCGTTGTTTGGCGCCACATGTCTCCCCCCAGGATCCAGGTGAACAGAGATGTCAGGTTGGGCGATCGACCTCGGAACAACGAATACCGGCGTGGCCATTTGGGACGATGTCGCAGGCCGTCCTCGCCTCTTGGAGCTGACCGACATCTGTCGTGTCCCCGACGGCGAGGATCAGCTCGAGGCCCCACGCCTCGTCCCGAGCGCCACGCACGTGCTGCCTGGCGATGACTTCTGGACCAAGGTGGGTCGCTGGCCGCTGATGTCTCGAAACTTCTTCATGGGGCAACAGGCTCACATCGGCCGCCAGGCGCTCGAGATGAACAAGGGGCGCATCACCCCTAACTTCACCTTGATGTTCAAGCCTTACCTGGGGCTCGATCCGCTTCGCATTCTGGCGCGCGCTGGCAAGGAGCGCTTCACCGCGCGCGATATCTGCCGCATCTTCCTGCGCGAGCTCTTCGCCAACGTCAAGCGCACCACTGGCAAGCGCATCCGCGACCTCGTCGTCACCACGCCCGTGGAGGCCTTCGAGTCCTATCGCGCAGAGATCACCGAGATCACCCGCAAGCTCGGCGTCAAGCGCATCCGCTTCGTCGACGAGCCGGTCGCCGCTGCCATCGGTTACGGCATCGGCGCGGGGCGTCAGCGCCTCGTGTTGGTGGTCGACTTTGGCGGCGGCACGCTCGATCTGGCGCTCGTGCGCATCGACGCGCGTAACATGGAGTCTGGTCAGTGCGATGTGCTCGCGAAAGAAGGGCGCAACGTCGGCGGCAATGACATCGACGACTGGATCGTCGAGGCGTTCTGCACCGAACATGGCTATCCATTGCACGCCAACTCCGAGGACGAGCAGCATAACTTCTGGTACAACATGCTGCTCGCCGAGGCGCGCCGCGTGAAAGAGGCCGTCTTCTTCTCACCACAAGAGACCTTCCTCATCACGCCCCCCGATGATCTTCGCAACTTCGAGGCACGCCTTCGCGGCGACGCCTCGGCCATGGACTTCTCGCGCGAGAAGCTCATCGAGATCCTCGAAGGAAAGGACCTCTACATGACGATGCGCTCCTGCCTCGAGGGCATTCGTCAGCAGATGAACGATCAGGGCCTTGGCTTCGATGATGTCTCGGATGTGCTCATGGTGGGCGGCTCGACGCTCTTGCCTGGCGTCTACGATGTGTTCGAGGAGGGGTTCGGTCGCGACCGCGTGCGCGCGTGGCAACCTTTCGAGGCCGTCGCCTACGGCGCGAGCGCGTTCTCGGCCGGGTCGCTCTCGCAATCGGACTTCATCGTCCACGATTACTCGCTGCGCACCTATCGCAACGACGGCCAGGAGGTCGAGTACCCCATCGTCGTCCCGCGCGGCACGCGCTTCCCGACAAAACCCAACCTCTGGAAACGTCAGTTCGTCCCGACGTGTGCGCTCGGGATGCCCGAGGATCAGTTCCGCCTCGTCATCTGCGAGATCGGCCGCGACGACGGTCAGGATCGCCGCTTTGGGTTTGACGCCGACGGGCGCGTCCACAAGATCGGCGGTAAGGGGGGCGGCGGAAAACAACTGATCGTCCCGCTCAACGAATCCAACCCCACGCTCGGAAAGCTCGAACCGCCACACTCGCCAAGCGATCGCAGACCGAGGCTCGAGATCTCCTTTGGCGTCAACGCCGACCGCTGGCTCAGCGCCACCGTGCAGGACCTCTACACCAAGAAGTACCTGATGAAGGAAGAGGCGGTCGTCCGACTGCTCTGACCTCGTGATCTATCAGCCTTCACGATCCTCGTGATGCACGCTCAGGCCACCGCTCTCTCCACGAGTCATCGTGAGCTGGCCCGCGCCAGGGCTCTCGTCCAGCGAGAGCCCTCCAACGAGGTGCGCCTTGCGGTTGTCCCACTGCTCCTTTAGATCGCTCGCGAACTCGCGCAGCTCGTCCGAGAACCCGTCGAACCGCGAGATCTTGTCGTAGTGCCTCCCGAACGGCTCGATATTTCGCTTCGCGGTGATCTCCATGACCCTCCAGAGGTAACTCTCCCAGGAACATGACCGCATGAAGTGCTCGAGCCCTGGCGTGAGCGCGGCGAAGTCTTCGAACGTGGCGAGTTCTCTCACGATGGCATTCGCGAGCCACTCCGGCGGCTCGCTCACCGTGAGCAAGAAGTTGTAGTGCGCCGCCGTCTCGCGAGGATATGCCTCCAACGCGAGCTCGACGGATGACTCCACGCGCTCGGCGCGAATGATCGATTCGAGCGCCGCGAGGTCATCGCGGTCAGGGGAGAAGTTCGCGATGAGCTGCTCGGCGCATGATTTATAGAGCTTCGTGTCGTACTGGTCGCAGCCCTCGAGGATCGCGCGATACGTGTCGAAGGGGACATGGCGTCCTACAAACTTCTCGGAGCTCAGGCACTCCAGCGCAACGATCCTCACGTCCAGATCGCAATCGCATCGCGCCAGCTCGAAGAGCGGCGTGAAGAACAGCGTCGCGTCGACATCTCGCTCGAGCTGCTCTCGCAGTTGCTCGATGAGAGGCAGCAGGATCTTGTTCTTCGAGCGATCTTGCTCCGTGACGACCTCTTTCACGAGGGCATCGAGCGCCTCCTTGTAGCGCCCGGGGGCAAGGCCTGCGTTTATCGCCGCGAAGAGGCACTTCGCCCTCCACGATGAGCCTTCCGAGTACTTCAGGAGCGCGTCCAGGTGTGTGCTCAGCGCCTCGAGCGCCGCGGGGTCTTGATCGACGGCGATGTCCCAGTTCGAGGTGAGGTCCTGGATGCGCTCCTCAGTGATCTTCATCGCCTGTGGTGAGTCAGGCGCTTCACGCAACAGCGTGGCATACGCGAGGCTTCTGCTCGAACCGAGCGAGCGTGCGTGCTCGACGAGCAGCTCGAGCCACCCCTCCGGTCGATGCTGCGAGTCGACAAGCTTCGCGAGCGCGATGCCAGCCCCTGAACCAGCCTTGTAGAGGTCTCTGGCCATGCGCACCAACTCCTGGACATCTTCTGGTTCCAGCTCGGAGGACTCTCTCGTGAGGGCCTCGAGCTGCTTCAGGGTGTCATGATCGTTTATGCGTTTCTCGATCCGCTGCGCGCCCTCGATGTCTCCCTGTTCGGTGAGTTTTTGCTCGTATTCTCGAAGCATGTCGTGGAGCGCTCGTACCATCGGGCGCTCGTCGAGGTTCATATTGATCGTATAGAAGATGCTGTCGAGCACGTCATCGAGCGGTTGTTCGATGCGCTCGCGGAACTCGCGCAGCGCTGGAATAAGCCTCAGCGGGATGCCCCTCGAAAACCCGTAGAATTCGAGGTCCAGCTCGAATGTATCTCCTGTTTGCCGGTAATCGGTGCGCTTGTAGGAGCCGTAGAACTTCTTCGGGAAGGTGTCCTCGAGCATGAGCCGGAGGTAGCGCGAGCGCAAATGCTCGATAGGCGATGCGTCAGGAGCTTGCTTGTCGAAAGGGGCGTCCGGCGCGGCGATGAGCGTCGTTGTCCATCTGGCCTTCGCGTGATCGTGTGCGACGAGCTCGATGGTGAGCGCAGAGTGGTGGCCATCCGGCTCGCTGCTGTCGAAGGTGACGACGTTCGTGGAGTACGAGCGTGAGGCACCCAGGCGTTGCTCGAACAGATGGAGGAAGTCTTCGAGTTCATTCGCTGATGGTGCGGGTTTGTCGAGACCGTTCGGCGAGGGCATCTGCCTGGGGTCGGGGTGTTCTTTTGTGTTTCTCGTGTACCTCAGGACCGCCCAGGTGATGGAGGTGAAGAAGAACAGCACCATGAAAACGCCGAGAACCATCAGTGTAAATTCATTCATGAAGCGTGTATCCCCCGAGACATAGGTAAGTGAGTTATCTTACCTTGCGTTACTTTTCTTCGAGGCTCAACCCACCTTTCTCTCCGCGCGATAGCGAGAGCGCGCCCGCGGCGCTGTTCTCGCTCACCGAGAGGCTCCCCATCAGGTGCGCGTTTTCTGCGCGCCAGCGCTCGAGGAGCTTCTCGGAGCGTTGGCGCACTCGGGAGGAGAGGGCGCGATTTTCGGCCATGGCCTTGAGCGCCCGGCCATACGGCCCGAGGTTCTTATCGAAGATAAGGTCGAGGACGCCCCAGAGGCGCTCCTCGTTTTGGGATTGCAGCAGCACCGCGCGAAGCCCTGGAGCATAAACGTCGCGGTTATCCTGTCTCGAGATGTCCGCGAGCAACGCCTCGAAGAGGCGCCGTGGGATCGCTTCGACCGAGAGCAGGAAGTTATGATGATGCGGTGATGTCTGTGGGTAGGCAGCGAGCGCTCCGTCGAACAGCTCGCGCGTCTTTGCCACGATAATGATCGCTTCGAGCAGCGCGACGACCCCTTCGGGAACCTCGCCGTCTGTCGTCCTGGCGGTCTCTATGGCGAGCTTGGCCGCCCACATATAGATAAAGTCGTCGGTGCTCTCGATATGTTCGAGGAGATCGACGAGCGCCTCGCGCGCGCCGCTGGCGTTGGCGATAGGGGGCTCGATAAGCACGCGGTAGGCGCGCTTTTGCACTTCGGGATCTTCGCTGAGTCTGGCGATACGCGCGAGGGGTTCGAGCAGCAGCTCGTTCTGTCGCGAGCTTTCGAGCTTCTCTGTCAGCGCATCACAAAGCGCCAACAACATCCACTTCTCTTTCGTCGGCGAGAGCATGTTCGTGCGTTGAGCGATGTGTTCGAGCGCGCGGATGTACATCTCGGGTTGCATGCCGAGGTCGATCGCCGCGAGCAACCGATAGAACTGTGGCATGAGCATCGAGGGTTGCGCGATGAGGCGCTCGATCACTTTGACCAACGCCTCTCTCACGCTGGCGTCCTCTCCAAGGTAACCATCCCACCCCGGTGATTCCGACTCTTCTGTTTTCCAGATCAGCTCCATCACCTTGTCCGCGGCGTCGAGCGTTTGCCTGGCGTTTGGTGCTTCGAGCAGCAATCGCTCGAGCCACTGCCCGGAGGAATGATCGAGCGCGCCGCTTGTCGCGTGAAGCGCGAGCAAGTCGAGCCAGTCCTCGGGGCGTCGCTCGTGGTCAGCGATCCTCTCCATGGCGCGCGTCGCGATGTCCGCCTCGGGTTTGCTTCGGGCGATATCGACAAGCAGTGAGACGCGCTCGCGCTCATCGAACCTGTCCGGGTACTCCACCGCCGCGAGCGTCCTGGTGAGGTGCTGCTCGATCCTCACCAGTCGCTCCACCAGCGCCTCGGCGCGCTGCTCCTCGAGCACGAGCAGGAGCGTCTCGTGGTGAGCTGTTAACCAGTCAAAGCAGACGAGGATGCGATCCTCGTCTTCCGCATCATCCGAGAGTATGTCGAGGAGTTTCGCCACGAGCGCGTCCTCGTCCCGCTCCGCATCTTCGGTGATGGCGAGCAAGGAGGTCAGGATCGCGGCGGCGTCGAACTCGTCCGAGGCGTGCAGCTCGATCTCGAGCGCAGACTGCACGAGCGCGAGCTTCTCCAGACGAACAAGCTGCGCTGGTGAATCCGGTTCCAGCGGAAAGAAGCGCCGCTGTTCAGACTCGAGGTAGTTCGAGCGCAATCCTTCGCGTTGCCACCAGCTCTGTTGCTCATCCTTTGTCCAGGAGCCCTCGGGTGCGTCTCGAAGTCGTGCCTGCCACGTGATGCTGAACTGACCTCTCGCGAGCGATTTGACCTTGAACGAAAACGCCCTGTCGTGTCCTTCCGGGGCCTCGAAGACAAAGGTGTAACGCGATCGATCGCTCGCCTCGAACCCGAGCAAGTCCGCGACTCCCCGCTCCATATCCGCGAGCTTCTCCAGGTTGCTCTTGGGCAGCGCGGGCATCGGCTCGGGCTCGGGGAGCAGGTCCCTGTAGTTTGCGAGTTCCTTTTCCTGAGCGAGCATGGCCCAATACATGACGGGGATGCTGATCGCCAGGAGCAAGATGCCCACGACTGCCATGGCGAGGATTTGAATCAGAATGTCCAAGGTCAGGGGTCCTCTCTCGGGGGTTCGAGCATGGTCAAACGACCTTCACCGTGTTCCACGATCGTCAACTCTCCCTCGCCGCTCGAGGTCGAAAGCGAGAGCGCGCCCACGGCGTCCCTGCCCACGCGCGCTTCGATCTCGGGGATGCGCGTGGTGATAAGCTTGCGGGTTTCCTCGCTCAGATCATTGCGACGCAGGAGTTGATGCAATAGCGCTAGCGTCGAGAGCGTGCCGACAGGAATCAACGCCTCGAGGACCTGCCGCCTTGTCTGCCAGCGCGCCTTGCGGGCGATGGCGATGAGCAGGCTCTCGAAGGATGCTTCGCCATAGTGCGCGCGGTGCTTTTGGGTGTGCACCAGAAGCTCGCTCCATAGCTTGTTGTAGGCGGTCGGGCCGATGGTCAAGCCTCGCTCCGGGTCGGGGAGCAGCGCCTCGATCAGCTCCACGCTCGCAGGCCCTGGGCGAGAGAGTACGACCTCGAGGCAGACCATCTTGGGGTACACCTCGAAGAGTTTCATCAGCTCGAGGTGCTCTGGCTCGAGCGCTTCGAAGTCCTCCCACACGCGCAAGATCTCTGTGGCGGCGTCGAGTGATTCTGCCGACAGGCTCGCCTCCGAGAGCAACCTGGCGAACAACATCATCGATTCTCTGTCAGGGCTCCTCCTGGCGAGCGCCTGGACAGCGAGCGCGCGGTGCATCGGCGCGGTCCCGGAGGCGACCTTGCGCAAGATATCGATCTCCCAGGGCGATGATTCGATCTCGGTGATCAGGCGCTTGGCGGCGGCGGTTTGCTTGAAGATGTCTGGCGCGCGCTTGAGGACGGCGAAGAGGATGTCCGCGCGGCTTCGCTCCGAGATCTCCGGGTGCTCCTTGAGCTGGAGTACGGCGTGGGGGAGCGCCTTGATGTTGGCCCTGGCGAGGAACTTCGAGAGAAGCTCGAGCTTCCTGGTATCGCGCAGCGCCTCGGTGACGAGGTAGGCGAGCAGTAGCTCGGTTTCCCGGGGCGCGGTCGAGGTGACGAGCTGGCAGATGCGTTCGAAGACTTCCTCATCCTGGATATTCGCGCGAGCGCACAGCTCGATCACACAGAAGGTGCTCTTGCTCTCCCATGTGTCCTGGGAGAGGAGCTCGTGTTTCGAGATGCAGCGATCGAGCAGCTCGAGGCTCGATGGCCGCGCGAGCGTGTTCCAGCACGCTGTGTTCGACTGCACGAGCTCGCTCGCGCCCCGGCTCGCGGTGTTGAAGAGCGGCGCGAACTCTCCACACATCAACCTCGCGAGCGTGACGTGCAGGACCCACCAGCGATCCTCGTCCTCGCTCCTGGGGCGCGCGAGCAGCGCGGCGAGGTTGATGAGGCGAGCCTCTTCGCCGCCTCGCTCCAGGCCGCGCGCCAGGATCTCGGGGAACGCCTCCGAGTCAGCGTCGAGTGTTTTGACCGCGACTTCCCTGGCGCGCGCGTTGTTCGAGTGTTCGAGCGCCCAACGCAAGATGTCATCGCGAACCTCCTTATCGAGCTTGTCCGCGTCCTGACGCGAGAGCGTGCGGTCGATGAGCAGGTCGACGTCACCATGACGAGCGAGCTCTTCGAAGGCGCTGCGCGCGATGTCTGCGTCGAGGAAGCCGTCGAGGTCGAGGATCGCGTCGATGAGCCTCGCTCGCGCTCTGGAGCGCGTGGCGCTCTCGAGCAACATGGAGAGCTCGTCGAGCGCTGGCTCTTTCATGTTTTCCAGGTGTGTCAGCGCGAGCACTACGCCATTGATATCGGGGAAGTTCTTCCTGTCGCGCACATGCCACCTGATGCGCGCGTGCCCTGGCCAGATGTCGATCTTGACGGGGGGATCGACAAACAGCGAACAGAGCGCCTCGCGCTGTCTTGGCATCATCAGCGCGAGCTCGTGCATCCCCGTGATCGAGAAGAGCCGATCGAGCAATGGGTCGCCGAGCTTGGTGGGGGCGCCGACGACATCTCTGGCGGGAGTTTGTTGCGTGGAGGTCGGGGGGCCGGTGATCCAGACCTGCCTGGCGAGCGCGCTGGAGCGCACCTCGAGCTCGAGCGCGAGCGCGTGCTCCGAGCGCGAGAGCAACCATGTCTCGAGGTTGTAGGCGGTCTTGCCGACCTGGAGTGTGGCGAGTTGTGGGAGGGATTTGGCCGGAACGCTCGGCCGCATGGCGTGCTCGCGCGCGTGCTCCATCAGCTCGATGAGCAGGGAGGTGGCGTGCGCCAGCGTCTGATCTCGGCGGTCATCGAGCCAGGATCGATCCTCTCGGAAGGTGTACGAGGTCGTCTCGTGTAGGTAATCGAGCTCTTCGCGATCGTCGAGCTCGCTGGGCTCCTGGTGTGACGCGTCCTCTTCCTCGTCGAGGTCGATGAGCTTTCTCCCCTCGCGCTGTCCGGGCGCGAGCCCCGGCACCAGCAAGAACAGGATAGATCCTGTCAGCGCGAGCAAACCGAAGAAGAGCAAGAAGGTCGTCATGGAGTTATCCTCGAGAAACGCGCTACGATTCTGGCATGATGGTGCGTCGATGTCACCGATGCCATCGCTCGAGTTTCTTTGTATGCGCTGTCCTATCAGCGTCGAGAAGAGCCCACGAATCACACAGAAGCGCTCGGGAGGCGTGAAGAATTCGAGGTATGCGACGTGGACCAGAGAGAGCTCGAACAGCAGATCGAGGGCTTGCATCAGGAGAGCTTCTCCTGGGCGCTGGGCTGCTGCGGCCACGATCGCTTCCTGGCCGAGGACGTGCTCCAACACGTGTACGTCAAGGTCCTCTCGGGCCGCGCGAGGTTCGAGGAGCGCTCCTCGTTCAAGACGTGGTTGTTCGCCGTGATCCGCGTCACCGCGCACGAACACCGCAGGAAGTCATCGCGCAGGCTGCGCCTGCTCGATGGGTGGTTTCAACGTGACAGCCGCGACACCTCCGCCACAGCGGAGCAGGACAGCATCCTGAGCGCTCGTCAGGAGCACGAGCGCGTTCGGCAGGCGTTGGAGCAGCTCTCCGAGCGCCAGCGCGAGGTCCTCGAGTTGGTCTTCTATCACGAGATGACCATCGAGGAGGCGAGCGAGGTGTTGGAGATGAAGCTCGGCACGGCGCGCACGCATTATGCGAGGGGGAAGAAGATGATGCTCAGGCATCTCGAGAGTGATCCAGCCTTCGAGTGGGGTCCAGCATGAGTCGACAGGAAGACAGATTGAACGAGCGAGAAGACGAAGTGCTCGGCGCGATGATGCGCGCTGTGCGAAAGGAGGAGCCCGAGGCGCCCGAGTTCTCCAGGATGTGGGAGCGCGCGCGCTACGAGGTCCGCGAGCAAGATGCCACAGGGGTCCCCTGGATGGCGCTCGTGGCGGGAGCACTGCTCGCGCTCGGGTTTGCCATCGTGTCCCAATCGGGACAACCGGAGGTGACCCGCGCCAAACCTGTCGAGCGCGCCAGCGCCACCGAGGTCCGACAACAGCTCGCGCGCGAGCACACCCTACACGCTCCAGCGAGCAGCGAGTCGATGACGTGGGAAGCCCCGACCGACTTTCTGCTCGCCGGACCGCTCGATGACGACAGCGGCCTGATGTCCGATGCCCCTGACTTTGGAGAGGTGTCGCTCTGAGCATGGTCAGCAGCGAAGAGACCGGAAAAGAAGAGGAGAGCCAATGATGAGAAATAAACAGTTGTGGAGACGCCGCCTCGCCATCCTCGCGCTCGGGACGCTCGGTTCCGCCGGGGTCGTGGCAGGAACGCCTGATTGGGCAACCCCCGATGCGCACGCGCAGGAGAGAGGCGGGTTCGCCAAACGCCTCCAGGGGAAGCTCTTTCCCCCTCGCCAGGTCATGCGTTACGCCGATGAGATCGGCCTGACCTCGACGCAGCGCGAGCAGATCAAGGCGATCGTCAAGAAGGCGCACAGCGACAGCGTCGATCTCAAGTTCAAGCTCGCCGAGGAGGTCTCCGAGCTCGAGAAGATGCTCGCCAAGGACACCGTCGATGCCACCAGAGCCGCTGCCAAGGCGGACGAGGTCATGGAGCTCGAGCGTCAGATCAAGCGCCAACACCTCATGATGCTTATCGAGATCAAGAACCTGCTCTCGCCAACCCAGAAGCAAAAGCTCGCCGAGCTGGTCAACGACAACAAGTGAGCGCTCGTGAGCTGTGCGTTTGGTGGATATCAGACGCGCTGGAAAACCGAGCGAGGTGGCGTGAAGATCTCAAATTTTTGAGATCTTCACGCCACCTCGCTCGGTTTTTTGCGATTTCGTCGACCAGTTATGGTACAAGGTGACGGTGGAATGCGGTCGACGTCGACGTGCTGTCCCGCTGGCAAGGGATTTGCTAGTTAAAGGTAGGACATACGATACACTCGACATGATGACCATTTCGAGACAAACGAGAGAGGATAGTGATGAACATCAAGGCCATGGCAAAAGGGTTGCTGCTCGCAGGCGCGCTCACGCTCGGCGCAGGAGTTATAGCTCCTGCGGAAGCGGACGCGTTCTGTGGATTTTATGTTTCGGGCGGCGAATCCGATCTTTTCAACGACGCGACTCAGGTCGTGTTGATGCGCGAGGGGACGAAGACGATCCTCTCGATGCAGAACAACTACCAGGGACCGACCAAGCGCTTCGCGATGGTCGTCCCCGTGCCGCAGGTCTTGATGGAGGAGAACGTCAAGACGCTCCCCGAGGAGCTGTTCGCCAAGATCGACCAACTCTCCGCGCCGAGGCTCGTCGAGTACTGGGAGCGCGACCCCTGCGAGCCGATCGAATATTACGATGATCTGGCCGCCGGGCCTCCCCAGTCCGCTGGTGGCAACAACAACACTGTCGAAGAGGATGGTGGCGACCCCGCCGTCAAGATCGAGGCGGAGTTCGAGGTCGGCGAATACGAGATCGTGATCCTCAGCGCGACCGAGGCAAACGCGCTCGATACGTGGCTTCGCGACAACAGCTACAACATCCCCGAGGGCGCAGAGGGCATCTTCGACCAGTATATCCAACAGGGGATGTACTTCTTTGTCGCCAAGGTCGATCCCGCCAAGGTCACCTTCAAGGATGGCCAGGCGGTGCTCTCGCCGCTGCGCTTCGATTACGACTCCGAGACCTTCCAGTTGCCCGTGCGCCTCGGGATGGTCAACTCTTCTGGCGAGCAGGATCTTATTGTTTACATCCTCGGCCAGCAGCAGCGCTACGAGGTCGCCAACTACCCCAACGCCTTCATCCCCACCAACATCGAGGTCTCCTCGGATGTGAAGGAGGACTTTGGCACCTTCTACACCAAGCTCTTCTCGCGCACCGTCGCGCAGAACCCGAACGCGGTGATCACCGAGTATAGCTGGGACGCCTCGACCTGTGATCCTTGCCCTGGTCCAACGCTCGAGCCCAATGATTATGCGACGCTCGGCGCGGACGTGCTCGACGCGGGCAACAACGAGGAGTTCTCGCAGTTTAGCTGGGGATGGACGCTCACGCGTCTGCACGCGCGCTATGGCAAGGATGGCCTCGATGATGATCTGGTCTTCCGCAAGGCGGACGCCGTGGTCGGTGGTCGCGAGCGTTATGACGCCTCGGGTCGCCTCGAGACGGGCGCGCAACCCGCAGAGTATGGCTCGGATAACTTCCAGGGGCGCTACATCGTGCGCAACCGTTGGACCGGTCCGGTCAAGTGTGAGAACCCCGAGTTTGGCCGCTGGGGCGGACCACCCGAGGGCGTGAGCAGCAGCGGGACCGGCACCGCCGTCAGCCCGAACACGCGCGGCGAGCCCGCGACGATCTCCAACAAGAGCCAGCTCGATGATCGCGAGCTCGAGACGCTCGTCAAAGAGGACATCGACGACATCAACGTCACCGCGCAGAACCCCACGGATTCTGGCAATGGTGACAGCGGTCGCGGTTGCTCCGCGGCGGGAACTGCCGGTGGAGGCGCAGGTTTGTTGTTTGCCTTGCTCGGCATGCTCGGCATCGCCCGTCGCCGCAGGCAATGATATATTGTCGCAGGAGCGCACCATCGCGGCGCGCTTCTTATTTTGAACAACCGTACGGTTGCTGAGGGAACCCGAGGGGCCGATTTTTTTGAAGACCGGATCGCGCG
>Ga0208061_100316_pt1 | contig 14633 bp, 10 predicted proteins | sample DeeseametaMP0555_FD_184209 | JGI IMG/M metagenome (GOLD analysis project Ga0208061, IMG submission 184209) | Marine microbial communities from the Deep Atlantic Ocean - MP0555 (SPAdes) | ecosystem: Environmental > Aquatic > Marine > Oceanic | place: South Atlantic Ocean | collected 2011-01-23 | reverse complement strand
GAGCGACAGCGAGGGCCGCGGGGGGCGCGACAAGTAAAGCACCAACCTTTATCAAGCCTCGCCGAGGACGATCCTGGCGAGCTCGAGGATGCCATCCTCCGAGATCGAGGGGAGGTTGGGGTAGGCGTCGAGCATCGATTGTGGCGAGTTGCCCATGACGTATGGTGCGCCGATGCCTTGAAACATCGGGATATCGCCAGTGGAGTCTCCGACAGCGCCGACGCGCTCGGAGGAGATGTTCAGTGATTTTGCCACGCGCCTGCACGCGCTCCCCTTGTCCACGTCTTCTCGGGTGACGGTGATAAAGGTCACCTCGGGCATCACATCGCTGGTGCCGACGGCGGCGTGGCAGCCTGGGGTTGGTGTATCGAGGATATCGGGCGCCTGTTCATGCGCGAGGATCCATTGCGTTTTGATGATCGGGAGGGTGTTGGCGATCGCGATGAGATCGCTCTCGGTGGAGGTCATCCCGAGCAGGTCCGCGTGGCGTCTGGAGAAGTCTGTTTGTCGATCCACGAAGATCGTGTCGCTCGTGTAGAGCTCGAGCGTGAGCGCTTCCTTTCTGGCTCGCTCGACCATCCCGACCACATCCTCGGGGGCCACGGTCTCGGCGTGAATCACCTCCCCTGTGGAGGTGCAAGTCAGCGCGCCGCCTGTGTAAATGTGTGGCACCTGTTCATCGCCAAGTTTTGTGGCGACCTCTGCGGCGATGCCTCCAAACGGCCTCCCCGTGCAAATCGAGAGGATGATTCCAGCATCACGCATACGATCGATTGCGGGCCAAAGTTGCTCGCGGACCTGGCCTGTGTGACCGATCAGGGTGCCGTCGAGATCGAGGAAGAGCAGGTCGATCGAGCGCATGTTTGCTGGGGACATCGAATCTCCTGACAGGTTTTGTGCCTTGAGGTGTTGTATTTGGAGTCTTGCGTGTTTCTGTTTTTTTGTTCAGTATGCCGGCAGAAGGGTAGATTCACGCGTCCATCTTACAGCCGTGATCTCGAGTGAAATCGACGGCAGATGGGGAAGAATCTCCTTGTTTAAGCTGAACATATGTCTACCTGTTCGGGCGTTTGTTTTTTGAAATGTCAGCAAAAAAGATGCTGGCTTCGAGCAACCCCGAGGGCGGTGTCGTCGAGAATAAAATGAACCCTTTCAACATGCGAAAGGATTCATCGAAGCGACAACAGCAACCAGGAAAGCAAGCATAGAGAAAGGTGTGATCACATGTTGAGTCATCTGGTCATTCGCAACTTCGCCATCATCGAACATCTCGAGATCCCCTTCAACAGGGGGTTCACTGTCCTCACCGGCGAGACGGGGGCGGGCAAGTCGATCATCATCGACGCGCTCAACCTCTTGCTCGGCGGCCGGGCGATGACCGAGGTGATTCGAACCGACGAAGACGAAGCAGTCGTCGAGGGGATCTTCGAGCCCAAACAGGCCATCCTCGACGCGATCAATACAAAACTCGAAGACCGTGGCATCCAGACCATCGATCATCAGATCATGGTGCGCCGTATCGTGAGCCGCTCTGGCCGCAACAAGGTCTTTATCAATGGGAGCCTGACGACGGTGACGGCGTTGGGCGAGTTGACGGCGGGGTTGGTCGATATCAGCGGCCAGCACGAGCACTACAGTTTGCTCGACCCGGAGGGGCACGTCGATATCCTGGATAACTTCGCCGAGCTCGAGGATCTGCGCGAGCGCGTGGCGGCTTCGTTTGCCAGGGTGTCGAGCATTCGACGCGAGCTCGCAGACATCCGAAAGAACGTCCGCGAGCGCGCCAGCCGCATCGACTACCTGAGCTTCCAGCTCTCCGAGATCGACGCCGCATCGCTCGTCGTCGGTGAGGAAGAGGAGCTCTCCAAGGAGCTCGATCTGTTGCGTCACGCAGAGAAGCTCCAGGATGCAGGCCGCAAGGCGCTGTTTCTTAGCTACGAGGCGGACGCATCGAGCGCGCAGCAGCTCTCCGAGTCTGTCGCCTTGCTCGCACGCGTCGGCCCCTTCGACGAGGCGATGCAGGAGTTCGCCGATCGCATGGAGGAGGCGCAGATCATCGTCGAGGAGATCGCTCGCGATCTTCGCAGCCATATCATGGACATCGACTCCGATCCGCTGCGTCTGGATATGTGCATCGAGCGCGGCGAGGTTTTAAAGAAGCTCAAGCGAAAGCACGGCGAATCGATCGCCGAGATTTTGAACAACGCCGAGCAAATGCGCGCCGAGCTCGATCGCCTGCGCAACGCCGACGAGCGTGGTCAACACCTCGAGGATGATCTGCGCGACGCAGAGCTCGAGACCTTCAAGCTCTCCAGGCGCCTGAGCCGCGCACGCCGCGAGGCGGCGAGGTTGCTCGAGCAAGTCCTCGAGTCTGAACTCGCTGACCTGAATATGGCGCGCACGCGCTTTGTCGTCTCGTTCTCACCCGCAGAGCTCCCCGATGAGGACGCGCTCGGGCACAACCTCGCTGACGCCGACTTGCTCGATGTCCTCGAACAAGAGGAGACCGAGGGCACCAGCGAGCGCTTGCAGCTTGGCGTCAAGGGTTTCGATCAGGTCGAGTTCCTCATCTCCCCGAACGTCGGCGAGTCGCCAAAACCACTGGCAAAGATCGCCTCGGGCGGCGAGCTCTCGCGCGTGATGTTGGTGATGAAGTCCGCCTTGCTCGACCGCGACACCGTCAGCACCTATATCTTCGATGAGGTCGACACCGGCATCGGCGGCTCGACCGCCGATATGGTCGGTCTCAAGATCGAGAAGACCGCCAGCGAGCACCAGGTGTTGTGCATCACGCACTTGCCGCAGATCGCGTCGCGCTGCACGCACCACTACCTCGTCGAGAAGAGCCTGGTGAACGGGCGCACGCAGTCGACGATTCGCCCACTCGAGATGGACGAGCAGGTCGCAGAGATCGCCCGAATGCTCGGCGGCGCTCGCGTGACCTCGACGACCATCGAAGCCGCGCGCGAGATGATCTCGGGTCGCCCGAGGATCTAAACCAACCTCTCGAACCGTGCTCGAACAAAAAGAGCCTGACGCCACGCGTCAGGCTCTTTTTTCGTGGGAACTATCCTGGCAAACGAGCCTCCAATGTACCAGCGGTGATGGCAGCGAGGAGTGGATTGCGCTGTCCGTATGACAGGGGTTAAAGTACGAGCATGAAACTCTCCCAGGACACGATGCCCGACCGCGCCGAGGGCTCTCCGTCACACAGGCGGCGTCTTCGCATATTGCCGCTGGCGATTTGCGTCTCGATGTTGTCCTTTGCCCTCGGTGAGCTGCCCGCGAGCGCTCAAAAACCGAGCAACTTCGTCCCCACGCCCAGGATAACGATCCTCTCGTCGAAGGTTCGCATCACCGCCAAAAAGGGGCAGCTCGAGCGCTCGTCGTTCGTCGTGCGCAACGAGCGCTCCTGCTCGGTGGATGTGGACACGCGGAACATGACCAGACATGGCGTGATCGTGCAATGCCCGCGAGGAAGGCTTGGCCCGAAGGAGTCTATGACCTGCGAGGTCAAGCTCGTGGACTCCACTGTCGGTAAGTTTAGCCAGCAGTGGTCCGCGCGCGGATACGTCGAACCTGATTGCAAACGCATCGCCTACGCCAAGGTCGACAAACGCGAGAAGTCCGAGGCGGCGCCCTGGGAGAAGAAGCTCGCGTCCATGAAGACAAACGACGAGGTCGAGCGCGATTGGGACGAGAAACGCAAGAGCTTTCGAAAGGCCCAGGAAGAGAAGCTCACCGCGCTCGAGAAGAAGTTAAAGGGGATGCCCGAGAAGCACCGCGAGAAGATCGATAAGGTCGAGGCGATCTGGGACGAGGCGTCGCGAGAAATGGATCGCCGCATCGATCGACAGGAGAAAAAACTCAAACTCGCAAGGCTCGATAACAGCGCGCTCGATGCCGTCGACGCAGAGATCCGCGAGACGCAGGTCAAGGCGGCCAACAACATCGACAGAATGCACGCGGCCAAGATCCGGGATTGCGATCAGCCCTCGAGGATCAGAGTGCAGAAGCAGCAGGCATACGATGACCTCACGACAGGCGCTTATCATGACAAGTGCGATCGCACTGCGTCCGAGATCCTGCGCGAGGATGGCCAGACGCTCACCCAGCACCTCGGGGAGTGGGGTGGGGAGATGATCCCCGCGCCCCAGAGCGTGATCGACAAGCGGATGGCTGATTTCGACAAGAAGATCGCCGAGGCGCAGAAGCAGTGCGGCAACGCGACGCGCGCCCATGAAGCCGCGACGAAGTCGTGGATCGCCAGGGTGCGTAAGGTTCAAGCAAAGCGCGAGAAGGTCGAGGCCAAGCGCGCGTCGGTGCTCGCCAACATCCAGGCCGAGATCGACAAGCTAAAGGAGAACGCGCGTACATCGGAGTTCTCGCACATCGAGCGGGTCGACGCTCTCCACGCGAAGCATCGCGATGAGATCCGCGAGCTCAAACTCGAGATCGCCAACCTCAAGGACGCCCAACGCGCCGAGCGCGAGGAGTTCGAGCAAAAGCGCGAGGAGGCGATCCGAAAGCACTGGGAGAAGCGCTCGGAGATCGAGACAAAGATCAGAGACATCAAGTCGGTCTATGACTCCATCCGCGCTCAGATCTACAGCGCGCACCTGAAGAAATCTCGCGCCGAAATCCTCATCCAAACAGAAATCACGCCCTAGGTTCCCTGTCATGCGCTCTTTCTCGACGCGATCGATCCTCGCCCTCACCGCGATGCTTTTCTGTGTGTCCTGTTATGGTCCGTCCGGTCAGGTCAGGACCGACGTGAGGTACAGCAGCAATGGCACCCAGGCAGAGCCGGTGCGTGTGGGGTCCAGGGTCGACTTCAACACGAGCTCCGGGCGAGAGGTGGTGATCGCTGTCACGGAGACGCCGATCTGTGCTCCCGTGGGGGGCGTGACCCGGACGACGACCAGGACCCCGATCCGTGAGAAGCGAGGCAGCAGCGATGGCACCGCGGCGATATGGATCGGCGTGGGTGGGACGATGGGGGGGAGCGCCATTCTGACGAATTCGCTCATCAACGAGGACCTGGATGACGAGCAGCGAAGGAGTCGCGCGTTGCTCGGAGGCGCGCTCCTGGCGGTCGGAGGCGTCACCTTGATGAGCTTCTTCATTCGCTCCAATCAACCCTACTCCAAGGATGGCAAGCCGACGACATCGCAGACCAACGGCGTGGGCATCGCCATGGATCAGAAGCAATGGGTCGACTGCGGACCGCCCAGGCCGTTCGATGTCACGTTCGATGTGACCCTGGCGGTCGATAAGAAGAGGTTCTCCACGCAGATGCGCAGCGGCTCGGATGGGAAGCTCGTGTTGTCCCAGGCATTTCTTCGCGCTGTCGGCGACGCCGAGGCGTTGTGCGGGCGACCGGTATCACTGACGGTCAACATGGCCAACAGCTCCAGGCAACGCTACAGCTCGAGCTCGAGGGTGAACACACAAGACATCTTGCAGTCGAGGCGCTCGTTGACCGGCAACAGCAGGCCCGTGACGCAATGGAACGTTCCCTTCTCGGGGAACAACTGGCTCGAGTTCGGGCCGGGCGCGGGGACGCCTGGAAATCAGTTCCCCGACAAATCCAGGATTTATAACAGCAGCACACAACGCTCTTCCTTTAACGTCCGCGCTTCATCCCTGAAGCGACCCGGCGCGAATACAGGCCCTTCGATCGCCAGGGATGCGGTGGCGTATTGCTCCTCGCAGTGGAAGACATCGTGTGTGCAGAGCACGCGCGGGCGCTTCTCGGGGGAGTGCTCGACGTCCTGTTACAACGCGGACGCGGTGGAAACCTGCGAGCTCAAGCACGAGATCTGCATCGAGCAAACCGCGGGCATCGGCGGGACGCTGGCGCAGCAGTGCGACAAACAAAAATCATCCTGCATTCGCAGCGCGGGGCAAGACCCGAGCTCGCGCAACGCTTGCCGTGATCGCTGCATGACACGGCGCGCCAAGGCCGAGTGCAAGTGAATCCTGAACCAAACCCGAACAAAGATCTGCATGGGCGGCGAATAGTATGGCAGACTCCCGACGTTTCGATGGAGAGTCTGCCATATTGTTTCTTGGAGTCGTTCGATGACGCGATGGAAGAAGTTTCTCAGGATCTTGATCGTCGCCTCGCTGCTGATCCCGACCTCTTCGGGGTGTGTGATGGGAGGGATCAACTACAAGATGAAGCGCGACGCGCGCGGCGAGATCTTTAAATACAATGATGACAGCGTCCCGAAGCGCGAGGTCGCCATCGTGCTCGGCGCCAGAGTGATGCCCGATGGCGATCCCTCGACATCACTTCGAGACAGGTTGTTCGTCGCCAAGGAGCTCTACAGGCGCGGTAAGGTGAAGAAGATCCTCATCACCGGGGATCACGGCACCCGTGGTTACAACGAAGTTCGCGCCATGTACGCCTGGCTTCGCGAGCACGGCGTCCCCGCGTCAAAGATCTACGCGGACCACGCTGGCCTGCGAACGCTCGACTCGATGCGCCGCGCCTCGGACGTCTTCAAGGTCAAGGACGCCATCGTCTGTACACAGGAGTTCCACCTGGCGCGCTCGCTCTTTCTGGCGGAAAGTTATGGGATCGACGCCGTCGGCGTGCTCGCGGATCAGCGCGTCTACGCCAAGCGACGCGCCAACCGCCAGCGCGAGTTCATCGCGCGCGTGGTCGCCTTCGTCGATGTGCATGTCCTCGATCGCCAGCCCAAACACTGGGGCGACGAGGTCCCGATATCTGGCTCCGCCAGCGCCAGCCACGACAAGGCGATCCGCTCCTGGGAGAAGGACTTTAGAGCGGGACTCTCGATAAAATAAGCGAAGGAGACGCCGGATGAAGGATGTGAATTTAGGAGGAGGAGAGCCCATCATAACATCGTTATCTGGGCTTAACTCCGACAACAATTCACGCCCTTCAGACCAGTCTGGACGTGCAGTTTATCGAGAATTCCGCTCTAGAGGGCGCTGAGTTTGTCGATAAACGCCTGATCCAGCCCGGCCTCGAGCCGGGCTTTTTCGTTGATCTGCTCGCCGCGAGCGCGCGTGGCCGAGTTATACGAGGTCAGGTTCTCGGTGAAGTTCTCGAAGGAGGCGGTCTGATCCTGGCTGAAGTGGCGAAGCCAACGCACCCCGAATCCCACGTGCTTGATCTCGTCCTGGGTGATGCGGTCCATCAACGCCGCGCTCTCTTCATCGCCCGCTTCCCGAAAGTGCGCGCCGAAGACAGGCGCGTGATCCAGGTTTGCCTGCTCGAAGGTCAGGTTCATCGCGCATACCCACTGCGCGGGCGTCTCGAGCAACGGCGCCAACCTCCAGAAGTGGTCGTTTAACGGCAACGCGCCAAAGCGCTCGCCGAGCTGCTCGATGCGCTCGATGTAGAGGCGCAGGTGTTCCTGCTCCTCGAACACGAGCCAGGCGAGCCCGCGGCGAAACGCACTGGGTGCGTCGGGGTATGCCAGAATCCCCCACGCCATCAGCTCGAGCGCCATCAACTCGTGGTTTGCAAAGGTGTGCAGGCAGCGCACGCGCATGACCGGATCATGGAGCGCTCGGGGTGAAGGGAGCGGCTTGCGCTCCTTCTTGGGGGCGATTTGTAAGTGATCTGGCCTCGCGGGCTCGCGCCACGGGCGAGGTTCGCCAGGGTGCTCGTCCGTCAGCGCGGCGAGTCCACCTTCGGGGAAGGTGAACCGCGCCTCGAGGGTGGGGGTGTCGAGGATGGTCTCGGCAAGGGTTCTCAGCTCCATCTTCGCGTGCTCCGTTCGCTTGCTTTGCCTGGGGGCGGTGGCGTTGCTCCTTTTTGCAGGTAAGGAGCGCGCGCGAAGATGTCAATGCTGGTCAGCTTTGTTTTCTGCGTCGAAGCCCGAACAACAACCCGAGCGCGAGCCAGATGCCGGCGCCTGGAAGCCCACCGTTCGTGGTGCTCTGGCAGCCATCTTCGATCTCGGCAGAGTTCTCGCCGTTGTCGTCGATGTCCCAGCCATCCTGGTTGTTGCCCGTCTCGTCGCCGGTGTTGTCATCGGGATCGATGTCGTCGTTCGTGTCATCATCGACGATGTCTTCGTCATCGACGTGATCGATGTCGTCGCCGGTGTCTTCGTCAGGGCACGCCTTGAAGGCATCCTCGGGGACCGGTCCGAAGCCGTATTGCTCCGGGGTGACGGTCGCGCATCGCTGAGGTTGGCAGGTGCGCTCCGTCGCGCTGATCGCGCCCGAGGTGTGGTAGGCCGTCACGGCCACGCAGTGCGAGAATGTGTAGAGGCTAAATCCTGCCGAAACCACGGGCGGTGGCTCGAGCCCTGCGGGGGTGTGCCAGCCGTCGAGTGAGAGCAGAGTCTCTCGGATGACCTCGCCAGCGGTGTTTTCGACGGCGACATGCACCACGACATCACCCGGGCCCCAGAAGGGGACCGTGATGTCGAGCTTGCTCTCTTCGAGGACTTCGCCAAGGCATGTGTTCGGGCTGACTGGCGCGGTGAACTGAGCGCGAGACCAGTGAATGTTGTCGATGTATAGATCGGGGCGCTCGAGGCTCGCGTCCACGAAGAAGGGGAACTCCTGAGGCGTGAGATCGTTCTCATCCGCGCCAGGAGTACGGACGAGCGTGTGCGCGCCCTCGTCCAACTCGTCGAGCGGGACGACCATCATATGAGAGCCAAAGAAGGACCCCGCGGCGATGATCTCGAAGTCGATCTCCTGACCTGCCTCATCGAGCAGCGCGACGTTCTCCTGATTGAAGTGCGCGTTCTCCACATAAAAGAAGAGGCGCCCATCAGGGCCGATCGTCTCGTTCGCGTCGGGAATCCAACGCACGGTGTTATCGATGGGAGGAGAACACGCCTCGGCATCCTGTGCGAGGAATGGCGTGGAGAGCAAGGCAACAGTAAGAAGGGCGCAAACATGAATGGTGTGACGATGCATGGACATAAGCTCCGTGAATGTCGCGTAAATAAAGTGGCGCCCTGCAGGGGATATGCATGAAAAGCCCACAGGGCGCCATAATAACGTTCGGCCATGAGCTATAACAAGACCCGTGCCAGGTTTTGCCGTATGTAGGTGAATGTGCTCTTTGTGGCTTGTTTCAAGGGGATGCTCGATTCGAGTGTTCGGGCCAGTGCGTCGGGTGTCTCAGCTTTCTGAGGTTGTGATTCGAGAGGTCGTGAAGATCTGTGATCTGCCAGCGTCTCGCCCAGAACCAGCCGGGGCAGAAATTTTGCCACGGGTTTTCGAGCGATTTTCGCGGGTATCAAAATTTCTGCCCCGGCTGGTTCTGGCCACCGCAGGTTGCCAGGAATAACAGGTCGTGATTGCTTGCCAGGGCGCACATCCCTATGGTCGAGATATACGCAGCTGATGTGAGGATATGAGCCAGGAGATCGATACCAACACGCGAGGGGCCTCGACGTTCGAGCAGATGCGCCAGCTCGATGATTGGCTCGATCGCGTCCTCGATGCCGAGGAGCCACAGCGCGAGCGCGAGGTGGTGCTGGAAGAGATCGACGCGTGCGCACCACATCTCAAGCAGCGCTTCCTCGCGCTGCTCGATGCCGATGGCGCATCGATGATGAGCTGGGAAGGGGGCGCGATGCGCCTGATTCCCCAGGGCGAGGAAGAATCACTGGCGATCGAGGAGGCGCTCGATCTCGGCGAGTGGACCATCGAGCGTGAGATCGGGCGCGGAGGCATGGGGCAGGTTTACCTCGTGCATCGCGAGCACCGCGGCGCCGAGGGGAGCTTCGAGCAAAAGGGCGCGCTCAAGTTGATGACGCGCTCGCTTCGGCCAAACCTTCCCTTCGCCACGACCTCCAACGCCATCCCCAACGAGCACTTCCTGCGAGAGATGTCCACGCTTGCCATGCTCGCCGAGCACCCTCACATCGCGAGGTTCCTCGACGCGGGGCTGACCTCGGGCGCGGCGTCGGTGCCCTTCTTTGTCATGGAGTACATCGATGGAGAGCCTGTCGATGCGTACTGTGATGAGGTTAACCTTGGCGTGCGAGCGCGTGTTGGCCTCGTGATCGAGTTGGCGCGTGCGGTGCATTTCATGCACCAGCGCGGTGTGATCCACCGTGACTTGAAGCCCGCCAATATCCTCGTGACCTCGCAGGGACACCCGAAGATCCTCGACCTCGGCATCGCGCAAACCTCTCACGTCGAGGGCTCGCGCGCGTTCACGCCGGGTTGGTCCGCGCCAGAGCAACGCGAGCGGGGTGGGGGAGTCGTGACGGCCGCCGCGGATATCTACAACCTCGGGCTCTTGCTCGAGCTGCTCGTGTATGGAGACAGCGCACCAGATGTTAGCCAACGCGCTCCATCGCCCGAAGTGGGGCGCGGCCTTCAAGAGATCATTGTCACCGCGACCAGGACCTCTCCAGAGGATCGCTACGCCTCGGCCGAGGAGTTCGCCAGGGATCTCGAGCGGCACCTCTCGGGAGAGGTCGTCCAGGTTCTCGAACACGATCGCGCCTATGTCCTGGCGCACACGGTGCGAAAGCATCGAGGGAGCATCGCCGCCGCGCTCGTGATCCTCGCTGTGGTTGTCTTCGCTGGCGTGATGCTCGTGCGTCAGAACTTCGCGTTGCAGGAAGCGCGCGGTGACGCGGTCGGTGCGCGCCAGGTCGCAGAGCGCGAGGCCGATGTCGCGCGCGAGCTCTCCGGGTTTATGGAGGATGTGCTCACCAGCGCCAACCCCGTCGAGAGCGGTGAGGGCACCGATGTCACCGTGGAGCAGGTCCTGGATCAGTCCGCCAGGTTGATTCAGCAAGAGGACGCGGTGCGCACGCCGATCGTGCAGAGCACGATGCTTCGCGTGATGGCGGACTCCTACCTGGGGCTCGGGTTATCCGAGAAGGCGATGCCGCTGATCGAGCGCGCCAAGAAGCTGACGCCCATACCCGACTCGTTCATCTGCGAGGGTAGTGGCGAGGAGCTCGAGCCTGCGAGGTTGAGTTACAGTGAGGGGCGTGCGCTGCGTGGTTTGACGCGATACGAGGAGGCGATCGCGCATCACAAGCAACTCGTCGAGAGGTGCGAGGAGCAACCCGAGCACACAGGCAGTGATGGCGAGAATATCGCCGCCGAGGCGCTCCACGAGATCGGGGACATGTATTACTGGCATATTCGTAAGGGAAACCTCGCGCAAAAGTATTACGCGGCTGCGCTCGAGCGCAGCCAAGGGGACTCTGTGGACGAGATCACCTCGCGTATCTTTGCCATGGCTGGCGTGGCCATCACCGCCGCGCACACCGATGAGCCCGCCAAGGTGCGCAGAGCGCGCATCGAGCAGATCCTCGAGCTCGCCGATCGCATCTGGGGGCCAAACCACACCGAGCGCGCCAAACTCTACAAGCAACTCTCCTACTCCGAGATCGATCCCGAGGATGGGATCGCCTGGAGGAAAAAGTCGCTGGCCATCTACGAGCGCGTGTACGGCAGCGATCATATCTATGTCGCGGGCGTGCTCAACGATCTGGCGCTGACCTACGAGTTCACCAGGCCCGAGATGGCGATGGAGTACATCGAGCGCGCGTACGAGATCGTCAACGAGAAGCTCCCCGAGAGCAACTCGATGCGAATCACGGTCACGCGAAACTTCGGCGGGATGTTGCGCGAGCGAGGGCGCCTCGACGAGGCTTCTGTTTTGCTCGAGTGGGGATATGAGCACGCACCTGACAGCCCGTTTTCGTTCTCTAACCTCGCGTTGCTCAGGCAAGAGCAGGGGAGGTTGGAGGAGGCGATCGAGCTCAACAAGAAGGGGCTGGCCTTGTTGCCGTCTGATCCTGGCGAGATCTCGTTCAGCTATCGTTACGGTTTTCACATGCGCATCGGTGGGCAATATCGGACGCTCGCGTCTTACGAGGATTCGCTCGAGCATTATCGCCAGGCGGTGATTTCAGCGCCAAGTAATGATAAGGCTGCGCTCGAGAGCGCCGTGTTATCGATCGCGAGCGTGACCGTGGAGAAGGCACTTCGAGAGGCGCGATGAGAGAGATCGCTGACAGTGAAATCACCCACTTGCTCGCCGCCCTGGGGAGCGAGCCGGACGAGCGCAGCGAAACCTGGCAGCGCTTGCTCGAGCTCGTCTACGAGGAGCTTCGCGCGCTCGCGCACCATCAGCGCGCCAAGCTCCACGGACAACAACCTCGCTACCTACAAACCACCGAGCTCGTCCACGAACTCTACGGTCGCCTCGAAGGTCACCTCGAGCGCGGCGGTCAGATGCCAAACAACAGCGAGCACTTCTTCGCGCTCGCTGCGCGCGCGATGCGTCAGCTGATCATCGACGCGGTGCGCCACGAGTCGCGCGAGAAGCGCGGAGGAGCGCAGCGCCCAGTAACGCTCGACGAGGAGCTGTTACCCGAGACGCAGCTCTGGTTCGAGCCCGACAGGATCGAGAAGCTCGTCGCCATGCACCGCGCCCTCGAAGAGATCGAGAAGATCAACCCCGAGCACGTGCGCCTGATCGAGATGCACGTCTTCCTCGGGCTGACGCTCGAGGAGGTCGCCCAGGTGCGCGAGCGCTCGCTCAGCACCGTCAAGCGTGAGTGGCGACGTGCCAGAGCATGGCTTTCCACAAGCCTTTGAGTTCCTTCGATCCAGGTTCTCTCGAAAAAAATCAAAAAAAGCTGACCCCCTCCAAGCCCGAACGTCGTGGTTGTCGGTGAGGAGGTGATCGAGGGCATCCGAATATGCCTCGACGCCATCCTCACGCCGAGAACCGAGCGATAAATTCAAGCATCCTGGAGAGGATCATGATGTCAGCGATGAAGCATACGTTTTTGTTCACTACCGTAATGATTGGTCTGTCTGCCTGTGGCCCCATCACTCAGGATAACAATGACCCCGCCGTGGATTGCGTCTTGCTCGAAGAGGACGGGGTCAACGGAGGGCAGACGCTCTCGGGGTGTTACAACGTCGAGTCTGTGCTCTCGGTCAGCGAAGGGCTTTTGACCATCGAAGCGGGCGCGCGGTTTATCTTCGAGCAGGACGCGGGCCTCACCGTCGGCTCCAACGCCGGGCTCGTGATCACGGGCACCGCCGAGGACCCTGTGATCTTCGAGGGCGCCTCCGAGGAGCGCGCCTTCTGGAAGGGGGTTCGACTCGAGAACTCGGACGCTCCGCAAAACAGCATCTCCTACCTCACGCTCTCTCACGCGGGGAGCTCGCAGTGGAACGGCGACCCCACCTCGCGAGCGGGCATCCTCATCGCTGGCGAGAAGAACAACCTCGAGATCAGCAACTCCACGTTTCGAGAGAACGGCCTGACCGCCATTCACGCCAACGGCGGAGAGTCGGATGTGACGATCGCGTCCTCGTCCTTCGAGAACAACGACGGCTCGATCTGGGTGCACGCCAACCTCGCGGGTGGGCTCTCCGATGACCTGAGCTTCGATGGGAATGATGACGATCGCGTGCACACCTCGCTCCGAGGATCTTCCGAGGTGGTTTCGAGCGAGCAGACATGGCCAGCCCTGGCGGTGCCCTACCTCGTCAAGCAGACCATCCAGGTCTCGACCCTGCTCACCATCGCCGAGGGCGCGACGTTCGAGTTCGAGCAAGAGGTCGGCGTCCAGGTCAGCGGCGAAGGGCGGTTGTCTGCCATCGGAACCGAGTCGGCGCCGATCACGTTCAAGGGGGCCGAGGCGGAGCGAGGGTTCTGGACCGGGTTCTTCTACACGGACTCGCGCTCGAGCCAGAACGTCTTGGATCACGTTGTTATCTCGGATGCAGGCGCGAATCAGTGGAACGGCGCGCCGTACTCGAGGGCCTGCATTTACATCGGCGGGGATGGCGTCGCGTTGAGCATCTCGAACGCGACGTTTAGCGAGTGCGGACAGGCAGGGATCGTCGCGGAATCTGGCGGCGTCGAGTTTTCGGTCGCGAGCTCCGCGTTCACCTCGAGTGATTTGCCTCTCTGGATCGACGCGAACCTCGCTGGAGGATTGGCCGCAGACAACACGATGAGCGGCAATGATGATGATTACATCTACCTCGGCGTCAACGGCGCCTCCACGGATGTAACCGCGAATCAAACCTGGAACACCTTCGATGTGCCTTACCGCGCCGCGCGCACTGTCAGGGTCTCCGGCGAGCTCACGCTCTCACCGGGGATGACCTTCGAGTTCGACCAGGAGGCTGGGTTGAACGTCGATGGGGGCACCCTGATCGCGGATGGCTCGGCAGGAGATCGCATCTCGTTCGTCGCCGCCGATGGCGAGTCGATCAAGGGCTTCTGGAAAGGGATTCGCTTTGGCGAATCTCTCAAGAGCGCGAACAAGATCGCCAACGCAGACATCCTCTACGGCGGGAGCAGTGGTTGGAACGGAAACCCTGACAGCACCGCAGGTCTGTATCTCGCTGGAAGCAGCCAGAAGTCACAGGTCGCGCTCGATGATGTTCGCATCGCTGGCAGCGGTCGCTGGGGCGTCTCCGTGAGCTCGGAGTCCTCCGTTTCGCCGTGTGAATCACTCACGCTCGAAGACAACGGCTCGGGGAGCGAAGGTGGCCCTGCCTTTGTCGACGAGAACGGCGTCTTCGCCTGCAACTGAGAGGCTTCATGGCGAAGGTTTAGCAGAAAGCGAGGACATGCCCTGCGCGCTTGTTTCAGGAGGCAAGACCCGCGGCAGGCCGCAGGTCTT
>Ga0208061_100314_pt1 | contig 14689 bp, 12 predicted proteins | sample DeeseametaMP0555_FD_184209 | JGI IMG/M metagenome (GOLD analysis project Ga0208061, IMG submission 184209) | Marine microbial communities from the Deep Atlantic Ocean - MP0555 (SPAdes) | ecosystem: Environmental > Aquatic > Marine > Oceanic | place: South Atlantic Ocean | collected 2011-01-23 | reverse complement strand
GGCCGCCTACAAAAGGTACAGGAAGCCCACGGCTTAGTTCATGCGGCCTTGCTTCTTGGCGCGCTCGAGCTCTTCCTTGTATTCGATGGAGTAGCGCGTCCAGGGGCGAAGGTTGAGGCGCTTGCGGTTGATAAGCTCGCCGGTGCCTTCGCAGTAGCCGTACTCGCCATCCTCGAACTTCTCGAGCGCGTGCTCGATCTGGTTGAGGAGCTTGCGTTCCTTGTCAGCGAGTCGAAGGAGGAAGGCTTGATCGGAGAGGCGACCTGCCTGGTCGAGCTCGTCGGCGGGACGCTCGTCATCGGCCATTCCCTCGAGGCGACGCGCGAGTTTGGATTTAACCTCGGTGCGCTCATCGAGAAGTCGCTGCTTGAAGTATTCGAGCTCCTCCTCGTTGAGGTCCTCGTCATCATCGAGAAAGAAATCTGGCAGCGCGATCTTTGTGGACATATGAGTTCTCCTCCATCTTTCGTCCATCTCGAAAAGCCCGCCATCTCGTCTTGTCGAAGTCGGGTCTTTCGAGAGTGTGGTCAGCGTCTGGCGCGACGACCACGTCGAAGTTTATTCGATCCGATCATCTCGCCCCGTGTCGCAGCCGCGGATCGTAAACACCACGAGGACTGCGGACAGGACGAACAATTCGCGAACATGATTCATGCCCGCGGTCATCGAGTCATCTTTGCAGCAGGTTGGTTTTCTTGAACCTATCGCAAAAAGCTTGGTCCTGTCGAAGAGCGCCGCATAATAATGAGAACAAGTTTAGGATTTCAAGGGTTAAATCGACTTTTCCTGCGCTTCGCCATCTGCGCCGCTGCTGCTATAGTCCCAGAGCACAAGATACATCTTTAGAGAACGGGCGGCGCTTGGAGTATGCGTTCACCCCCTCACGAAAGGAGCCCTGATGACGAAGCGATGGATGTTGCTGTTGATGAGCGCGGGTTTGATCTCGCTCGCTGCATGCGACAAGAAGAGCGACGACTCGAGCAGCGATGATAGCACCGAGGCGACCGCCGAAGAGACCAGCGAAGAGTCCAGCGATTCGACGGAGACCACCGAAGAAACGACCGAAGAGACCACCGAGGAGGCGACCGAGGAAGACGCCGGCGCGGCCAAGAGTGGCGATGACGCCGCCAGCGCGCACCTCACCGAGGATGTCGCCAAGGGGCTCTTCCCCAAAAAGCTCGGTGACTACAAGCTCGACTCGTTCAAGATCGTCGAAAAGGACGAGAAGTGGCACGAGATCAAGACCAACTACAAGGGCAAGAGCGGCACCCTCAAGGTCGTCATCAACGACTACCCGCCAAAGGGGAACCCCGAGTGGGAGAAGATGATCGCGCCCGCCAAAAAGGAGACCCAGGGCTTCATGTCGATGATGCACGCCAAGGGTGACAAACACACCCTCATGGTCATCGTCGAGAAGCGCTACCGCGTCGACTTCAAGTCCTCGGACCTCAAGCCCGAGGAGATCGAGAAGGTCGCCGCGAAGTTTGATCTCAAGAAGGTCAAGAAGGCGCACAAGAACAAGTGAACGCGTTTTATTCGCGGATCAAAAAAGAAGAGGCGGTGCTTTCCTTGAAGCATCGCCTCTTCTTTTGTCAGCGCCGAGCTCGCCCGGTTTAAATCGCCGCGAGCAGGATGCGCGTCGCGTCGCCGAGCCAGCGATGCATGCTCTCGGCCTGCGCCTCGGTCAACCCCTTCTCGACCATCCCGGCGATCAGATCCTCCTTGGAGGTGTCCGCGGGCACGGCGCGCTCGAAGAGGCGCGCGGTGAAGTTGTCCGCTTCCCAGTAACCGCTCTTTGGCCAGTACCAAACAAACCCCGCCTTGGCGCCATCGGTCAGGTAGCTCTCGATGCCTCCGAGGTAGTAGCGATCGACGTCGTTGGCGTCCTCGAAAGAGAGCGAAGCCTCGGTCGGCTTCTGACCCTTGCTGTAATCGATCTTGGTCGAGCCCTCGGGTTGAAGCTCGTCGAACATCGCGTCGTAGTCGTAATCGGCGTCATCCCAGTCAGGTTTTGGCCACCAACGGAACCCCTCGAGCCCCTTCAGGTTGAGGTGCCCGCCGTTGTAACCCCTGGAGAAGTCGCCCGATGTGGCGGCGTCCTCTTCGAACACATAGGCAAACGTCACGGGGCCAATATCAGAGAAGAGCGCGAGGATGTCGGCCGGGACCTGATCCGTCATCGAGAGCAGCGTCGCGTCAGGCGTCGGCCTCCCCCAGAGCTCGAGCTCTGTGACGAGGTCGTGGCGCTGATCCATGAGCTTGACGTAGCAGCGGAGCATCTCTCCGAGCGTGGCGCCATACTTCTCGCGCTGTGCTTTATGGATCGGATCGACGAGGTCATGCACGGGCTTCATCTTGTCAGCTCTGGCAGCCTTTTGCTCCGCGATCACCTTGGCGGCGTCTGCCAACCTGTCGGCGAATCGCTCGTCCTCGACGAGGATCTCCATCAGCTCGAGCTCTGTCAGGATGTCGATCCCGAGATCCTGGGCCTTCGTGAGCTTCGAGCCCGCGTCCGCGCCATGAACCAACAGGTTCGTCTTCCCCGAAACGCTCCCACTGACCGTGGCGCCAGCTTCCTGCATCAACTTCTTGGCCTCGCTCCGCTTCATCGTCGCGAACTTGCCCGTCAGAACCACCTTCAACCCATCAAAATCCATCTGCCTCTCTCAGTGAAGTCACGTATTTCAAGTGTCAGAGAGAGGATAACCATCGAAGCGGCGAGCACCAGCGCAGTCTCGATCGTATGACGAAAAAATCACACGAGCCGCGAGCACTCACGCTGGCGCGGTCGCGTCCTCGTTGGTGGTCGCATCGGCTTCCTGCTTTTTGCCCTCCTGACCGCATGGTGTGCGGTAGTGGAGCAGGCGGCAACGATCGCAATGGTCGCGAAACGGCCCCTTCTTCCAGTTCTTACCCATCTTCTCGATGTCATCCCTGCCGAGGTGGAATTTGTGTCCAAAATCGGGCGGGAAGTAGGGGCAGTAGCGATACTTGAGGACCTGCTTGTTGTCGTTGCCCTTGTAGAAGGCGAGCCGGAGCTCGAGGGGTTCGTTGCGGTAGACGCACTCGGAGACGTCGCCGGTTTCGACGATGTGTTTGACGAGATCGGCGCTGGTGGTGGGCCGTGGTTTGTTTGCCCAGCCCGCGTTCTCGAGCACGCCGTCCAGATCCTCGAGACGATCGAAGACGCGGTGCGCGGTGCGTTGCATCGTATCGACAACCAAGCCGTTGCCCTGGTCGTTCATCAGCTTGAGGCTGATCTCGCAGGTGTCGTTCGGTTCGACAAGCTCCTGGAAGCGCTGGACCTCTTCGACAAAGAGGCTGTGGTTGATGATGAACTTGAAGCGCTTCTGACATGGCAGGTTGTGGACCGCCTTGCGCACGTTCTCGAGGTAGACCTCGAAGGGGAACCCGCGCGTGAGCTTGAGCCAGCGATCGGGCTCGAAGTAAATCGGCGTGTGGTTGAGGATGATCTTGTCATGCGGCAGGTCGATCTCGAGGATCTTGTCCATGACCTTGGTGGCGAACTGATACGACGTGAACACATGAATCTTGTTCGTGTGTTTGGCGATCTCGCTCAGAAACTCGCCGATATCTGGATAAAGCAGCGGCTCGCCGCCCGAGACAAAGACCTCCTCGGGTTTGTAGCGCTCGATAACGCGCAGGTAGGTGTCATGGAAATCCTCCGCGCCGCCCGAGTCGTGGAGCGCCTGGAAGGTCGGGTTCTTCTTGTGAGTCGAGCACCACGCGCACTTGGCGCGGCAGGGGTGCACGATCTGGATGCGAATGTATTTGAACATAAGAACGCTCCTTCCAGTTCACGAGGGCAGTGACATTAGCCAACGCGGTATTCGAGCCCGGATGTGTTGGCCTCGGACTCCACGTAATCTTTGACATCCGTTCCGTTTTCACGCGCTTCGAGGATCTGCTGGAAGCAGCGCTCGTGCGCGCGGACGATGACAGACCAGTCGAACTTATCCTTGGCGATGCGCGCGCCACGTCGTTTCATCGACTCGATCAGCTCGGGTTCTTCTCTGGCGCGCTCGATCACCGAGATCAACGAGTCCACATCGTCTGGAGTAAACAGCAAGCCGTTCTCCTCGTGCTCGATGACGCTCGGGATGCCTCCAGAGCGCGCGGCCAGGACAGGGATGCTCGCGGCGTTTGCCTCGCACAACACGCGCCCCATCGTCTCGGCGTCGCGCTGTCCCGAGATCGGATCGACCTGCACGCGGCTCGCCAGGACGAAGACGTCGGCGAGCTTGTAGAGGGCGTGGATCTGATCGTGGGGGACCTTGCCGGCGAAGGTGATGTGTTCGGCCACATCGCAACGCTCCGCGGCGCGGCGAAAGCGCTTGAAGTGGCGCCCTGAACCGACCAAAAGGAGATGTGCATCGGGCACGCGCGCGACGATGTCGGACATGCGCTCGATCAGGAAGTCGACCCCCTTCTTCTTGACCATGCGACACGCTGTCATCATCAGGAAGCGGTCGTTGGGGATGCCCAGATCCTCTCGCGAGATCTCCATCTTGGGATCGCGCGAGAAGCGCTTGCTGTCTACGCCACCGACAAGAACCTCGACCCGCTTTGGATCGAGCCCGATGTTCTCCAACAAGTTCGCCGTGAAGACGCTGTTGGCCATCACGTGGTCGAGCTTTCTCGCGGACTCCTGCATCAAGCTGTGGCGCCTGTTGCGCCAGATCGTCTCGATGATTTCGGGGTACTCGAAGCGCCTGAAGAAGCGGTGGAGCGGGTCCTCGATCCAGGGATGACTCACCAGCTTGCTGAGTGGTTTGAAGGGGTACGCGATCCAGGGACGCATCACGTCGTTGCCCACCGAGCGGCTGACCACGGGCACGCCGAGCTGTTCACCGAGGTTCCCCCAGAACACCGTCGAGCAGTAGACCAGGTCCGGCGAGAACCTCGCGGCGATCTGACGGAGCACGTCGAAGTTGTGAAAGTAGCCGAGGCGGCTCATCACGCGGCGCACAGGAAAGGGGAGGTCTCTGTCGACGCGATCGACGTTCTCGAACTCGAACGGCTTGACGGGTTGATAGGTCACCACCTCGAGCGGATAGCCCTGCTCGTGCAGGTGCCTCGCCAGATAAATGGCGTGCGTCTGCATCCCTCCGATGCGGGGAGGAAATTCGGTGAGGATAAGGAGCAGGCGTGGTTTTTCAGCCAAACCAACCTCGGACATAGTGCGCCCCGAAGGCGCGTGTTGATGCTGTCACAAACAGCCTCGCTTATAGCGCACCCGAGCCATACTGGCGAGGATCAATAGGATAGGATGTGCTCGGGGCTTGGTGGCGATAGAGTCGTTGTGATAGATCGATGCTCGTCGTCAGGATCGCCGACCACACGAGATTTTGTAGGAGAACAAAGATGGCAGCTGTATCGCGAATCATCGTCACGGGAACCGCAGGCGCACTCGGTGGCGCAGTCGCAGAGCACTTTACCGCCAGAGGCACCGAAGTGATCGGGCTCGACGTGGCCTACGAAAACACCACGCTGGCTGCAAGCGACGAGCACGACGACTTGCACACGATGAAGGTTGACCTGACCAGCGCCAAGGACGTCCGCGCAGCGCTTGCCACGATCCGTGATTCGCGCGGCCAGATCGATGGGCTCGTGCACTGCACGGGTGGCTTCCGCTGGTCACAGTTTCACGAAATCAGTGACAAGGACGTCGAGTTTCTGGTCCAGGTGAACCTGCTCTCGACGTTGTGGATGGTGCGCGGCGTGTTGGGTGATTTCCGCGAGCAAGGGTTTGGCAGGATCGTCCTCGTCAGCTCGCGCTCGACGCTCGCGCCCGGCGTTGGCGAAGGCGCCTACACCGCGAGCAAGGCTGGCCTCAACGCGCTGGTGAAGTCCGTCGCCGCCGAGGTCGCCGCAGATGACATCACCATCAACGCCGTGCTCCCCTCGATCATCAACACCGCCGCGAATCGCACCGAAATGCCCGACGCCGATCACAGCACCTGGGTCCCGCTCGATAGCCTGGCCGCGGTCATCGGAAACTTCTTCGAGCCCGTCGGCGCGCCGCTCAACGGCGCGCTGCTGCCCGTCTCTGGCAGGACCTGAGGTCGCGCCGGACATCACCGTCCTCGCGCGGAAAAAATGGGGCGCGCTATTTTCAAATCATTCCAATCACTTCGATCGGTTTTGAAAATAGCGCGCCCCATTTTTTCCTCGGCGTCAACGCTCGGGCGTGGCTTCAGACAGGGAGTGATTCAATCCTCGGCGAGCGAGGACTGGATCGAGATATCGGAGTGGAGGGTGCGGTGGACGGGGCACATGTCGGCGATCTCGAGCATGCGCTGGCGTTGTGCGTCGGTGAGGTCACCCTGGAGCTCGATCTCGCGCGTGATCTGATCGATCTTGGGCGACTTCTTATCCTCGGCGCCATCGGCGTCGACCTTGTGCACCTTGGCGTGAGAGAGCCGAACCTCGATCGACTCGACCGGGATCTCCTTGCGGTCTGCGTACATGCGAAGGGTCATGCTCGTGCATGCACCCAGGCTCGCGAGTAACAAGTCATAGGGGCTCGCGCCATGATCTGTGCCGCCAAGCTTTGTCGGCTCGTCGGCCACGAGGCCATGGTGACCCGCGCGAATGTCGGTGTGGTACTTCTCGCGGCCCGTCCTGACGGCGACCTGCGCATCCTCGAGCTCGGGGACGTGTTCGAGCAGCTCTTCCGCATCCGGCAGGTAGCGATCCGCCCACATCGCGATCACCTCGCCAGCGTAGCGCCCATCCCCTTCATTGGACATCAAGTGGTCTGCGCCATCGAGCGAGATGAAGCTCTTGGGGTGTTTTGCGGCGGTGAAGATCTTGGAGGCGTTGCTTATGCCGACGGTATCATCGAGCGGCGCGTGAAGGACGAGCAGCGCGCGATCGAGCTCGGCGATTGTCTTCTTTGGATCGCACTCGCGCAGGCTCTCGACGAACTCCTTGGTGATCGTGAAGGGCCTGCCAGCGAGCGTGACTTGCGCGGAGCCATCCTCTTCGATCTGCGTTTCGTATTCGGTAAACATTTCAGCGACATGCACAGGATCAAAGGGCGCGCCTATCGTGGCGATCGCCTTGACCGAGGGGAGCTTGCTCGCGACCTGAATCGCGGCCGCGCCGCCCAGCGAGTGCCCCACGAGCAGCGCTGGCGCGTGGTGTTCTTCTTTCAGATAACTCGCCGCCGCCAACAGATCCTGCATGTCCGTGGCGAAGGTCGTCTCGGCGAAGGAGCCCTCGCTTCGGCCAAGACCCGTGAAGTCGAAGTTCATCACGGCGACGCCGTGGCGGTTTAGCCCTGCGCTGATCGAGCGCACCGCGCGCAGATCCTTGGAGCAGGTGAAGCAGTGCGCGAAGATCGCCCAGGCGCGAATATGTCCATCGAGCGGCAGCTCGAGCCGCGCCGAGAGCTCCTGACCACGCCCGTTATCGAATGTCACACGCTCGCTTCGCTTCATCTTCTCTCCTTCATCATAACGAGGGTCGATCTTCCAACATCACGGTCAATGGTATGCACGAACAACGCGTTCGTCGCAGTCACCAGACTGTTGCCAAGATCACGACGTTATCCTATCTGATGCCCTCGGGCGCATTCTACAAAGCGAAGAGGTCGAGATGAGACATCACATCGTCGGGTTGTTTTCCCTGTCATGCCTTTTGTTCGCGGGGCAAGAAGCCCACGCGCAGGTCAATATCGAGCGCTATAACCTCGAGCAAGCCGATCGCGAGGGGTGGTCGGGCGCCATCGATGGAAACGTGGTGTACTCGCGAGGGAACGTCGATTTGCTCGACTTGGGTGCCTCGTTGATGATCAGGCATCAGATTCTTGTGGAGAAGACAGGCAAAACAACCGAGGCGAAGGAGTCCTCGCCGCCTGAAAAGAGGCTCGAGAACCAGGTGTTGTTTCTGCTCGAGGAGCGCCGCGCGAGTCTGGGCGGAGACCCCTACATCAACCGCTTCTTTAGCCACGTGCGTTGGACGAGGATGTGGGCGCCGCACGTCGGCACAGAGCTCTTTACACAGGCGCAGTTCAACGAGTTCGTGCTGCTGCAACTGCGCACGCTCGTTGGCCTGAACATGAGGGTTCATGCGATCGATCTGGATGGGTTCGACGTCAGCTTCGGCACAGGCTACATGCCCGAGTACGAGCGCTTTAACCTGCCCCCCGATGGCTCGTCGTATGATAAGACACGCTTGAATCATCGCTGGAACAACTACCTCTCGATCGCGGTGGAGCCTGGCGATGGGCAAGTGATTCTGCACCATACCTCGTATGTGCAGCCGCGCTTTGGCCGCTTCGAGGATATTCACATGTTGCACTCGACGGCGATGAGCGTGGTATTGACCGATCACCTCTCGCTGACGCTGTCACTCGATATCGCGCAGGATACCGAGCCACCGCCCACGATCGAGGCGCTCGATGTCAGGCTCAAGCCCGGGCTGACGCTTCGCTTTTGAATGCTTTCAAGCTGTCACAGTCAAACACGCGCGTTGTTTCTCACAGGAAGGAAAATAGATGAAGTTCAAGCCATGGTCGTTGTTTGTCCTGGTGATCGTTGTCGCTTCGTTTGGCTGCAAGTCGAAGAAGAAGGATCAGCAACCCGCCGAGCCTCCGTATGTGGCACCCGCGATACCATTCGATGTGCCAGAGGGGACCGCGGCCCTGTTCCGTATCCAGCCAAAGGCGTTCGATCGATCGGTGAATTTCCTGACCACCTCCGGGGGAAAATCACTGATCGATCTGCCAGAAGATAAGCCTCCGCACAGCCTGTTGCTGGGCTCACTGTTGAGCGTCAACGGGAGCGCCAACGTCCCGAACCTGGTAATCTCGAAGGACGCGCTGTTCCCTGGCCTCGACACGGAGCGCTCGGCCATACTCGCCATATCCGTGGCAGGCAACGAGGAGATGTTAAGACACCTCGAGCTAGGCTCGCCGTCGGATCTTCCAAAGGATATCCCGCGCGGTTTCTTCATGCGCTTGTATCTGCCATCAAAGACGCCAGATCAGCTGGCTGGTTGGGTCGAGTCGAAGTGTGACGAGCTAAAGTTCGCGTGCGATCAGGACTTCCACGTCAACGCCGGGGAAACCCACGTCCTGGTCGACTATCGCGTTCGCAACATGAAAGCGTTGCTCGTGGCCAAAGACCCCGATGAGACCAAACGCGAGATGAAGACGCCCACGCCCGCGCCTGATACGACATTCATCGACCAGGGTACGACGGCGCTACAGGCCTTCACCGCGAATGAGACAGCCTTCGGGTTGTATCTTCGTTCAGAGAGGTTGGCCGACCTCGGCGCGCTCACAGGCATCACAGAAGCATTCGAAGCGCTCGACAAGGCCACGCCCGAGAACCGCGTGCTGCTCTACCAACGAGGTCGAGAGCTCGCCGGGTTAGTCTACCAGATGCTCTCGTCGACAGCGCGCGAGGTCAGTGATTCCGCGCTCCTGGTGAGAGATGGAGAGTCCTCGCTACAGTTCGACGCCGTGCTCGGCTACACCGAGCAAGGGCAAACACTCTCGAAGAGCATCGAGAAACGCGGAGAGCTCTCGACGGTCTCGGGAGGATCGATGATCACCATGGATCTCAATCCTCAGTGGAGCAGCGCGAGTGATCGAGCGCGCGTCCCTGAATGGTTAGAGATCTCGAACAATGACGAGCGTGACCACGCCGTCGAGATGATGCGCGTTGGCGGCATCTGGTCCTACCTCATCGCAGGTCACAACTACCCATACGGCTTCGCCAAGGGGTCTGAGAACCTCGCGCCCTCGACCGATATGAAGATCGACAGCATCCGCGCCGCGCTCGATATCGTGCCCTCGACCGAAGGTTCTGCGCCAAACAAACTGGGATTGCGTGGAGGCATCGTGTTTGGCCTCGGGCCAAACACCGACCCGAAAAAGGCCGAGACCTTCCTGAGCTACACGTTCAAGTCGATGTACAATTTCCCCGCCGTGATCGAATCCTCGGGGGACAAAGGCAACGCGGAAGTTCGCGTGCTCTTTGGGGATGCAACGGTTGGAGAGCCCGCACCGATCGGTCCGAATGGACTGGGACAAATCGACCTCTCGCGACTGGCCGAAATGCTCGGTGGGATGGGCGCACCTCCAGAATTGACAGGTGTGTTAAACACGCTCGAGCGCGTGCGGTACAGAAACGCTCGTACAGATAACGCCTCACATCACCAGATGAGGATCGGTAAAGGAGACTTCTCCAACCTCATCATCGCAAAGATTCCAGCACCGCGCGCTCCCGCAGCGAGGCGCCCCGAGTGTCTTACGGAACTCATCAAGGCTTCTTACGCGACGCGAGAGTCCACGACCCGAGGAGACTTCCTGGAGTGGGAAATCATGTCGGAGATGATCGAGAAGCTCGAGGTCGCCGAGGAGCAAACCTGCACGGAAGCTGCCGAAGACATCCGCGCGATGCGGGCCAGATGGACGCAGTGGATGGCGATCTATCGGTTGCGCAACTTCGAGCTCTCCGTCGCCGCGTCGATGCTAAACGACGCGTGCAGACTGGGCGCTACGACAAGCTGCGAGCTCGTCGAGGAGCTCCCCGCGCTGACCAACGCGATCACCCCCACGCAGATCTCCACATCTCTCGAACCGCGCGGCAATGGCGGGTTCAGAGATGCCGCGGTGATCTTCTCTTCGAATGGGTTCTCGCGTCTGCGCGGCGTTGGCGTTCACCTCATCGAGCCGAACGAGAACTTCTCGCTGGAAGGGTTCGATTGGCAAGAACCCGAGGCGCAAAAACGTCTCGCAGGCTTCCTCTCGCTCTCGGGTCAGCCAAGGGTCCTGGTCCACCCACTGGTCGAGGCAAGGTACGTGGCGTTGCTGGCCAACTTCACCAGCGTGCCCGGAGGAAAGAGGCTCGCGCGCGAGCTCACGCTTCTGCGTCGGGAGCTCGTGTTGCGCGCAGTGGTACGCGACGCATCCAAACGTTCGGTGACAATCCCCTTCCACCCTGTGGGAGAGAAGGAGCCCGAGCTTCATATCAAGCTCGGCGCCGATGGGATGAGCTTGATTTCGAATGGCAAGATGGTCCCCCCGATCAAGGGATGCAAGAAGGTCACGATTTGCCCCGAGGACAACCTCGCGAAGCTGCTCATAGCGGCCAGCAGCGCGACAGATGAAACACGTGACGAGGCGCTCTCCAAGGTCATCGACGCTCTTCAAATGCAAATGATCGACGAAGTGCTCAACCCAGAGAAGACGCCGACCACCATCCTGATCTCCGTCGACGAGACGGTCCCTTTCGTCGTCCTCGCCGAGCTCGCCGCGATCATCCAATCAAAGACTCAGCATGAGGTGAGGTTCGAGCTCGGCAGCGAATGGGTCGATAAGCTCTCGAAGTGATTCGAAGCTCTCAGCGCCTTCTTTTCTCAATCGCAGCTTGTTGGCAACGCGGTGGTGTTATCGGTTTTGGCGCTTTCCAGGCTGGTCCCCTCGAGCTTGGCGCATCGAAAATCACAGCGTCGCAAATCCGCGCCATCGAAGTTTACATCGCGCAGGATACTCCCGTTAAAGGAACAACCCGAGAGGAGCATTCCGCTCAAGTCGACGCTCTCGAAGACCACGCCAGAGAGCGAGGTCTTGTTCATGACGAGCCACTGCGCGAAGCCTTCGCGCGATGGGAAGGCAGAATCCACGTAGGCCGCATCGAGCGTATGATAATGGTGAGGTTTATCGTTGTAACCGTGGCGCGCGAGGAAGGTCTCCAGCGATGGCTGTGAGTTCTTATTGTAGCCATAATGAGCATCGATCGCCTGACCGTCCTCGAAGTACACCACGGCCGGAAACATCAACACCTGAGGCCCGAGCAGCTCGCGCCAGTAGGTCTCATCGTCAGTGTACATGATGTGATGGTGCTCGATGCCGGACAGCGGCGAGTCGCGTTTGAACTGGGAATAGGCCCCGCACTCACTGCCGATGACGACAAGGATTTTGTCTTCTTCCTTCAATAACTTATCGAGCTTGTCACGCGTGATGTAGTCGGGCTCTTCGATTACCGCGTCGGTCTGGTTCGAGGTTTTACCGACTTTCACATCAGACCGCACCATGTTGACGATCACGATCCCTGGCGACGCATCGGGCGCAGCGCTCGTTTGACCTTCTGGCAGTGGCCTCGGGATAAAATAGACGCTGTGCGGCAAACCCACGCTCCCCTCCGAGGCCTGGAGATCGAAGCTGTAAACCAATGCTCCAGGCTGCTTCAGGTGCGTTCGTAGCGCCTCTGCCCCCTCCGGCGAGAAGGACTCGAGGGAGTTCAACTCGTCGATGGTGGCGAGCGCGTCGACAGGGTCGATCTTCGCGTAGGTCGGGCGTTGTTCGAGGCCATACATATGCAGCAGGCCTTTGGCGTATTTACCAGCAAAATCGTGCGCTTGCTCCATATCATAGGCGAGCGTCGAGACATCCTCGTGAGTCGCGGGGTCACTTTTGTCCGCGGTTTTTGATGCGGCGCAACTCGAAGCCAAAAATGCGATGCAAGCCATTAGCGAGAAACAAGAGTTGGATATTCTTCGGTGTATCACGAGCAACCTCCAGGTTTTCCTGTTTAGTCGCGTATGAGGAATGCTGTCGCGCAGAGTCGAGGTTTCCCTGCCCTGGTTTTCACTCACCGAACCGAGGCAGCAGAAGATGGATCAAAGCTATTTAACCTATCTGAAATCACTCCCGAAGAAGCGCATGGCGGCGGGCATTTTGGCCCGAAACCAAGCGGGGCATGTCTTGATCGTCAAACCGACTTATCGCGACGGTTGGGGCATCCCTGGTGGCGTCGTCGATCTGAATGAATCGCCGGCTCAGGCGGCGGTGCGCGAGTTTCGCGAAGAGCTCGGATTGATCCTGAGAGAACCGCTGAAGCTGGTCTGTATCGAGTATCAACGCCCTCTTCCTGGTCGCACCGAATCGCTTCAGTTTTTGTTCGCCGCTCCGGTGATCACGCAGCCTCAGATCGAGAGGATCGTCCTGCAAGAAGCAGAGATCGAGCAGGCCATATTCTTACCACCCGATGAAGCGATCACATTGCTTGGCCCATCGCTCGGGAGACGCATCCAGCGTGGTCTCGAAGGTCTGTGTGGCGACTGCGTCTATGCCGAGGTCGCCTGAGAAACTCTCTACCACTATCGAAAAAGTCAATAAAATCAATTGGGTGACACAGCATACCTCAGGGCTCTTCAGGAGATTGGGTGGCGACGGCCACGAAGCCAGCGACGTGATAACAATGCGCGAAGGATGCGTTCAGCGATAGCTTCCGGTCTCGCACGCGCGCCGCGCATCGCTCTCGTTTTTAAACTCCTTTACCGTCCACCAGTCCGACGTGTCCGTCTCGGTGCCGTCCGATTCGATGTAGCTGTTCTCGCGCCACTCCTTGATCTTCCAGGTTTGACTGAATTTGCCAGGAGTCCACAGGCGCGCGCCACCAGCGCAATCCGAATCGCTCCTGCGGCCGCAGTCGTCATAGGATCTGAAGGCAAAGACACACACTGCGATCAAAACGCATACGATGGATATGAGCGCCTTGTCGGAGTCACTTCTACCAAACTTCACGTCTCGATCCTGTGTGGTAGTCCTTCGGTCGGCATCATCTTCTCGCCAAGATAACTAGGGTATCGGGCTCAACGGCCTCGCACGCGGCCATGCGGGGTGCCTTCGTGGAAACCTGCCGCCGTCTGTACGCCGATGACGGCTTGCTCGTGGAACGAGTCGACGCTCGTGGCGCCGACGTAGGTGAAGGCGGATTGGGTGCCCGTGATGACATCGACGAGGATATCACCGACACCCTCCTGTCCTTCCTTGAGGTAGATCCTCGAGGTCGAGATGCCCTCGCGGAAGAAGCCCTTCTTGGCCTGTTCGAAGGCGTCCATATGCGCGTTGCGATCGGACACCGCGCGAGCACTGGCCATGCCGTAGTTCTCCTTGTAGAGGTGCCCGTCGGCGTCCTCGCGGCAATCACCGGGGCTCTCCCATGTGCCACAGAGCCAGGTCCCGATCATTACGCGCGCGGCGCCTGCTGCAAGGTAAAGCGCGACATCGCGAGGATGCCTGACGCCACCATCGGCCCAGATGTGCTTGCCCATGGCGCGCGCGGCCTCGGCGCAAGCCTTGGCCGCCGTGAAGGTCGGGCGCCCGACGCCTGTTTGCATCCTCGTGGTGCACATCGCGCCGGGGCCAACGTTGACCTTGACGACATCAGCGCCTGCATCGATCAGCGCGCGGGTGCCCTCGGCCGTACAGACGTTCCCCGCGACCAGCGGGTAGTCATCGCCGACGACCTTTCTCACCGCCTCGATCGCTTCGATCATGCGGCGTTGGTGACCATGCGCAGTGTCGAGGACGATCACATCGACGCCGAGCTCCTTCATCGCCAGCGCGCGCTCGGGCGCATCGCTCGAGATGCCGACAGCGGCGGCAACCATCAACCTCCCGTGCGCATCGAGCGATGGCGTCAAGAGCTCCAACCTGACGGCGTCATCGCGCGTGAGGATACCGCACAGTTTGCCATCCTGATCGACCACAGGCGCGGCCTTCACGCGCGCTTCGGCCATCTGCAAGAAGGCGTCGTGATTCGAGGTCGTGGGAGAGATGGTGATCATATGGCGCGCCATCAACTCACTGGCGGGCGTGTACTGGTCGCGCTGCCTCAAATCAGCGGGCGTGATCAACCCCACAAAA
>Ga0208061_100311_pt1 | contig 14797 bp, 7 predicted proteins | sample DeeseametaMP0555_FD_184209 | JGI IMG/M metagenome (GOLD analysis project Ga0208061, IMG submission 184209) | Marine microbial communities from the Deep Atlantic Ocean - MP0555 (SPAdes) | ecosystem: Environmental > Aquatic > Marine > Oceanic | place: South Atlantic Ocean | collected 2011-01-23 | reverse complement strand
CTTGACGTCATCGGCAAAGATCTCGAGCTGAGGCTTGGTGTCGACCTTTGCCCTGTCCGACAACAGCAGGTTGCGGTTGAGCTGGAAGGCATTGGTCTGTTGCGCCACCTGACGTACAAAGATCTTGCCGTTAAACACAGCGTGTGCGCGGTCATCGACGACGCACTTGTGCAACTGATCGCTCTCCGCGTGCGGGTGCGCGTGGTTCATCACCGAGTGCGTATCGGCGACCTGACGGCCGCTGATCTTTGCCAGCCCGTGCAAACCTGCGACGCAGCTGCCGCCTTCGATCTGAGCGTGCAGGTCATGTCTGCTAAACGCCGCGCCGAACGTGATCGTGACCGAGGTGTAGTTCGAGCCTTCGGCCACGCGCAGGGCTGTGCGCGCGATATGGTGACTGACGAGGTTCTCGTCCTGCACCTTGACGTGTTGCACGTTGGCGTTGTCTGCGACATCGACCTCGACGAGCGCGTTGGTGACGTGCTCGGTGTCCTTGTCGAGCGAGGCGTGCTCTTCGACGAGCGTGAGCTTGGAGCCCATGCCGACCTTGACGAACACGCGAGGAATCACCAGGCGACCCTCCCCTGCCGTGCGCACATGCAGCAGGTGCACGGTGCCAGCGGAGACGTCCTTGCCGACGGTGATGTCGACGCGCTGGTTGTAGATGGCCGTATTGAGCGCGGAGAAGTAGTCCTTCCCGTCGAGCTGCAAGGCGGCCAACCGGCCGACCTCTTCACGAGGCTTGTCGGTGACATCGATCGCGACATCACCGAGCGCAGACATGTCCGAGAGGTCCTTGGAGAAGACCCCATCGACGAACACGAGCGCGCGGCCCTTGGCCTCGGGCACGTTGTAGGCAGCGAGATCCTTGGCGTCGACCTTGGCGGCCGTAGTCGCCATCGACACGTTGGCGTTCATCACGCCATCGAGACGAACAAAGCGCCACTCCTCATCCTTTCTTCCGGGCACATCCAGCGCGAGGAAGGACGCGTTGTCCGAGAGCTGCTCGCGCACCGATGCCAGGAGAGGATGCGTCAGTTTATCTTGCTGTGACGTGGTCATCACCCCTCCTCGATTTCCTTGAGGATCCAGTCATAGCCGCGCTCCTCGAGCTCGATGGCGAGCTCCTTGGAGCCCGACTTCACGAGCTTTCCTTGCACCATGACGTGCACGTAATCAGGCTCGATGTGGTTGAGCAAGCGCTGGTAGTGCGTCACGAGCACGATGGCATTATCATCGCCAGCGAGCTTGTTGACGCCATCGGCCACCGTGCGCAACGCGTCGATATCGAGGCCAGAGTCGGTCTCGTCGAGCAGCGCGAGCTTTGGCTTGAGCACGGCCATCTGGAGGATCTCGTTGCGCTTCTTCTCGCCGCCGGAGAAGTCCACGTTCACGCTGCGATCGAGGAAGGCAGGGTCCATGTCCACGATCTTCAGGCACTCGCGCACGTAGTCGTCGAACTCGAGCGGGTCGAGCTCGTCCTCGCCGCGCTCTGCGCGCACCGAGTTGAGCGCGTGGCGCAAGAAGACCATGTTCGAGACGCCGGGCAGCTCGACAGGGTATTGGAACGCGAGGAAGAGTCCTTTCTTGGCGCGCTCGTCGGGCTCGAGCTCGAGCAGATCCTCGCCGTCGAAGTTCACGTCGCCAGCGGTCGCCTCGTAGTGAGGGTGGCCAGCGAGCGTCTTGACGAGCGTGGACTTGCCGGAGCCGTTAAGGCCCATGATGGCGTGGATTTCGCCTGGTTTTACCTCGAGATCCACACCACGCAGGATCTTTGCGTTCTCTGCCGCGACGTGCAGGTTCTTGATGCTCAACATCGCTTCTTATCCTTCCTTATCTATCACGATTCATACTCGCCAGGCGGTGGCATCGAAGGATGCCCACCGTCCGGCGCTGATTTATCCGTTTAACCTGGGCACCAAAGGCGCCCGAGTGCTTTAGCCCACGCTCCCTTCGAGCTTGATGCCGAGGAGTTTCTGCGCCTCGACGGCGAACTCCATCGGCAGCTCGTGGAAGACCTCCTTGCAGAAGCCGCTGATGATCATCGAGATGGCGTCCTCCTCGTCGATCCCGCGCTGCTGGAAGTAGAAGATCTGCTCCTCGCCGATCTTTGACGTCGACGCCTCGTGCTCGACCTGCGCGGTCGGGTTCTGGACGTCGATATAGGGGAACGTGTGCGCGCCGCACTTGTCTCCGATAAGCATCGAGTCGCACTCGGAGTAGTTGCGCGCGCCATGGGCGCCCTTGGTGATCTTGACCTGGCCGCGGTAGGAGTTCTGCGACTTGCCGGCGCTGATCCCCTTGGAGATGATCTTGGAGCGGGTGTTCTTCCCGATGTGAATCATCTTGGTGCCCGTGTCGGCCTGCTGGTGGTTGTTCGTGACAGCCACCGAGTAGAACTCACCGACGGAGTTGTCTCCTTTGAGGATGCAGCCCGGGTACTTCCAGGTGACGGCGGAGCCCGCCTCGACCTGCGTCCAGCTGATCTTGGAGTTGCGGCCCGCGCAGAGCCCGCGCTTGGTGACGAAGTTGTAGATGCCACCCTTGCCGTTCTCGTCGCCCGCGAACCAGTTCTGCACGGTCGAGTACTTGATCTCGGCGTCATCGAGCGTGACGAGCTCGACGACCGCGGCGTGCAACTGGTTGGAGTCGAACTGCGGCGCGGTGCATCCCTCGAGGTAGGACACATACGAGCCCTCCTCGGCGACGATCAGCGTGCGCTCGAACTGACCCGTGTCCTGCGTGTTGATGCGGAAGTAGGTCGAGAGCTCCATCGGGCTCGTCACGCCTTTTGGCACGAACACGAAGGAACCATCCGAGAAGACCGCCGAGTTGAGCGCGGCGTAGAAGTTGTCCGTGTAAGGGACGACCGTGCCGAGGTACTTCTCGACGATGTCGGGGTACTTGCGCGCTGCTTCGGAGAACGAGCAGAAGATCACGCCCGCTTCCTCGAGCTTCTTCTTGAAGGTCGTGGCCACAGACACCGAATCGAAGACGGCGTCGACGGCGACGTTTGCCAGCATCTTCTGCTCGTCGAGCGGGATGCCGAGTTTCTCGTAGACCTCGAGCAATTCGGGGTCGACCTCGTCGAGGCTGCCGAGCTTCTCCTTCTTCTTTGGCGCGGAGTAGTAGCTGATCGCCTGGAAGTCTGGCTTGGTGTAGTGGATGTTGGCCCAGTCGGGCTCGGTCATCGTGAGCCAGTGGCGATACGCCTTGAGCCTGAACTCGAGCAAAAACTCGGGCTCTTCCTTGATGGCCGAGAGCCTGCGGATCACATCCTCGTTCAAGCCGGGCTCGAACTTGTCGGCTTCGATGTCGGAGACGAAGCCATATTTGTAGGGCTTGTCCAGGAGCGACTGAATCTCGCTGCTCATCTTATCCTCTCTTCTTACTCTATCCTTGGAGCCACCGAGGACCTCTCACTTCGAGGTCACCGATGCTCGTCTTATCAAGCCGTTACTTTCTCTCCGGTTCGCCAGGCGCTGCGCTCAGGCCGAGGCGAACTCGAGCTCCTCGAGCGCGATCTTTGGCGGAACCAGCTGCAAGAGGCGCTGGGCGACCTCTTCCTCGTCTCGCAATAGCATCGAGAGCGGGATCGCGTCGAACGTGCGCACCACAAATTCCGAGAGATAGGACCACACCGGGCGAATCGAGCAGCAGCCCGCGTTCGAGCAGACCTCCTGCTCGCCAGTGTGACGCTCGCAGATGGTGTCCAACTCGAGCATCCCGCCGAGCGCACGGATCGCGTCCCCGACCGAGATATCAGCGGCAGGACGCGAGAGGCTATACCCCCCTTGCGCGCCGCGGTATGACTCGAGCAGACCGGCCGAAACCAGCACGCGCACGATCTTCTGCGTGTAAGGGAGGCTCAGACCTTCCTTTTCCGCGATCTCTTGAGCCGGGATCGGCTCGCCATCTGGTTGGCGCCCTACCCTGAGCAGACATCGCAGCCCATATTCTTCGAGGCTCGTGATTTTCATCGTCTCAAAGACCTCTCTGCGTCTCATTCCATCGAACCGAGGAGCAATTCATACTCTTTTGTATGATTTACTCCGAGGCCGGGTCGCCAATTCATACGGATTTGTATGCATTATGGCAAGTGGAAAAAGTGGTGCGGTGCGCTCGACCCGGCGCCTCGTTGAGATGCGCGATGTCACGAAGAGTTTCATCGCGCACAATAAAGCCTGCTCACACGAGATGAGAAAACAAGCCAGAGAGGTTGCTCGCGCCAACCTTTGGCGCCTGAGCAAAAAGAAGCCGCCGACACATTTTGCTGGACGGAATCAGACGACTCCAACCTCTCAGCAAAATGTGTCGGCGGCTTCTTTTTGCGGGCCACCGTCAATACCCTCGTTCACGAGAGATCCGAGAACCTTTGCTCGATATGCCCCATGATTTTCGAAATGCGCCTTGGCCAGGAGTACTCCCTGGCGAGCGCGACGCGTTGCTCGTCGCCATCTTCGCCAAGCGCGAGCGCCTCCTCGCACCTTGCCACGAAATCATCCGCGTCATCGGCCACGAGCGCGTCCTCCCAGAACTCCTCGAGCGCAGGAAGCATCGAGATCACGAGCGGCTTCCCGGTCGCCAGTGATTCGAAGAATTTGATGGGGAAGACAGACTCTGTGTACTGGTTGATCCGGTAAGGGATCACCGTCACATCGAAGCCCTTCATGTAGCGCGGCAGGTCTGCGTAATCCCTCGAGCCGAGCAAGTGCACGTTTGGCATCCGCGAGAGCCTGTCCACGTCCGTCCCCGGATCGGCCAACCCCACAGGACCGATCAACACAAACTGCATCCCTGGCCTGGCTTCAGCCGCGTGCTGGATCCAATCCATGTTCAACTTGTAGTTGCTGACCGCGCCGACAAACCCGATGACCGGCCCCTGCTCCCGGATCGCCAAGACCTCTGGCGCGATCTCCAGCTCGGGATCGCGCGCCTTCTCGAAGTGGTCCGCGTCCCCCACGTTGTGCACGAGGTGCGTGTTTGCAGGGTTCAAGTGTTGCTTTAACTCGTACAACCTGGGCGCGGTGGTAAACACCAGATCCGCCTGACGACACAACCTCTCCTCACGCTCGATGAGCCACTGCGCGTCCTTGTACAACGGGAACGCCTGGTAATCATCGACGCAATCATACACGAGCAACGAGCGCTCCATCTTTAGCGCCGCATCCCCCATCGCCGGGTGATACACCCACACGATCGGAAGCTCTGGCAACGTCTTCAGGTGCTGCTTCAGGAAGCGAACCTTCAAGTCATGCTCGAAGAAATCGCGCGACGCCGAGCCCTGCGGTCCACGCAACGCTGACGGGATCGCGAAGTGCGTCCCCACATACAAACTCTCGCCGCGCTGCACGACACCATCGGTCATCGCCTTCACCGGATCGAGCAGATCCTTTGGCGCGTGCTCGAAGCGATACTTCAGGTAACGCGGCAGCGAGCGCGTCCCATAATCGACGTGCACGACGTGGTGCCCATCGTCGGCAAGGCGGCTCATGATGTGTTGCTTGTTCGTCCACATCACCTCGTCCCAGTTCTGTGAAGAGAGACAGATGATGTGATGTTTTCGCTCACCGTAACGCATACGCTTGCTTTCCCATGGCATTGAATAAAGAGGGGCGCGGTTCCCAAGGTTTTTGTGCAAAAACCTCGGAACCGCGCCCCTCTTGCAGCTGGCCTCCGAAGCCTCTCGAAAACTTCGGACGGTGTATCAGACTCTCAGCCTCACTGGAAGGTCAGCTCGATCTCATACCTGTATGGCTCGTCCTGGCTCGATTGATAGGTCGCGCTATCCTCGAAGACCACCAGGTAGTACGTCCCTGGCGCGAGGCCCGTGTAGGTGTCCGAGAGCACCACGTTGCATCCGACCAACCCCATATTCAACGAGTTACAGGGATCACCTGTGAGCGCCACGTCGACATCCACGCTGGCGTTATCATCCAGGTCCAGGAAGACTTCGCCCGTTTGGCCCGAAGGCACCGTGAACGAGAGCACTTGATCGGCCCCACCGAGAGTAGAGTTCGCCGCTGAACATCCCGGTGCAGTGTTGTCGAGCGCAGTATAGTTATTGGTTGTCCCACCGAGGTTCCCCTCGATGAGGAATCGACCGCCCGCGCCATCACTGATCTGGTAGGCGTCCGCGCATGTGTCCGCGTCGTTGGCGAACTGAACCATGTTCGCCCCTCCCGGCGTTGGCACGCGCCAGAGGTAAAAGTCTGAGAAGTTGTCATCTGTATCGATCGATTCGGAGTCTCGCCCCACGGAGTAACCTGGCTCCGCATCCGCAGTCGACGTGCCTTCACCAAAGAAAGAGGCCGCCCCGAAATCACCCCACCCGACGCTGTCGATGACCACACCGTTATTATCCTTCAAGACGAGGTTATCGGGACCATTCTGCAAGTCCGCCCACGCACCAGCATCCACATCCTCGTTTGCCACGGTGCCATCGCCGATCACGAGGTAGCCATCGGCAGGGATGATGGTGCCCGGAGGGAGCGTGAAGGGATCTCCCACGGCGGCGTTGCCATCGATCTCCTCGAGCACGTAGCCAGACAGGTCGAGCCCGGGCAGCCCGTAGAGTTCGACGAAGGTCGCCGTGTCCACGCTCGGCGAGTCGTAGTAGACCTCGTTGATCACCAGCCCGGAGACTTGCGCGTTGACGGGGCCGTCGATGTTGTTCGAGCGATCGAGGTCAGGATTCTCACGCAATGGATCGATATACACCCATGCGTTGTAATCCCCGATCGGGCGATCGAACAACGTCGCTGTCACGGTCGTCGTTCCACCAGGCGCGATGGCGTTAAACACCGAGCGAGATGTCGACGAGGTCGTCGTCGCATCGGGAGCCGCAGCGAGGTCCTGATAGAACCTGACCGAGAAGGTGCTGGTGGCGTCGACCACGCCGACGTTGCGGATCACGACCTCGAGCTGGAGATCTCGACCAACAGGAGTGACCGTGAACGAATCGACCGCCAGATCCGGCGCCTGATCGAGCACGTTGATGGTCAGATCATCCTGTGAGGTGTCCCCGTCCGCGTCGGTGACAATAACGGTGGCCGTATAAATGCCCTGGTTCTGGTAGGTGTGCGAGGTGGTCGCGCCAGATCCTGGCGCGGAGCCATCGCCAAAGAACCATTGATAGGTCAGCGTTCCGTTACCGCCCTGCCCCGTCGCCGAGAAGTTCACCGTCAGCGGCCTCGGGCCGGTGTCAGTATCCGCGCTGGCGGTGACCACGGGTTGAGTGTTGTCTGCTGCGGTGATCTGGACAGTGTCACTGTCGGTGTCCCCGTTTGCATCGGTCACGGTCACGGTCGCGGTATAGTTTCCACCCATCGTGTAGGAGTGAGAGGGATCTTGCTGGGTGCTAGGTTGAGAACCATCGCCAAAGTCCCACTGGAACGTGAACGGCGCGTCCCCCTGCGAGACTGTCGCCTGGAAGTTCACATTAAATGGAACGATCCCCTGATTCGGGCTCGCCGACGCGCTCACGACAGGGACCGCGTTATCCAACACATTGATCATGACGGTGTCGGTCGAGGAGTCGCCATCCTCATCGGTCACGATAAGCGTCGCGGTGTAGGTACCCGAGCTCGTATAGGAGTGCGTCGGGTTTTGCATCGCTGAAGATGGCGAACCATCGCCAAACGTCCAGTTGTAGGTGAGGTTGCCGTTGCCACCGCTGGCGTTCCCGAAGAAGTCCACAGCGAGCGGCGCGAAGCCGCTCGTGGGCGTCGCGGACGCGTTCGCCGAAGGCGCGAGGTTCGACCCCACGTCGATAGTGACGGTGTCTGTGGCGACATCACCATCAGCATCCGTGACTGTCACCGTCGCGGTAAACTGCCCGGCGGTCGGGTAGGTGTACTGGACGTTTCTCCCCGTGTCCGAGTTGCCATCCCCGAAGCTCCAGGCGTAACTCAGCGTGCCGTTCCCGCCCATGGCGTTCGAGCTAAACTGAACCTGCAATGGCGCGAGCCCCTGAGTCGGCGTCGCCGAGGCCATCACCGCGGGGACATCATCACCGTTGACGACGATCTGGGTCGAGTCCGTCGCCTGATCGCCGTTGCCATCGGTGACCTTGAGCGAAACGGTATAGGTGCCAGGCATCTGGAAGACGTGGCTCGGGCCAGATTGCGTCGAGGTGTCACCATCTCCAAAATCCCACTCGTAACTCAATGGGAGATCCCCTCCCATCGCGCGAGGATCGAACTGCACCGAGAGCGGCGCGAGCCCTGTCGAAGGCGACGCGGCGATATCGATCTGTGGGACGGCGTTGCTCTGGGCGTTGATCACGACCATCGCCGTGTCCGTATCACCGTCGCCATCGGTGACTGTGAACAGCGCGGTGAAGGTCCCCGGCGAGGTGTACTCGTGGGAGGGGTTTTGCGAGGAGACAGGGTCGCTGCCGTCGCCAAAGTTCCAGGAGTAGGTGTAGGGCTCGTTTCCGCCAACGACGGTGCCGCGAAGCGAGACGTTGAGCGGCGCGATGCCTTGCTGCGGCGTCGCAGACGCTGCCGCCACGGGCGCATCATCCGAGGCGACCTTGACCTCGACCATCGCCGGCGAGCTCGCGGCGCCGGTGACCTCGTCTGTGACCGTCAGTGATACGGCGTAGGTGCCGCCCTGCTCGAAGACATGCGTCGGAGACGGCCTGTCCGATCCGTTGCCATCGCGAAAATCCCACTGAAACATCAGCGGATTACTCGTCCCCGACACGGTCGCCTGGAAGCTCGTCGTCAACGGCGCGACGCCCTGATTTGGCGTGGCCTTGATCTCATTGATGACCGGCACATCAGGAGGATCGACCGAGATCTGCTGGCTCGCAGACACGCTCTCGCCGTTGGCATCGGTCACCGTCGCGCGCGCGATGAACTCGCCGCCGGTGGTGTAGGTGTGCGAGACCTCGGCGCCCTCGGCGCCCATGGTGTTGTCACCGAACGTCCAGGTCACGCGATAGGGTTCCTGACCGCCCTGCCCTGTCACGCTCAGGTTAACCGCGAGCGGCGCCTTCCCCGAGGTCGGCTCTGCCGAGATCGACGCGATCGAGAGCGGCGGACCTTGTGAGGGCATGTCGCCCGTCATATCGGGGACGCCCGTATCAGGCGTATCCATGTCGATATTGACGGGTTGCTGGGGAGGATCGGTGCCGGGGCATCCCGTGGCCAGGATCAAAACTCCGGTGACCGCGAGCAGGTTCGCACAAGCTCTCGTCATCAGGCTCATCTTCGCTCCTTATCAGGTTGTCACACATCTCCTTACACTCGAGTCAATCATTAGCTCAAAACGCCCCCCCAAGTAAAGTTGGAGGGTTTGTTCGCCGACCTCAGCGGTCGCTGGACGAGCGCACGCAATGGTGTAGAGTGCCAACCGATTTCGCGCGTCAGCAAAGCAACCTCTTATGCCTGGTTGCTCGATTGACCGTCGCGCTCGAAGTTTCCTGTTTCTGATCTGAACCGAGAGACCCACGCCCATGCCACTCGTCGCGCTGGACACGACCCCCGTCGATACAATGCACCGAAGCCGAGGAATCGGCCGCTACGCCCAGGGACTTATCCAGGGATTTGGCGCGCTCGATGCAGCAGGAGAGCTCGCGAGCGCAGAGCTCGAGGTTGTCCTGTTGCGCCAGCCTCACGAAGGCTCCCTGAATGTTCACCCTGGCGGGTTGGAGCAGCACACGCTCGGGCGCCGCTTTAGCAAGGGCATCATGCGCATGTGGACCGAGAACAGGCTCCGCATGGACGCGATGCTTCCTGGGGATACAGACCTCTACCACGCGACCTCGATGGAGGGCGTCAGCAGGCGCACGCCCTGGGTGCCGACCTGCCATGATCTTATCCCGATGCTGATGCCGCAGGATTACTTCCAGGACCTTCGCTCGAAGACGCGGATTCCCTGGTGGGATGCCTACGTCAAGGCGATGAAGGATGAGGCAAGACGCGTCGTGGCGATCTCGAACCACGTCAAATCGACGCTCGTGGACGCGGGCGTCCCCGGGCAAAAAATCGACGTGGTCTACCACGGCCTGAGTGATTTCTGGGGAGCGCGCGACGAGCGCTTGCCGCCAGCGCATGTTCGCGCGCTGCGTCAGGAACCCTACGTGCTCTTTATCGGAGGTTATGACCCGAGGAAGAACTTCGATGGCCTCGCGCTCGCGCTCTCGCTGATTCCAGCGTCGAGGCGCCCGAGGCTCGTCGCCGTCGGAGGCAGAAAGCGCGCCGCGCAGAAAGAGACGGAATCACTCGTGGAGAAGTACGGCATCGACGCGACCTTTTTGGGATACATCGACGATGTCTCGTTGCGTTTTTTGTACAGACACAGCCGCGGGCTCGTCTTCCCCTCGACCGAGGAAGGTTGGGGGTTCCCGATCGTCGAGGCGATGGCCGCGGGCGCGCCCGTGGTGTGCGCACACTTTGGCAGCATGGTCGAGAGCGCTGGCGATGCCGCGATCACCTGCGATGTAAACGAGGCCGACGAGCTCTCGCACGCGATCATGCATATGGTCGAGGACGAGGCCCTGCGTCAGCGCCATATCGAGCAAGGTCTCGAGCGCGTGAAGTCGCTCACATGGACGCACTCGGCAAAAAACCTGCTCGATGTCTGGAAGCGCGCGCTGTAGGTCCCATCGCCCCATGCCGTCAGGCTTCGAGCGCCGCGATTGACTCGAACACCTGACAAGACCTAATCTTCCAGAAGTAAATTCCCCGAACAAACGTGCCGAAGAGCGATCACCGCATACTTGCAGTGATCGTTCTTCGACATGGTTGCTCTCACTTCTTCATTTTTCTAAATGAAGTTTACTCATGGAGGATCCCATGAACCGCCCTACTACCTCGCCACGCTTTCTGGCGAGGGCTCTCCTGGCTCTGAGCGTCACGACAGCGCTCCTCGCCACGTCACAGACAGCGAGCGCCCAGGAAGTCCTGCTCATTTACGATGTCACAGGTCAATGCACGCCCGACCTTCAGACCGCGCTCACCAACGCGGGGATGACCGTCACGCTCAGTGACACGTCCGAGACCGCCTACAACGGGACAAACCCGTCGCCGGCAAACTTCGACGCGGTGATCCACCTCAACGGGACGACCTACAACACAGAGATGCCCGTCGCAGGGCAGAACGCTCTGGTCGACTACGTCGTCAACGACGGCGGTGGCTTTATCCACACTGAGTGGGACGCCTACGAGATCGATGACCGAAACCGCATGTTGGCCATGGAGCCGATCACGATCCTCGAGCGCACCAGCGGGCGCGAGGGGACCAATATGCAGTACAACATCACCGCATCACAGTCCTCGCACCCGGTCGTCGAAAACGTCCCTAGCACGTTCATCTTCGACGCGGGCCTGAACGTCGGTGACGCCAGGGTTTATGCGACCGATCCCGTCACGGTCCTCGCGACCGATGATCAGGGGAGCGATGCGATCGCGATCCGCGAGTTCGCCTCAGGAAACGGCGGCCGCGTCGTGGGCTTTAACCACGCGGGCAACTACGCCAACCGCACCGCGCTCTGTGACGCCAACATCCAGCAGCTCTTCGTCGACGCGGTCCTCTGGGCTGGCGTCAACCCGAGGGCCGAGCGACAGACCGTCGCCGTGGACGAGGACAACTCGGTCAACATCACGCTGACAGGGAGAGAACGCGATAACCTGCCGCTGACCTTCAACATCGCGTCGGCGCCATCGAATGGCTCGCTCTCGGGGACAGCGCCAAACCTCATTTATCAACCAGATCCTGACTTCAACGGCGTGGATACATTCACCTTCACGGTTAACAACGGCGCTGACACGTCGCCTCCTGCGACCGTCACGATCAACGTCGCCCCCGTAAACGACGATCCCGACGCCATAGACGACACGGTGACGACCGACGAGGACACGCCGACAACCATCGCCGTGCTCTCCAACGACAGCGACGTCGAGATGGACGCGCTCACAGCAACGTCAGTATCGGCCGCGAGCAACGGCACCGTGGTGATCAACCCCGACCAGACGCTCACCTACACGCCGAACGCGGACTTCAACGGCAATGATTCGTTCACCTACGAGGTCAGTGATGGTAACGGAGGGACCGCCACAGCGACCGTGCTCGTGACCGTGAACCCCATCAACGATGCCCCTGTCGCCACTGACGACTCCGGGACCACGGATGAAGACACGGCGCTTATTGTCGATGTGCTCTCGAATGACAGCGACATCGACCTGGACACCCTGACGCCATCGGTGACCGCGCAGCCAGGCAACGGCACCGCGACGGTCAACGCTGACGGGACGATCACATACACACCGGACGCCAACTTCAACGGCAATGATTCGTTCACCTACGAGGTCAGCGATGGCAACGGCGGCAGTGATATCGCGACCGTCAATATCACCGTCAACGCCATCAATGACGCGCCCGTGGCCGTCGATGATTCGGCGACCACAGATGAGGACGTCGACGCGCTCATCGCTGTTCTTTCAAACGATAGCGACGTCGAGATGGACGCGCTCACGCCCACAGTGACCTCGCAACCTGCCAATGGAGCCGCCACGGTCAACGCAGATGGGACGATCTCCTACTCGCCAGCCGCTGACTTCAACGGGAGTGATTCGTTCACCTATGAGATCAGTGATGGAAACGGCGGCACCGCCACGGCGACGGTCAATGTCACCGTCAACGCCGTCAACGACGCGCCCGTGGCCGTCGATGATTCGGCAACCACCGACGAAGACACAGACACCACGGTCGCCGTGCTCTCGAATGACAGCGACATCGACCTGGATACCCTGACGCCCACCGTGGCCACCCAACCAGGCAATGGCACCGCCACCGTCAACGCTGACGGGACGATCACGTATACGCCGAACGCGGACTTCAACGGCAACGATTCATTCACCTACGAGGTCAGTGATGGCAACGGCGGGACTGCTACCGCGACTGTCGATGTCACCGTCAACGCCATCAACGATGCTCCCGAGTTTGTCGCGCCGACTCCTGCCGATGCGGCGATGTTGACCGCCACCGAAGGCGCCGCCTTCACGATCGATCTCGAGGCCACCGATGTCGAGGGCGACGCGTTGACCTACACGCTGACAGGGCTCCCCGCGACCGCTGTGGTCGATGCATCCACCGGCGACCTCAGCTGGACGCCAAGCTACGAGGAAGCAGGCACCTACACCGTCACGGCGACCGTCGATGATGGCAACGGCGGCTCGGACTCTCGCACGCTCACTGTCACCGTCAGCTTCACCGACGCGGACATGGACGGCGTCCCGGACACCTGGGAGACGGCAAACGGCCTGGACGCGACCACTGCTGATTCCGATGGCGACACGATCGCGGATCTGACCGAGGTCGGAGGTGACCTCGACGCACCGTTCGATACGGACATGGATGGCACGCTCGACGCGCTCGACGATGACTCGGACGAGGACGGCATCAGCGACGCGGATGAAGCAGGCGACGCAGACCTGACGACCGACCCTGTCGACACCGATATGGACGGCACCCCTGACTTCCAGGATCTCGACTCCGACGAAGACACCGTCTCGGACGCGGATGATAACTGCCCCCTGCTCGCGAACACGGATCAGGCTGACGCTGACATGAACGGTGTCGGCGACGCCTGCGACGAGGACATCGATGGTGATGGCCTGAGCAACACGGATGAAGCCACGCTCGGAACCGATCCGAACAATGCGGACTCCGACGGCGACACGATCGCTGATGGTTTCGAGGTTGGCGATGTGTCGGCACCGACTGATACGGACATGGACGGCACCATCGACGCGCTCGACGATGACTCGGACGAAGATGGCATCAGCGACGCGGACGAAGCAGGCGACGCAGACCTGACGACCGATCCTGTCGACACCGATATGGACGGCACCCCTGACTTCCGTGACGTCGACTCTGACGAGGATGGCGTCGAGGATAACACCGACAACTGCCGCCTCGTCGCCAACCCGGAGCAAGCAGACGCGAACATGGACGGCGTCGGCGACCTCTGCCAGTCCGATGACGATGGCGACGGTGTCGACGACATGCTCGACAACTGCCCCTCGGTCGCGAACGCCGACCAGGCAGACAACGACATGGATGGCGAAGGCGACGTCTGCGATGGCGATGATGACAACGACGGCTCCGCAGACGACGAGGACAACTGCCCCATCGTTGCCAACGAGGACCAGCTCGACACGGACGCTGATGGCGCAGGTGATGCCTGCGACGCGGACGATGATGAGGATGGCGTCGAGGACGGCGATGACAACTGCCCGCTGGTTGCAAACGCCGACCAGGAAGACGTCGACATGGACGGCACGGGTGACGCCTGTGACGACCTCGTGGACTCGGACGCAGATGGCGTCGCCGATGACGCGGACAACTGCCCCGCCGTCGCCAATGAAGACCAGGAAGATGTCGACATGGATGGCACGGGCGACGCTTGCGATGACCTCATCGACTCGGATGAGGACGGCGTCGCAGATAGCGAGGACAACTGCCCGGCCGTCTCCAACGCAGACCAGATCGACGAGGACATGGATGACATCGGCGATGCCTGTGATGATGACGTCGATGTCGACATGGGCGGTGGCGGAAGCCTGAGCGGCGGCACCGATGAAGGATGCGGCTGCGGCTCGACCGGCGGACGAGGGAACATCCCCTCGGGCCTGCTCTTTATCGCAGGGTTCCTCTTCCTTCGCCTTGGCAGGCGCCGACGCGCCTGAGCCCGAATCGTATTCGCCTCACTCAAGAGGGCCCGTCGCGCCGAGCGCGACGGGCCCTCTTTCTTTTCTTTCTCTCGTGAAGCAGTGCGCCACGGCCC
>Ga0208061_100310_pt1 | contig 14832 bp, 11 predicted proteins | sample DeeseametaMP0555_FD_184209 | JGI IMG/M metagenome (GOLD analysis project Ga0208061, IMG submission 184209) | Marine microbial communities from the Deep Atlantic Ocean - MP0555 (SPAdes) | ecosystem: Environmental > Aquatic > Marine > Oceanic | place: South Atlantic Ocean | collected 2011-01-23 | reverse complement strand
GCGCGCGTCCTCGCTGATCTCGTGGAACTGGCGCGCCTCGTCGAGCGCCTCGTCGCGCTGCTTCAGGCGGTCACTGGCGACATCTTTGACGAGCTCGGTGAGCGCGCGCGCGTCAGCGCTGATGCGCTGTGATCTGGCGAACTCTTCGAGCGCGTGCTCGAACTGGTTCGCGTCATCGAAGCGCATCTTGCGATCGTGCTGCAAGGCGCGCATTACGATCGCGTCGAGCTCCTCGGGGAAGTTCTCTCGAAACTGAGAAGGGGGTGGGACATCCCCGCTCGTGATCGCCTGCATCATCTCGAGCTGGCTGTTGCGCTTGAAGAGTCGGCGGCCCGTGAGCGTCTCCCACAAGAGGATCCCGAGCGAGAAGATATCACTGCGCCGATCGAGCGGGCGTTGCAGGACTTGCTCGGGGGACATGTAACTAAACTTCCCCTTGAGATCCCCGGAGAAGGTCGCCTCGAGGACGCCTTCGGTGGCCTTGGCGATGCCGAAGTCGAGCAGCTTGATCAAGCCATCCGAGGTGCACATCAGGTTGTGCGGTGTGACATCGCGGTGCACGAGCCCGAGCGTCTGCCCGTCGAGATCCTTGAGCTCGTGAGCGGCGTGCAAACCCCGGCACGCCTGCCTGGTGACCGCCACGGCGGCCTCGATGGGGAATGGGCGGTTCTGGCGATTGAGCAGGATCTGGAGCTCGCGCAGCGTGACGCCGTGGATGTATTCGAGCGCCAGGAAATAGCGCGAGGCGTCGCTGCCGAGCTCGTAGATCTGGACAATATTCGGGTGGTTGAGCCTCGCGATGATGCGGCCTTCGCGAAGGAACATTTCGACGAAGGCGTGCTGCTCGGCGAGGTGTGGGAGGATGCGCTTGATGACGACGAGGCGCTCGAGCCCTGCGATGCCGCGCTCGCGCGCGAGAAACACCTCGGCCATCCCGCCCGTGGCAAGTCGCGTCAAGAGTTCATACTTGCCGATGCGTTTCGCTGTCAGATCGTGCTCGCTCACGCCAGCGGATGCTCCGAGACAGGGGTGCGCCGCATCTCGTCTCCGAGATCTGATCGCGCGACGCAGGTACGGGCGATGTGGTGTCTACCGCTCACAGTCTAGGGCCATGTGCCCCGTGCTCCAAGTGAATTGCAGGCGAATTTTGTGTTGCGCATTGCCTCGCGCGGTTCATTTTGTAAACGTTCCCCGCGCGCGCTGTATGCCCCTCGAGGCGCGTGCGATGACAGGTTTGGTAAAGGAGAAGCGATGAGAACGACACGAACCTCTTTATTCACGATCGCCGCGATGGCGTTGTTGCTCGGCATGTTGACGCTCACTTCGGCGTGTAAACCAAAAGAGTGCACGCGCATGACAGAGTGCTGCGCCGAGATCCAGGGCATGGATGGCGTGGGCAATGCCTGCGGCTCGCTCACCGAATCGACCAAGAACCCTGACACGTGTCGCTCGGTCCTCGATACGGTGAGGTTCATGCTCGAAGATCGCAAGAAACCTGTCCCCGCTGTATGCAAGATGCCCTGACTCACGCAGCTTTGTGCGATGAAATTTCTTTCCCTCCCTGGCAGAACCCTTATAGGTTCTGATCCAGGGTTTTTCGCGACAAGGCAGGTGATATGGAGCAATCGATCACGACACTCGCTCAGGCGCTCTCGCTCGAGGTGGTAGGCTCGCCAGAACAGGAAGGCCGCGCGACGCGTCTCGAGGTCAAGCGATCCGACGACCAGCGCGCGCTCCTTTATTGCTGGCCACCACACCGCACAAGGCGCGTGGTGCGCGCGCTCGGTGAGGAGCTGGCGGGGCAGCTGTTTGCCACGCCGGAGCTGCTCGCGAGCGATATCGAGCAAGGATGGACGCTCCATGCACATCCTGATGGAATCCCTCTCGAGAGCTGGATGCGCGCCAATGATATCAGCTCGCTCGCCGAGATCGACGCCTCCAGTAAGCGCCACCTCTTCGAGTCGATGGGGGTGCTCGCCAGAAAACTCCACAGCCTCGGCTCGGGTGGCCTGTTCGGTGAGATCCCTGATCCAGAGGATCAAAACCCGACCGCCGCTGATGACACCTGGCACACGTTCAATGGTTGGGTCGCGCGCGCGCTCGATGGCTTCTCTCGCTCGATCGATTCGGATGCTCGCGAAGGCGCCTGGCGAGGTCGCATCGAACTCAAAGAATCACTGGGAGACTTGCGCCACGAGTTGAGCGCGTTTCATCCTCGCCACCCGGCGGTGCTGACCCATGGCGCTTTGGGACCAGCGCATATGTGGGTGGACGAGAATTGTTCGGAGGTGATCGCGATCACCGGTTTCGATATGGCGCGCTTTCTCCCCGCTGAGGCAGACGTCGCGAACATCCTCTGGCTCGAGGATCTGATCGCCTCGGACCTCGCCGTCTCCGCATTCTACAAGGGGTATGGCGCGGCCAGGACGATGGATGTGCAGCGCCGCGAGAGGTTTTACAGGCGCCTCTCGGCCTTCGAGGCGCTGCTCGGCGAGCGTCAGGGAGAGCCGCTGCCCGTCGGCGAGGAAACGCTCGTCAAGCTCGCGGGCTCGAGCGTCGTCGTCTGAGCAAGCCCACCAGTGATACGAGCCCCAGGAGCAACACGCCAAACGGAGTCGCGGGCTTCCCGGTCGAGGCGCTCTGGCACCCCTCTTCCGTATCAGAGCCCGAGGACCCCGGCGGTTGTTCGCCAGGATCACCCTCGCTCATATCCTCACCGCTTTGACCGAAGTCACTCCCTGAAGGTGTACCCATATCCTCGCCAGGCATCCCCGAAGACATGTCCTCGGCAGGTGTTCCGCCGCCCATGTCTTCTGTGGGTTGCATACTCCCCATATCTTGTTCGGGGGTGTTGCCCATGTCCTCGGTCATCATCCCTCCCATATCCATCTCCATCATCGGATCGCCTGGCATGGTCGGGTGCGGGCGCGAGGTGTCGCAGGGGGTGTTCGAGGTGTACTCGAGGGCGCCGATGTCGAAGGGCGCCTGTCGCGTGTTGCCACAGTAGTCGTCGGTGACCTGTGTGTTCGCAGAACCCTGGTCGACGAGCATCGCGCCATCGACGAGCGAGAAATCGAGCATCCCTGGCGCGGTGAACCAGCCGGTGAGTTGCCCGAGCTGGACCTGCTGGAGGTTGCCCTCATCAGCCAGGATGGTGCCCCCGTTGCGTGTGCGGATCTTGCCATCGAGCAGGTTGTTCACGAGCGTGGCGCTCGAAGTGTCGAAGCGCACATCGATGCCCGTCGTGTTAAACAGCGTGTTATGCTCGATGCGCGTGTTGGTCGCCTCGTTCAGGTAAATCCCCACATCTGTCGGGCAGTTCACGATGAAGTTGTTGCGGATGATCCCGTTCTGGTGCTCCGGGTTGCAGGTGCCATCCTCGCAAATAGGATCAGGCCCTGTGCCGCCACCACCGAGCGAGAGCCCGAGCCTGATCTGGCCTGTATGCATCAGCTCGCAGGCGATGAGGTTTCGCTCGAAGATGCCATCGCGCGAGTTCCCCTTGAAGAAGGCCGCGTAGCTGATGTTGTTACCGCCACCCTTGGCGTGGTCGTGGATGAAGTTCGCGCGCACCACCCAGCGACGCCCGCCCACGATATCGATCGGCGTGACCGGGTTGGAGGTTTGCCTGGCGGCGTCGTTAAAGAACTCGCTCCCCTCGATCAGCACATCGTCGGGGTAGGCATAAGCGCCGCCATCGGATACAGGCTCGCCGTTTCCCTTGATCTGTGCGTTGAAGTTTTGGAAGACGCAGTTTCTCACGGTGGTGTTGTCCGCGTTGCCAACGATATGCAAGGCGTGCTCGCAGCTCGAGTCATCTGCGCAGACGCCCACAAAGTGAAGGTTCTCGAGCGTCCAGTGCGGCGCGCTGATCTTGAACCCCTCGACGGTGTTGCTCTCGATCACAGGCGCCTCTTCTGAGGCGGCGCGGATCACGATCGGTGCTCCATCACCGCCGGGTCTGTTCAGGTTCAACTTCCCATCGAGCCTGTAGGTTCCGGCTTGCAACAAGATCACATCGCCAGGATTTGCCGCACCGACCGCTGCGCGCAGCTCGTCGGTGTTCGTGACCGTGGTCTCTGCGGCGAACGCGGAGGTCGCCAACAGCGGTGAGAGCAATGCTGTGGCAAAAAATGTAGAGAGGTTTTTGGGGCGCAGGTTCATCATGCTCCTTGTCAGGCACAGGTTGGATGTCTCGAATGTATCATAGCCAAAAGCGATGCTTCTTCCACCACCCGGAAACATTCACCCGACAAGTCGGGCGAATGTTTCCGGGCGGTGACCAGGCATCAGGCGTGAGGAAAAGCCTCAAATCATCTCGACCAGGATCGTCGCGTTTGCCTCGAATGAGGCAATTCCTTGATCGACGATGGCGAAGGCGTTGACGTTTGCCAGGATGGCGGGGTTGCCGGAGTCCTGATCGGGGATGGGCGTGAAGCGAGGCTTGGCGTCCTCGAAGGTGAGCTGGCCAGTGATAAACTGCTGACGTTTTGGCGTGCTCGTGAGCGCTTCGGTCGTGGTCGCTTCGAGCACGGCGGGTTGCCAGTTCACGCCTTGCAGCCTGGCGAGCGCCGGCTTTACGAATTGGTGAAAGCAGACAAGACTCGAGGCAGGGTTTCCAGGCAAGCCGATCAATGGCGTCTGTTTCTTGCCATCCCTTGCCACGCCGAAGGCGAGTGGTTTTCCTGGCTTCATCGCGATCTTCCAGAACTTCATCCCTCCCGAGCGCTCCTCGAGCACCTGGCGCGTGAAGTCGCGATCTCCCATCGAGACGCCGCCGCTCGAGATCACGAGATCGGCGCAGGCGCACGCGTCCTCGTAGGTTTGCCGCAAGACCTCGAGGTCGTCGGGGAGGGTGGGGTAGACGATCGGGTGCCCACCGTGTGCGCGCACGAGCGCCTCGAGCATCGGCGAGTTCGCGTTGATGATTTGGCCGGGGCCTGGCTCCTGGCCAGGATCGACGAGCTCGTCTCCAGCGCAGATGATCGCCACCACGGGCTTCCTGGCGACCTGCACCCAGAGCGTGCCGTTGCCAGCGAGCGCGCCGATGTCTCCGGCGCCGATGCGTTGTCCCTTTGCCAGCAGCGGCGCGCCCTTTTTGACAAAGCTCCCCTGCGCTCTGACCCAGGCTCCTTTTCCTTCAGGCGGCGCCTCGAGGATCGTCACGCTGCCTTCTGCTTCCTCGGTGAACTCGCGCATCACGATGGTGTCCGCGCCCTCCGGAACAGGCGCGCCGGTCATGATTTTTGCGGCCTGGCCCTCACTGATTTCTTCGGTCGGGACCTCGCCGGCGTGCACGGTCTGCGTGATCTCGAGCGTGGTGTTTCCTGCCGCGTCGAGATCCTCGAAGCGAAACGCATACCCATCCCTTGCCGAGTTGCTAAAGCGCGGCGCATCAGCGCTCGCCGGGATATCTCGCGTCAGGATGCGTCCGAGCGCATCCCCGAGCGAGACGCGCTCGTGGCCGCTGGTGCCGATCTCTTCGAGGATCTGTTGACGAGCTTCATCGGTGGTCAGGAAGGACATGGCAGCCTCGCTTGTGGTGGCGATGGAAAAAGCGCGTTTGCATGACGCAGTGCGTCTTTACGAGGGGGTGATCTTGGGTTAGGGGCAGCAAGGTCACGCTCGAGTTGTGCGAGCGCGGCAATCCATACCACAGGAGAAGAGCGATGGCGAAGGCATCAGAGGCCGATATCATGCGCTTCGGGCGCGAGATGTTCTCGAAGATGAAGGGGCAAAAGCCGGGCGTCTTTCAGAAGGACTGGTGGAGCGGGAAGATGATGGATTTCTCGATGAAGGATGAAGCCTTCAAGATCGAGATGTTCCGCTTCGTCGATGTCTTCCCCACGCTGCGTGATCCCGTGCAGGTCGCCGTTCACCTCCAGGAGTACTTCTGCCGACCCGAGCAGGACTTCCCCGCCTCTTTCCAATGGGGACTCGGCAAGGTCAAGCCCGAGGGCATGATCGCCAAGATGGCCGCCTCTCAGATCGAGAAGCAGGTCATGGGCATGGCCTCGAAGTTCATCGCCGGGAAGACCGCCGAAGAGGCGATCCCCACGCTCAAGAAGATGTGGAAGAAGCAGGATCTGGCGTTCACGCTCGATTTGCTCGGCGAGGCGACGGTCAGTGAGATCGAAGCCAACGAGTATTTCGCCAGGTACAACGAGATCCTCGATACGCTGATCGCCGAGGTCGCCAAGTTCCCCTCGAAGCCTGTCCTCGAGCAGTCTCCTTACGGCGCGGTCCCCAGGGTCAACGTCTCCGTCAAGATCTCCTCGCTCTACAGCCAGATCGATCCGCTCGACTTCGACGGCTCGCTCGCGGCGCTAAAGGACAAGCTTCGACCGCTCTATCACAAGGCCAAGGCCGCGGGCGCGTTTATCAACCTCGACATGGAGCAGTACTCCTACAAGACGCTCACGCTGGAGCTGTTCAAGTCGTTGATGAGCGAGCCAGAGCTTGTCGATTACCCACACGCTGGCGTCGTGATCCAGGCTTACCTGCGCGACGCAGAGGCGGACACGCGCGCGCTTTGCGAGTGGGCGAAGAGGCGCGGCACGCCCGTGACCGTGCGTCTGGTGAAGGGCGCTTATTGGGATTACGAGACGATCCACTCCGAGCAGGAGGGGTGGCCGATCCCGGTGTTCTCCAAGAAGTGGGAGACGGACGCATCCTACGAGCGCTGCACCGAGATCTTGCTCGACAACCACCAGCATATTCGCGTCGCCATCGGTTCGCACAACGTGCGCAGCATCGCGCACGCCATGGCGCACGCCGAGGCGCTCGGGATGGACAAGTCCGGGTTCGAGCTCCAGATGCTCTACGGGATGGCCGAGCCGATGAAGGTCGCCGCTCAAAAGATGGGGTATCGCGTGCGCGATTACGTGCCCATCGGCGAGCTAGTGCCGGGGATGGCGTATCTGGTGCGCAGGTTGCTCGAGAACACCTCCAATGAGTCCTGGCTCAAGGCATCGTTTGTCGATGGGGCATCCGTGGACGAGCTGCTCAAGGCTCCTGCTGGCGAACCTTCGAGCCCAGAGCCAAAGGTCAAGGCGTTCACATCGCACGGGTTTCGCAACGAGCCGATGCGCGACTTCTCGAGGAAGGCGCATCGCGATCAGTTCGCGACAGCGATTCAAACAGTTCGGGGCAAGCTCGGGCAGCGCTTCGATCCGGTGGTCAACAACGAGGTCGTCGTCGCTGGACACGCGATAAAGAGCCTCGACCCCAGCCACACCGAGACGATCATCGGAGAGGTCGGCGTCGCCGATGTGGCGCTCGCTGACCACGCGCTCGATGTCGCCGCGGCCGCGCAGCGCGCGTGGGCGAAGCGCTCGGCAGAGGAGCGCGCGGCGTACCTCTACAAGGTCGCGGATATCATGCGACAGCGTCGCGACGAGCTCGCCGCCTGGATGGTCTTCGAGGTCGGCAAGGTCTGGCGCGAGGCGGACGCGGACGTGTGCGAGGCGATCGATTTTTGTGACTTCTACGCTCGCGAGATGGAGCGCCTCGGCAAGCCGCAGCGCCTGGGGCGTGTCCCCGGTGAGTTGGATGTCATGTTCTACAGGCCGCGTGGCGTGGCCGCGGTGATCGCGCCGTGGAACTTCCCGCTGGCGATCCTTTGCGGGATGGTCATGGCCGCCGCCGTCACCGGGAACACCGTGGTGATGAAGCCCGCCGAGCAATCCTCGGTGATCGCGGCGAAGTTTATGGAGATCGTGCTCGAGGCAGGTTTCCCCGCGGGCGTGATCAACTTCCTCCCAGGCTTTGGCGAGCAGGTCGGCGCGCACCTCGTCGAGAGCCCGAAGACCAACCTCATCGCCTTCACTGGCAGCATGGATGTGGGCCTCAAGATCTTGCAGGTCGCCGGTCACACCAACCCTCTCCAGCGCGAGGTCAAGAAGGTCGTCTGTGAGATGGGAGGCAAGAACGCCATCATCGTCGACGCGGACGCGGACCTCGATGAAGCGATCCACGGCGTGATGCACTCGGCGTTCGGGTTCCAGGGGCAAAAATGCTCGGCGTGTTCCCGCGTGATCGTGCATGAGTCCTGTTACGAGGAGTTCAAGAACCGTCTGGTCGCCGCGACGAAGAGTATGCAGATCGGCCCCGCGTGGGACCCCGGCACCGCCGTGGGGCCTGTGGTCGATGGGGGCTCTCGGCGAAAGATTCAGGAGTACGTCGAGCTCGGCAAGCAAGAGGGCACGTTGCTCGTGCAGCGCGATGTGCCCGCGGGCGGGTTCTACGTCGGGCCTGCGATCTTCGAGGGGATCACGCCCGAGCACAGGTTGGCGCAGGAGGAGATCTTCGGGCCAGTGGTGGCGCTCATGCGCGCGACTGATTTCGATCACGCCATCGCGCTCGCCAACAGCACGCGCTTCGCGCTCACCGGCGCGGTTTATAGTCGCAGTCCATACAACATCCAGCAGGCCTACGAGGAGTTCGACGTGGGCAACCTCTATATCAACCGAGGTTCCACGGGAGCGCTCGTTTGGCGCCAGCCTTTCGGGGGATACAAGATGTCGGGTGTGGGCACCAAGGCTGGCGGGCCGGACTATTTGCAGCACTTTATGGTGCCGCGAACGGTCTCGGAGAACACGATGCGTCGAGGCTTCGCGCCCGAGGACTGATTTGCAATCGAACGAGAGATGATGATGATTCGAGAGTCTCCGAGGACGTGGTCCTCGATGTTTTGTTTGGAGGTTTTCATGAAACGTATGCTCTCGATCACATCGCTCCTCTCCCTCTCTCTTTTCGCGATCAGTTGCGGTGGTGGCGGCGAGCCCGAGCCGGACTTCGAATCAGTCTCGCTCGAGTTCTCGGCGTTGATCGGTGACGCGGCGTTCTCCTGCGAGGACACTTTCCAGCTTGGAAGCGCTGGTACCGATGTGACCTTCTCCGATCTCAAGTTTTACGTGCATGACGTGGAGCTCGTGCGAAGTAACGGAGATGTCGTCCCGGTCACGCTCGACGAGGATGAGGTCTGGCAAGCGCGCGGCGTGGCGCTGCTCGACTTCGAGGACAGGAGCGGCAACTGCGCCAACGGCACCGAGCAGACCAACACCACCATCACCGGCAAGGTCGACGGTCTCCACGATGATTACACCGGCGTCAACTTCACGTTGGGGATCCCCTTCGAGCTCAACCACGCTGACGTGGGCGCCTTGCCTTCTCCATTGAACCTCCCGACGATGTTTTGGAGCTGGCAGGGGGGGCGCAAGTTTCTGCGTCTCGACGGTCGCGTCGAAGGTGCCGGCCTTCGCTTTCACCTCGGCAGCACGGCGTGTCAGGGCGAGGGGAACGAGGTGACCAACTGCGCCAACCCCAACCGTGCGCGCATCTCACTCGATGGCATCGATCCGATCGGTTCGCCGATCGCCTTCGATATCGCCAATCTTTATGAGAACGTGGACCTCTCGGGGAGCGCCGAGAACGATCAGGTGGGGGTGTGCATGTCAGCTCCCGATTCCATGTCCTGTGTCGGTAATTTCGGCGCGCTCGGGCTCCCGTATGGTGACAGCGCTGGTGGTGACGCGACCGCGTTCCGCGGGATGGAGTGAGAGCGCGGTCCTTTCGAGGTCAGGAGAAGAAGAGGAGCGTAGAGATGAGAGCGAGATGGATGCTGCTCGCGTTGGTGTGGGGTATCGGATTTGGTTGCGGTGGTCCTGAAGAGCAAAACAACGCAGACACAGGGCCTCAGCCTTACTCGTGGGACCTCCCTGAGGGGGTCCCCGAGCCCAGCACCCCGGAGGATAACCCGGTCACGATCGAGAAGGCCGAGCTCGGCCGCCACCTCTTTTACGACAAGCGCCTCTCGGGGAACGAGACGCAGGCTTGCGCCGGGTGCCACAAGCAAGAGCTCGCGTTTACCGATGGACTGGCCGAAGCGCTCGGCTCCACCGGACAGGAGCACTTTCGCTCGGCGATGGGGCTGACAAACATCGCCTACAGCTCGACGCTCGGTTGGGCGGGACCTTCGACAACCTCGCTCGAGCGACAGGCGCCGATCCCGATGTTTGGCGAGGAGCCCGTCGAGCTCGGGTTGAGCGCGTTGACCGAAGAGGAACTCCTCGATCGGTTTCGCGGGGATGAGCTCTATGAAGAGCTCTTCGCCAGCGCTTATCCCGAGCAGGAGGAGCCGATCACGCTCGATAACCTCATCGATGCGATCGCGACCTTCCAGCGCACATTGATTTCCTTTAACTCGCCGTTCGATCGCTACATCTTCGAGGAGGACGCCACCGCGCTGACCGAATCCGAGAGGCGCGGCATGGACCTGTTCTTCTCCGAGCGCCTCGAGTGTTTCCACTGTCATGGGGGCTTTAACCTCTCGGACTCGATCACGCACGAGGGGCTCGTGTTCGAGTCTCAGGCGTTCCACAACACGGGGCTCTACAACATCGACTTCGAGGGTGGTTACCCCGAGCGCGATCGCGGCCTCTATGACATCACTGGCCTCGATGAGGATATGGGCAAGTTCAAGGCGCCGACCTTGCGTAACATCGCCGTCACCGCGCCGTTTTTCCACGATGGCTCGGCGGAGACGCTCGACGATGTGCTCGATCACTACGAGCGCGGCGGTCGCGCGATCACCAGCGGTGAGTACATCGGTGATGGCGCGCAGAACCCCTACAAATCGGAGCTGATCACTGGTTTTCTGCTGAGTGATCAGGAGCGAGAGGATCTCAAGGCGTTCCTCCACGCCTTGACCGACGAGGAGTTCCTGACGGACCCGCGCTTCTCCGATCCTTTCGAGGAGTGATACCTGGTCGTGGGTGGCCGAGCGAAAAAGCCGCCGCGCGATTTTGCTGGATGGAATCAGACGACTCCAACCACACAGCAAAATCGCGCGGCGGCTTTTTCGCGGGCGGAGGTTGGTGTTTTTCGGGCACGAGCAACCGAAGGATAGGAATCACTGCTCGCGCGTGAGCTGGATCGTCCCGAGGTAGCCAAAGCGGCTCCCGCCTTCCGGGGAGACGCGCACGTCGATGGTGATTTGACCCAGCGCATCCGGTGTGACGTTCAGGAAGTCAGCGGTGTTCGACGTGTTGTCGGCGACCTCCAGATCTTGTTGCTGGCCGTTGACGATAAAGCGCGTCAGCCTGCCTCGTCCGCTATCATCGCCAGACCTCGCGGCGAACAACTTGAGCGCGTAGGTCGCCTCCGGGTCGAGGTGTCGCAGCGTGATCTGTCCCGAGGTCGAGAGCGCGGCGGTGTGCCCGTCAAACGATCCGATCCAGAAGGTATCCGTGGTCGCCTGCGCGGGATAACCGAGCTGGTTGTTGTCCAGACCATTGGGGTTCGCGCCCGCGAAGTTATCCGTCATCGAGAAGTCCACGCGCGTCACCGTGCCGCGCGTATCCGAGGCGTTCTCGAGCCGCCGCGCCTCGTAGGTCAGGTTGTTCCATGGCGAGGGCGCCTGCGTGCTCGCATCCCCCAGGTCCACCAGAATCGTTTGCCCCACCTCGAGCGCGGGCTCGCTCGATCCAAAGGTCCCATCTGGACCTCCCTGGACCGTCTTCTCGGTGACAAAGTCCGCGTCCTCCTGAAGCTTTATGGCGCCCTCGACCGAGGTGTCGATCGGAACCAGCCCGTAGGTCGCGCGGTTGTAGATCGTGCCGTAAATCACCAGCGCGTTGAGGTATCTGCCGTTTAGCCCCGCGTGGTAATCATCTGAGCCATGCAACCGCTCGGCATCTGGTCTTGCCAGATGCCGCTCCCACGCATCACCCACAGGAGCCACCGTCAGGTTGTCCTCTGTGACCGGGTGGGTCGCGTTTGCGGGGATGTAGTTGTCCGCGGCGTCATTGTAGTGGAAGCGAAGCTGCGCCTGCATCTCCTCGGGGTCGGCGAACGAGTTCGGGTAATACGAGTGATCCGGGTGCCTCGCCCACGTCATGTAGAGCACGACGCGCGCGTTCGGGCTGCTCTCCATGATCCTGTCAAAGAACCAGGTCGCGTTCTCCTTGAACTGCGCCGGATCACCGAGGTTGTCCGTTGGCCCGGTGCTAAACTCCTGCAACACGACCACATCCCAATTCCCCTGGTCCACGGCATCGAGCGAGTCTTGGTTGGTGCGGTGGTAGGAGAGCCTGCGCCCACCAGGCGCGACGAACTCCACGTTTGGCGTCGGCCAGCCAGCGTCCGTCGCCAGATCGCGCACGATGTGTGGCACTGGCCCCTGGTGCGTGAAGCTGTTCCCGAGAAACAGCAGCCGCAATGGCCGATCGCTCGGAGGATCATTCTCGGGGAGGACGACCTGCATATCCTCGGGGCCCATCTCGACGACGCGGCCCATATCCGCATCAGCGGTCGGTGCGCCGAGGTCCTCGGGCGCCGATGTCATATCCTCGGGCGCGTTCATATCGCGAGGATCAGCGCCGCTGTCCTCGAATGATGCATCCTCGCCGACTGTCGCATCGCTCATGTCGAGCGTCTGCATGTCCTCGCCATCGGATGGATCGGCGGGGATGACGACATGCTCTGGTTGACAGGCGGCGAGCGCCAGCGATGCGAGCAGGGCGGCGAGTGTGTTCGAGGTCATGCGAGATGTCATCGGTTTGCCTTGGCTGTTGGAGCGGTGCTCCTGGTCACTTCGTCGCGCCGAGTGAGATCTGCACCTTGCTGCGCAAGGTCAAGGTCCTGGCGTCCTTGGCGATGCTGTTTGGCGAGAGGATCAGTTTGCCGCCCGGGATCTCGATCGATGGAGAGGTGAGCGAGCGCTCGATCATGGTCTTGGTGCTGTCGGCGAACTCGGAGGTCTTCCAGTTCGAGAGCGCCTTGACCAACTCCGGCGCGGTCGACGCGTTGGTCAACTCGACCGCCTGGAGGTCGATCTTGAGCTTTCCATTCTCGAGCGCGAGCAACCCCTTGATCACCCCATCGAACCAGAAGCACGGCCCTCCCATCATGTTCCAGGCTCGAAACGCCAGCGCCAGTGGCTCGCCGCCAGCCACCGCCTCGGCTTTCTCTCCGATGGCGAGGTTCTGCAACGTGATGTGCGTGGGGCCTTCCGGGTCGGCCTGACCCTGGAGCGTGTAACGGCGTGGGATCTTGCCATCTTGCATGAGCGCGGTCACCGCGGGCATCAGGATCGAGGGTTGCACCGAGACCGCGACGTTCTCATTCTCGGCGAACTGGAGCGCCTGCGCGGCGGTCAACCCCTGGCCAGGTTGCACGCCGGGGAGGTTTGTCGTGAAGCCCACAAAGATCGCTTTGCTCGCCGGGATCAGTTTGATCTCAGAGGGGAAGACGCGCAGGTTCGGCACGCCGAGCTCGGGCGGCGAGAAGGTGAACAGCTCGACGGGCTCGAGGTTGGCGGTCAGGCGCTTGAAGACCTCCTTGGTGAGCGGCTGCTTGAGCAGCCGCGAGGTCGCCTCCGGCAAATCCTCGAGCTGCAACTGGAGGAAGGTGCCCGCGTGGTCCGCGATCTTGTTCAGGTCGAGCTTGACCTTGACCTTGCCATCCTCGAGCGCTTCGAGCAGCACGGGCGCGATGAGGTTGAGGGAGCCATCGAGCGGCACCGTGCGCTTGCCGAGCAGTGGGATATCGACGCTCGCTTTCCCGCCGAGATCACCGACGACGCGAAAGCACGCCTCGCAGCTCGGGTCGGGTTCGAAGCCGAGGTTGAGCGCGTCACCATCGAGGTCGACCTTGATCTCCTTGCCGCCGCCGATGGCGACGGCGGTCTTGATCTTCAGGCCCTGGTCGAGTGATTTTCCGAGCAGCTTCTTGGCGACATCGGAGAGGACCTTGTAGCGCAACCCCACGCCGATATGCGTGGGCATCCCCTGTTGGAACTCGAGATCCTGGAGGAGCGTCGCCTCTTGTGCCAGCGCCTGGGTATAGTCTTGCTTGACCTGCGCGCATTGTTGGTTGCAGCCAGATTGCGAGAGCAGGGCGATAAAGCTAAGCGATGTGACCGCGAGTGACAGCGTCTTCCTGGACATCTAAATTCTCCATCCTGTGTTTTCGCGCCCCATTCTCTATACTCGTGAAACATCCAATCGGGGTGCATGGACACTATCCACGCTGCCTCGAACCTACGCAAGCGCGCGCGAAGCGATCGCGCTGCGCCACGGGGCCACAAGGTCCCCCCGAGGAGAGGACGCATGATCCGCATTATCAAGGCAGTGCTCAAATTTCTCTACTGGCTGATCAAGATCGTGCTCTGGCTCTGGCGTCGCCTTCGCCCAAAGTCGACCTCGCGCGTGGGTCATGCCGAACTGAAGTCATCGAGAGACAACCATCTATCCTTCCACGAGGGGCTGTGATAGGACGTGCTCGACGCCTCGCTCGCAAAGCGAGCGTCCACTTCAACGGCTTGTTAAAGGAGTCCGCTCATGAACGACGCATACCTGTTTTTGATTGTCTGTGATTTGGCCGCAGATGACGATCGTCGTCGCCCGTTCGAGGAGGCGCTGGGCGCCTTTGGTGAACTCGCGCCGATGCTCTCGACCTCCTGGCTGCTCTCGGTCGACGCCGAGCGCGCTGACGATGAGGATATCACCGCAGGTCCTCTCCTCGAGCACATGCTCGATGTCGTGGGAGAAGATCTTCAGATCGCCATCATCGAGGTCGATAACATCGCGACTTACGATATCAAGGATAGCGGCGAGGAGCTCCTCGACCGCCTCTTCCCACCGGAAGAATACGAAGAAGAGGAGTGAGGTTTGCAGGATCGCGTTTGCTTTGTCGGAGCTTTGAGAGAAGTCGAGTGGCCTGAAGACGCTGTATACATCGTGGACAGGGCACTCCCTGGCGCGATCCTCAACCACTTGCCTGATTCCAATCCTATCCTTGTCGAGGCTGGCGAGCCGCTCAAGCGGCTCG
>Ga0208061_100309_pt1 | contig 14836 bp, 10 predicted proteins | sample DeeseametaMP0555_FD_184209 | JGI IMG/M metagenome (GOLD analysis project Ga0208061, IMG submission 184209) | Marine microbial communities from the Deep Atlantic Ocean - MP0555 (SPAdes) | ecosystem: Environmental > Aquatic > Marine > Oceanic | place: South Atlantic Ocean | collected 2011-01-23 | reverse complement strand
CGGGGGGCTTGTCCTCGCATTCTGCTAAACCCATAACAAGCCCCCCTGTGAGCCAAAAGCCGACCAATCAACGCCAAGTCTGCCCCCCTCCCGAACGCGAAGCGTGAGGTACAGGGGGGCCGCGGACGAGCGATAGCGAGGGCCGCGGGGGGCGTGAGGGCCGCGGGGGGCGCGGGGAGCGCGCCTCGAAAGCCAGAGCCGTTTTCGGAGGAGTGCTGTCTGGTGATTATGTTAGGATGAGTGATGAAGTACGAGAGGCATCGAAACGCCAGAGGGGTCGATGGAGGCCGAGCGCGAACAAGAAGGGCCGGAGCGTTCAGAGTCGACGAGCGTGCCGGGAGGAGCGCTGGCGCTGCCAGATCTTGTCCCGGGTCTGGGCGAAGAAATCAGCGAGGTGAGCGAATCACTGGCAAAGCGCGCCGAGCGCGAGGAGTTGGCGAAAGCCCTCGAGAAGAAGCCAGCGCGCTCGGCGATGCTGACCTCGTTCGGGCTCTGGATGCGCGCGATCATCGCCTTCCTGTTCGCGCACGTGCTCTTCGAGAAGCGCAACCTCGACAACCTGCGCGACATGGCAAAGCGCGGGCGCATGGTCTACGTCATGCGCTCCCGCAGCCTGCTCGATTACATGTACTTTAACTGGGCCTTGCTCGAGCACGACCTCCCGCTCTCGATGTTCGCCAATGACATCTCGATGATGTGGGCAAGAGGCATCTGGCGCGGCATCGCCGCCTGGTTCAAGCGCCCGAGCAACGCCCCTGACGAGGCCAAGTTCGAGGCGCTCCTGGCCCACGACAAGGCCACCTTCATCTTCCTCGAGCGCCCGAGAAAGCGCCCGGAGGATAACCTCGAGTACAGCCAGAAGTACCTCTTCAGGTTGGTGCGTCAGCAACGCTCCACACCCGATCAGCCGATCTTTGTCGTGCCGATGCTCCTGTTGTGGGAGCGCCGCCCCGATCCTCGCCACGTCAGCTTCCTCGATGACATCTTTGGCACCGTGCAAACGCCTGGCTTCTTTCGCAAGGTGTGGGGTTACGGGCAGACGCTCTGGCAGAGCTTCTTTAACCTCGGGCAGCCGATGGTGCAGGTCTCGACGGCCATCGATGTGCGCGAGTTGTTGCGCGAGTACCCGAACGCTGGCAGCGCGGACGCCTCTGATATCCTGCGCGAGCGCCTCCTCGAGAGCTTGCAGCGCGAGCGCCAGATCATCCTCGGGCCGATGGGGAAGACACCCGACGAGATCTACCGCGAGATCGCCGCGCGCGATGAGATCAAGGCCACCATCAAGGAGATCTCCAGGCGCGAAGGACAGGACGAGAAGAAGCTGCGCGCGAAGGTGCGCGATTACTTCGATGAGATCGCGGCCAACCAGAGCCTGTTTATCGTCAAGGTCTTCTCGCTGCTCCTGAGCCTTGTCTGGTACCGCATCTATGATGGCTTCGAGGTCGACGAGGAGGGTCTGGAGCGTCTGCGTGAGATCGCCAAGACCCACAGCCTGATCCTGATCCCAAGCCACAAGAGCCACATCGACTACCTCGTCATCAGCTACCTGTTCTACCATTACGGGCTGATCCCGCCGCACATCGCCGCGGGCGTGAACCTCTCGTTCTTTCCGATCGGGCCGCTGTTCAGGCGCTCGGGCGCCTTCTTCATCCGCCGCAGCTTCAAGGGGGAGGAGCTCTACCCGGTGGTCTTTCGCGAATACGTCGTGCAGTTGATGCAGCAGGGTTACCCGATCGAGTTCTTTATCGAGGGGACGCGCTCGCGCACAGGCAAACTGATCAAGCCTCGCTACGGGATGCTCGATATGGTGCTGCGCGCGTACGTCTCGGGCCGGGTGGAGAACGTGGCGGTGGTGCCCATCTCGGTGGGCTACGAGAAGATCATCGAGTCGGGCTCCTACAAGCGCGAGCTGGAGGGTGGCGAGAAGAAGAAGGAGGGGCTGGCCGAATTGCTCAAGACGCCCAAGGTGCTCACGAGCCGCTATGGCAGGTTGTATGTGCAGTTCGCCGAACCGATCGACATGGGCGATTACCTCGAGCGCTATGACATCTCGACGATCAAACCGGACGAGGAGAAGCTCGAATCACTGCTCGTGCGTCTTGGGCACAGGATCATCTACGACATCAACCACGTGACCTCGGTGACGCCCTCGGCGCTCGCGGCGACGGTCTTATTGGGCAACGAGGATCGGCACATGGCGCGCGACAGGATGTTGCGCGAGGTCGGGTTTTTGATCCGGTTCCTGCTCGAGCCGGAGCGTGACGCGAGGCTCTCGAGCGCGCTCGAGAGCGCCGTCTCGAACCGGCGCCACCCGCTCTCGGATGCGGCCGCCGATCGCGAGTCCGAGCTTGGCCTGGCCGCAGCACCAGCCATCGACGAGGTGCTCGCGCTCTTTGCCAAGGACGAGCAAGTGCGCACGCGTGAGGAAGGGGACGAGGTCTTCTACGAGGTCGGCGAGGACGCCAGGCACGAGCTCTCGTTCTACCGCAATAACATCGTGCACCTGTTCGTCCCGGAGGCGTTGTTGTCGATGGCGCTGCTCAAATTCCGCAGCAAGAGCATCCCTTATATAGACGCGCGCGAGGAGACGCGGTTCTTGAGCGGGCTGTTCAAGTACGAGTGGATTTACGAGGAGCGCGCCGAGTTCGAGAACGTCTTCTCGCGCACGCTCCATTACTTCGAGCGCACCGGCTGGCTCACGCTCGACAAGCAGGGGGATGATGTCTCCGAATTCACCGTCGAGCTCGAGCGAGAGCGCCCCGCCGAGTTGATGTTCCTGCGCCGGGTGATCCTGAGCTTCCTCGAGGCTTACGCGATCATGGTCGCGCACATTCACGAGCACGCCGCGGATGGCCCGCGCTCGCGTGATGACCTCGTCGATGAGGTCCTCAAACAGGGCCGCGCGAATCACCTGCGCGGCGAGGTGCTGTTTCTGGAGAGTTTGGCCAAGCCGACGATGCTCAACGTGGTGAGGTTGCTCGAGGAGTGGGGGGCGATCGTGAAAGAGAGCAGCACCAAGAAGGAGACGATCATCCGCGTCAGTGACGCCTGGCTCGAGGATGGACGCCTGGAGCAACTGGCGCAGCGACTCGAGGCGCTCGTCTACATCGAGCGCAGCAACAAAACCGAGACGTTGCGCCTCGGTTCGTGATGGCCTTGTCGCGAGGCTATGTTAACCTATGGATCTCGGGATCTTGGGCGTGTTTTTGTGCGGAGAGGGACGATGAAAAAGAAGGTGCTTCTGGGAATGACCGTCGCTTCAGCGTTCATGTTCGCGGCGCCATGCGTGCTCGGCGCGACCATCTATACATGGCTGACGCCTGACTTCGATCGAGAGGTCGTGCTGGTCAAACATGACCCGAGCGCGACCAAGGTCGCGCTCCCTCCGGCCATCAAAGCACCCTTGAACCACATCGATCCTTCCCTCGAGGGGAAGCGAATCCAGATCACCGGCAAGCTCGCCTGGCCAGGCACCGCGCGCGATCCTTTAACGGGCATGGCGCATCCGGGAGAGCTAGAGCGCTCCGTCGAGGTGTTTGGCTGGAAAGCGCGAAAAGCTTGCGGACACCCCGCCGCGCCCACGCACTACTTCCTCGACTGGCAAACTCACCCGATCGCGCCAAAGCATGTGGACCCCGAGCGCGTCCGCGGCGCGCTTCCCGAGGACGCCGTCCTCGAAGGGGAGGCGCCGACGGCTCCCTTTGGCGGCGAGCGGTTTTCGGCAGGAGACTTCCAGGTCGGCGCCTACAGGATCGCGCCGTGGCAGTTCATGCTTCGCTCCCCCTGGTTATCCATGGATGACCTTGGCGCACGTCCGCTGCCGCCCGAGTTCATCGAACGCTTCCCCGAAGCAGAGATCCACGAGGACGCGATCTACCTTCAGGGTTATCGCGAGACGCCTCGCCACGGAGATGTGCGCATCAAATACGTCGGCCCCGAGTCGATCCCGACGCACGCGTTCACGATCACGGGCTACCAACGTGGCGACGCGATCGAACACGGAATCCCGCTCGAAGACTTCAACAAGCTGACCTTCGACGACCCCGATCGCGACCTCTACGATGTGACCGTCACGCCGGCGACACCTCGCTAAAAAGACAACCGCCCACGACCGCCTCCGCCCAGACTGAACAAGGACCGATTCGATGACAGAGAAAAGCGAAGCCCCCTCCGGTTGCTCCTTCCTTTTTCAGGAGGTGGGCAGTGAGACGCTGTTGATCCCGGAGGACTTCAACGACGAGCAGCAGATGTTCGCCAAGACCGCGCGCGACTTCATGGAGCGCGAGGTGCACCCCCGCATCGAAGAGATGGAGCACGGCGACCACGAGCTGATGCGCGAGCTGCTCTTGAAGTCCGCCGAGGTCGGCTTCCTGGGCATCGACATCCCCGTCGAATACGGCGGGCTCCAGGTCGACAAGACGACCAGCATGCTCGTCGCCGAGAACCTGGCGAGTTACGCGAGCTTTGCCACGACCTACAGCGCGCACACCACGATCGGGACGCTCCCGCTGCTCTACTTTGGCACCGAGGAGCAAAAGCAAAAATGGCTCCCGAAGCTCGCGACTGGCGAGCTGCTGGCGGCCTACGCACTGACCGAGCCAAGCTCTGGCTCGGACGCGCTCTCAGCCAAGACGCGCGCGATGTTAAGCGAGGATGGCGAGCACTACATCGTCGATGGCCAGAAGATGTGGATCACCAACGCGGGGTTCTCGGACCTGTTCACGGTGTTCTGTCAGATCGATGGCAACAAGTTCAGCGCCATCCTCATCGAGTCCGATCGCGAGGGCGTCTCCACAGGCGCCGAAGAGAAGAAGATGGGGCTCAAGGGCTCCTCGACCAGGTTGCTCAACCTCGAACAGGTCAAGGTCCCCAAAGAGAACGTGCTCGGCGAGATCGGCAAGGGGCACAAGATCGCGTTTAACATCCTCAACATCGGGCGCTTCAAGCTCGGCGTCGGCACGCTCGGCGCGGCAAAGCGCGCGGCAAAGATCGCCACGATGTACGCCAAGGAACGCGTCGCGTTCGGCCAACCGATCGCCAACTTCGGCGCGATCAAGGCAAAGCTCGGGCAGATGCTCGTCGACCTCTACGCGCTCGAATCCTCCTGCTACCGCGTGGCGGGTTACATGGACGAGGGGCTCGAACAACTCGACCGCTCGCGCGAGGACTACGCGCAGGAGACGATGAAGCAGATCGAGGAGTTCGCCGTCGAGGATTCGATCCTCAAGGTGCTCGGCTCCGAGGTCGCCAGCCAGATCATCGACGAGGCGCTCCAAATCCATGGCGGCATGGGCTACTCGGCCGAGCTAGAGATCGAGCGGCTCTACCGCGATGTCCGCATCAACCGGATCTTCGAGGGCACCAACGAGATCAACCGGATGCTCATCCCGGGCATGATCCTCAAGCGGATGGGCAAGGGGCAGTTTAACCTGTTCACGTTGATCCAGGCCGTCGACGAGGTGCTCGAAGCAGACGAACCCGAGCTCCCGCAGTTCGAGCAGATGGATCACCTGGTCGAAGAGCGCCAGATCGTCGAGCGCGCCAAACAGCTCACGCTCTACTCGGCCAATCAGGCGATCCAAAAACATATGGCCGACCTGCGCGACCAACAGGAGATCCTCATGTTGCTCGCCGACCAACTCATCGACGTCTACGCGATGGACTCGACGGTCGCGCGCACGCTGCAACTCGCTCGCGCTGGACGCACCAAAGACCTCGATCTCAAGACGGACGCCACGCGCGTCCTGGTCGCCGCGTGCTTTGGACGCGTGCGGCAGCGCTCCGAGACACTGGTCTGCCACATCGCCAACGCGCGCACCCTCGACACACACCTCGACGCGCTCGCAAAGCTCGCCGTCATCCCTCGCCAGGACACCATCCGCCTTCGCCGCAAGCTCGGCGAAGCGCTCATCGAACGCGAGCGCTACTTCTTTTGAATGGCGCCCCCCGCGGCCCTCGCTCTCGCTCGTCCGCGGCCCCCCTGTATCTCGACCTGCGGTCTCGGGAGGGGGGCAGACTTGGCGTTGGGTGCGCGGTTTTTGGCGCGCAGGGTGGCTTGTTGCAGGTCGAGCAGAAGGTGTGACAAGACCCCCGTGCCTTCGGCACTGCCCCCCAGAGGTGGGCTTCTTGTTGTAGGTCGTGCAGAGCGTGTGACAAGCCCCCCGTGCCTCGCTTCGCTCAGCGCTGCCCCCCAAAGTGGGGCGGTCTCGTGGCTTCTTGGACGTTGGCGTTTTGCTCATTGCGTCGGTTTTGCAGAAAGCGAGGGCACGCCCCCCGCTTCCTCGCTAACGCTCGTCGCTGCCCCCAGGTTTGGTGGGCTTCTTGACGAGGATTTGGGCGTCGAGGTTCGCATCGGGCAACCTCATGAACCTCATCGCAGATCTCGAAGCGCCCTGGCGCAAAACACCAACGCAGAAGAAGCCACGAGAGCGCCCCACTCCGGGGGGCAGTGCCGAAGGCGCGGGGGGCATGTCCCCGCGCTCTGCAAAACCCACAACAAGCCACCCTGCGCGCCAAAAACCACGCACCCGACGCCAGGTCTGCCCCCCTCCCGAACGCGGAGCGTGAGGTACAGGGGGGCCGCGGACGAACGAGAGTGAGGGCCGCGGGGGGCGCGGGGGAGCAGAAAGCGTAAATCCGAGAAGAGGGGTGGCCGTTGGCGCTGTGAGCGTTTAGTTTTTTGTCACTAAAATTTTATGACGCGACAAAGGCAACAAAGCCGTTGTTGCAAGTCCCTATCGACCGCCAAAGAGGTTTTGCTCGATGAAGTATGACGTCCCTGCTCGTGTACGCGAAGGCGCCGCAACCCCGATCTCTGACATGGACCGTTACCGCGAGCACTACGCGGCAGCGGTCAATGACCCCGATGGTTTCTGGCTCGAGCAAACGCTCGAGCGCATCAAGTGGCGTGAGAAACCCACCGAGGGTTTGCATGGCAGCTTCCACGAGATCAAGGACGGCCCCCTCTCCTGGTTCTCGGATGGCAAGCTCAACATCACCGAGTCCTGCATCGACCGCCACCTCGACCGACGCGGCAACAAGATCGCGATTTTGTGGGAGGGAGACGAGCCAGGAGACACGCGCGAGATCACCTATCGTCAACTTCACGCCGAGGTATGCAAGGCGGCCAACGCCTTGACCAACCTCGGGGTCAAGAAGGGCGAGCGCGTCATCATCTATATGGGGATGGTGCCTGAAGCAGCGATCGCGATGCTCGCGTGCGCGCGCATCGGCGCGATTCACTCGGTGGTCTTTGGAGGATTCAGCGCCGAGGCGCTGCGCGATCGCATCCGCGACTGTGATGCCGAGGTCGTCATAACTCAGGATGAGGGGATGCGCGGCGGCAAGACGATCCCATTGAAGGCGACCACGGACGAGGCATGTCAGGGGAGCACGAGCATCAAGAAGGTCCTGGTCTACCAGCGCACTGGCGCAGAGGTGGACTGGAACGCTTCGCGTGATGTGTGGTGGCACGAGGCGATCGATGGCATCTCGGAGGAGCACGAGGCGGTCGAAGTCGACGCCGAGCACCCGCTGTTCATCCTCTACACATCCGGTTCGACGGGTCGTCCCAAGGGGGTCGTGCATACCTCGGGAGGTTACATCACCTACGCCTCGTACACGCACGCCACGGTCTTCGACCTGCGCGAAACGGACGTCTACGCGTGCGTGGCGGACGTGGGTTGGATCACGGGCCACAGCTATATCGTGTATGGCCCGCTGGCCAACGGCGCGACGACGATGATGTTCGAGTCGACGCCGCTCTACCCGGACGCGGGCCGCTACTGGGACATGGTCGAGCGTCACGGGATCACGATCTTCTACACGGCGCCGACCGCGATCCGAGCGCTCGCTGCGCAGGGCGACGAGCACGTCAAAAAGTATGATCGCACCTCGTTGCGGGTGCTCGGCACGGTCGGCGAACCGATCAACCCGGAGGCGTGGGAGTGGTACTATGATGTGGTCGGCGAGGAGCGCTGCAACATCGTGGACACCTGGTGGCAGACGGAGACGGGCGGTATTTCGATCAGCCCGATCGCGCCAGCCACGCCTACAAAACCAGGCTCTGCGACCTATCCGATGCCAGGAATCCAGACCTCACTGCGCACGCCAGAGGGGCGCGTGATTCGAGGACCGGGGCAAGGACTGCTCTGCATCGACCACCCGTGGCCAGGGCAAGCGCGCACGGTCTGGGGCGATCACGACCGCTTCGTCGCGACCTACTTTAACCACGTGCCTGGCGCCTACTTCACCGGCGACGGCTGCCGTCGCGATAAGGACGGCTATCACTGGATCACAGGCCGCGTGGATGACGTCCTCAACGTCAGCGGGCACCGTATGGGCACCGCCGAATTCGAAGCCGCGCTCGGCACCGTCGAAGCCGTGGCGGAGGCCGCCGTGGTGGGCTTCCCGCACCCGGTCAAGGGCCAGGGCGTCTTCGCCTACATCGTCGCGCAGCCCGGCGAGGAGATCAATGACACCGCTTTGCAAGCGGCCTGCCGCGAACAGATCGGCGCGCACGCGCGCATCGACGAGGTGCTCGTGGTGCCAGGCTTGCCAAAGACACGCTCTGGCAAGGTGATGCGCCGTATCCTGCGTAAGATCGCCGAGGGCCGAGGGGACGAGCTCGGCGACACCTCCACGCTCGCTGATCCTTCCGTGGTCGACGCGATCCGCGATGGTTGGAAGGAGCACAAGGGCTAAGACATTTGCGACAAGGCAACATGCGAGAGGGCGATGTTTCATGTGAAACATCGCCCTCTCTTTTCATTCGAGTTTTGTCCGCGACTACTCGATCAACCCCGAACCTGCGTATGCGGCTTCGGTGCGCTCGACCGCATCGCCGAGCAGGTTCTCGAAGAAGGTTTCGAGGCGATCGCTGTCGATGTCTGGCTGCGCTTCGTAGGTTCTGCCCACGCGCATCGGAGGATCGAAGACGCCATCGAGGAAGTAGGTCTGGATGGCGTCGTCGGTCACGCTCCAGGTCGATGTCCCCGCGGCGCCGTCAACACCCGTGGTGGAGCTCTCCATTTGGAACCAGCTGACGTCTTCGGGGAGCGCGCGACCTTCGCCAAAGAAGACCGAGAGGTCGATGGTGAAGTCCTGCGTGAAGTGCGGGATCTTGGCGGGGCCATCGAGCGAGTTGGCCATGGCGCGGATGATGTCGCGGAGGTTCCTGGCGAGGTCGCGATCGACCTTGTCCCAGCGCAACAACGCGGTCTTGAGCGTCTGCTCTTGCTCGAGGCCGAGCGTGATCGAGTTCTCGAGGTAGAAGAACCCGTCGAGGAACGCGCTTCGCGCTTCGCGCAGGTTGTTCTGCTGCGTGATCTCGCGCGCGAGCAATGGATCGAGCGTGTCGTGGAAGTGCGCCTCGGGGTCGCGGTTGTCCGGAGAGACAAGGAGGCCGTCGAGCGTCCAGCTGTTCTGGTAGGCGGCGGCAAAGTAAATGCTGCCGCGGAAAAACGAGAGCCCCGCGTGGATCACCGAGAGCTCGGATTTGCCGAGCGCCATCGCCAGGCTGTCCGCGTGGAACACGTCCGCGGGCAGGTAGAGGAACTCGAACTTGGGATCGTCGATGGCGACCTCGAGGTCGCGCTCGATCTGACGGATGTCCTCGGCGACACCGAGCAACGAGCTCATGATCGCATCGCCCGGTTGTGTCAGCCCGCTGGCAAACGCAGCGAGCGAGTCGAGGCGCTCGACCTGCCAGGGGAGCTGGTCGCTGACGATGCTGCGTACGCCCTGGAAATCACCGTCGTCATCCCAGCGCACGCCCTGGCTAAACCAGTAGAGGACGCCGTTGTTCGACCAGACGAGGCGCTGGATATCATAGCGGCGGTTGGTGGCCCCGAGCTGCTGCGAGAGGAACGTGCGGGCTGAATCCTGCCCAGCCAACAAGAAGAGATCCATCATCCCCTTGCCCGCCGCGGCGGTGCCCTCGACAAAGGGGTCGTTGTTCTCGAGCGCGGCGCCGTAATAGATCTGCGCGCCCTCGATGTCATGACGCGTCAGGCTATCCTCGGCCTGGCTGATCAGATCGTCGTTGTAGGCGGCCGGTCTGCTCGAGGCGATATCCAGCGCGGACTCGTTGTAATCGCCACACCCTGGCGCCACACACAACACGAGGAGCGCGAGCAGCAACGCTCGAAGAAAGCTCCCCCCGGGGTTGGAGTCTGTGTTGTAAAACATGGCGAACCTCGGGCCTGAACATGGAGTAAAATCACATCGCGCGAGCATCCCTCACGCGTTCTCCTCCATGTCGTTGCAATATACTTGCCCACGTGATCAAATTCTAGCGCGCGCTTTGAAATAGGCGCCAAAACCTGCCAGACTGCCAACGTCAAAGGGCTCTCGAAGAGCCCATGAACGCTCACCTCGCGCGATACTTACTCACGGAGCATGCACCGATCGTGAAGCCTGGCACCTCGAAAATCCGAGGATTCTCGCTGGAGTACGGTTACACCGCCAGCGGAGCATGTCGGCGGAAGACTCTACCCCAACGGATCGCGCTGTTGCTTTGTTGCGCGCTCGCGATCGGGGTGATGTCATGCCGCGGCTTCGAGGATCGCTACACGGGCACTTATATCGAGGTGCGCGATGACCTCGATGAAGAGCTGCTCGTGGTCGACCTGTTTCGCTTTGGCGATTACTCCAACGCGATCGTGCGCACCTACCGCGTGCCTCAATCGAGCGAGCCCACAGAGATCCTCGACAACGAGCTTCGATGCGCCTGGACCGCGCTCGGGGACGCGCCCGATGATGACGGGAACCTGTTTTTGACCGTCCCCTCCTCCATCGAGCGCGAGGAGCTCACCATCCGCGGACGCATCAGCGGTCAGACGCTCGATGTCGAGCTCCGCGGCGGGCAAGACCCCGGCGAAGAGATCGAGGTCGTCCGCAAGCAGCTTCGCTTCTACCGCGAGCGCGCCAACACATCCTGTGAGGAGCGGCGACCGTTCTTCATTCAGCCCGACTTCGACGCCAAGCGGCAAGGAATCCCGCTCTCGTCAGGCCACGAGATCAAGCGCCCCGTGTTCGCGATGTTGTGGCTCGGTGTGCAGGCGCGCAGGGTCAACTCCACGATCGTCTGGGTCGCAAAGAACGTGCTCTCCTCGAGTTTTTATCTCTCGGGTAATGAGATCGATACCGAGATCAATGGCCTCCAGGGGAGGCGCTCGTTGAGCGTCCTCCCGCCGGAATCGCGCGCGCTCACCCAGAGCGGTGATACACGCTTCGCGCTCGGCCACTTTGTTGTCATCGATGACGCCTGCGGACAGGCAAACTGCGCAGACCCGTTGCCCGACACGTTCAGCTGGGATGTGGAGCAGGAGCCGATCATCGCCGCCTCGATCGAGCGCGGCCAGGAGATCGATGGCAGCATCCCCAACGCCGTCGGGCTCGGGAAGGCGCTCTTCTACGTCGAAGGGAAGCTCTCCGAGCTTCACCCCAACACCCAGGTCCTCATCGAAAACATCGATCGCTACATCGAGGATCGCGACAACGCTCACTTCTTCATCGTCGACTTCTACTACGATGATAACGGGAACATCATCCGCATGCGCCTCCCCTCCGATCCGCGCACGCTCACCAACCTGAGCTATCGGATCATCCCCGTCGCCGTCACGCCCGATTACCTCAAGGCGAACGAGATCCTGTTGCCGAGGTTGCTCCCCATCGAGGATCTCTGAGCCCTGGCGAAAATCACTCGAACTTGATCGGGAATTTGAACAGCGCGCCCGCCTGAAAGAACGCATCGCGCTCGCCAAGGAACGTCTTCCCACCGCCGACGTAGAGCGTCGTGATGCTGAACGCGGTCAGAAAGAACCGGCCTTGAACGCCGAGGTCTGTCCCGCCTCGACCGAACTTGACCACAGGACCGCCGTCGACACCCACGAACATCAAGACCGCTTCGGGGCCAAAGCTCACGCGCCCCTGGCGGTTGTTGATGTCGTAGAGGATGTCCGCATAGCCCCCCACCGCCAGCGGCAGCTCGATCCCATCCGGGAGCACCCTCACCACGCTCGCCTCTCCCCCCAACGTGAACCCGTGGCCGCCATCCCCCTTCAGGTTGGTGTAGCCGAGGTTAAAGCCGATGGGCAGAAACCAGTCGGGGATCTTGCCAAAGCCGAACGCGGAGTTCGCGTGCGCCTCTTCCGGCGTCGCCGCGCAAAAAGAGAGCGCGAGCCCGAGCACTGCGACGAGCCTCACCGCCCCTCTCATCCATCCGTTCTTCACGCGCACCTCTTTTTTTGCCTGTGGTCCTGTCGAGTCAGGTCAATGATGAACGCGACAAAGCCGGTTTACAATCTGGTTCCTGTTCGTGTCCCTGTGATAACAGAGCATCCGCTCGTCATGTTCTCGATAAATCGATATCTCTCGCCCCAGAGATCGCCATGATTCGCTTCGAAACGCTCACTAAACCTGGCCGAACACTTTCCCCCAAACGCGCGAAAGCACTCCGCGATGAGATCCTCGCGCTCAACCTCGGGTTGAGCGCTGCCGAGGCGTTTCAGGCAAACTGGCGAGCGCGCATCGACAGCTTCCTCGACACCACCGACGTGCTCGATTGCGTCTGGGATGGGGACCGACTCGTGGGACACCTCGGGGAGCGACACTTCGAATTGATGGGATATCAGGCGGTCTATATCGACTCGTTGACCGTGCTGCCGACGCTCCAAAAGAGCGGCATCGGGCGCAAATTGACAGGTCGAAGCGTGCTGCGGACCAACCTGAAGTGGCGCGGTCGCGACGTGCTCCACGTCTCTCGCACGAGCAACCCTCACGTGGCCGCGGGCACCTGGGCGGGAGTACCGCTGGCGCAGGATTACTACCCGAACTTTGACCCCGAGCAGACCTCACCGGCAGATCTTCCTGCGATCGCCGCCGAGCTGTGCGAGATTCTCTGGCCAGAGGTCCCGTTTCATCCGGAAACAGGCGTCCTCGAAGGCGCCTACGGAGGTCACTTTATACCCGTACGTCCCACGCGGCATGAGCTCGTCGCAAACTTCTTCGAGCAACACATCGACGCCGAGCGAGGCGACGCGATCGTGAACATCATTCGCTACCATCCGATGCTCTGGATGCGCCTCGCTGTTTACTTCGCCAGCCACATCGCGAAGAAGAAGCTCGCACCTGGAGGAGCTCGCCGCCCATAGAGCGCGACCTCGACATCGCCGCGAACGCTGGATATGCTCTCTCGAAGGACCCCATGAATCATATCGAAGAGTCGCGCCATGCCACCCAAGATAGATCCTGACGTGCATTACATGCGCACGAGCAAGATGCTGGCCGAGACCGTCGCGCTGCTCGTAACCTTTAGCGCTGCGCTGGTTGTCATCGAGAGAGCCGACTGGCTCGAGCAGGCGCGCATCCCGCTCCTGGTGTTGGCGACGGTGTGTCAGGGGTGCTGGTTTCATCGCCTCTATACCGCCGCGCACGAGGCGATTCATAGAAAGCTCGTGCCCGACAACAAGCTCCTCAATGATATCATCGGCCAGGCGCTCCTGCTCCCCTTGCTCATCCCGGTGCCCGTCTACCGCAAGATCCACAAGTTCCATCACACGCATAACCGCAGGGACCATCACACCTCGACGCTCGATGGCTACGTCGTTGGCGATGAACCCGGTTACTTCAAGCGCGTCTGGATCGGTCTCCTCTGGTATCTGGGAGTCTTCGCAGGTGGCTACTTCATCCACGGCGTGATTTCGATCTTGCTGTTTTTGTTCATGCCGCCGGTGATCGCCCGAAAGATCTCGCCAGCTTTCGAAAACTGGAGCTGGAAAGATCAACTGAGCTCGATCGCGATCTTTGCAGCAGGAATCGGCCTGCACGCGGGCGTCTGGCTCGGGCTCGGTCAGGACGCATGGCTCGCGGCGCTGGGCAGACCATTCCTGTTCTTCGCCTGGGTGTATTCGCTGCTCGTCTACATCTATCACTACCGCACGACGTACGGAGATCAGGTGGTTTACAACGTGCGCTCTGTGCGCGCGCACGGGTTCTTTCGCTGGTGGCTGCTCAACTTCAACCATCACCGCGTACACCATCGCTACCCCACCCTCCCCTGGCACATGTTGCCGGACGAGCCTGCGGATCTCCCTGAAGATTTTCGACATAACGAAAACGTCGAAAACATCGGTCAGGCCATCAAACAGCAACTTCGCGGCCCGCAGATTTTTGTCGAGACTCCAAACCAACCCGAGGACGAGCCTTGAGCACCAACCTCTCCAGCGTCCTTGTTCGCAAAGCATCGCCCGAGGATGTCCCGATCATCCTCGAGATCAAGGAAGCCCTGCGGCTGCATATCGATGCCTCGGCCAATGATGGAGGCTTCCTGCTAGGGAGCGTCCCCGCTGTCTACGAACAACTCGCCAGCGCAGGACAGATCGCGCTGCTCGTGCAGGATGATTGCATCCTCGGCTTCTCCACCATGCTCGACGATCACCTCTTCCGCGCATCCGAGGTCTTCGAGCGGCGAGAGCAGATCGACTGGGACGCCTTCTCGCCGCAAGAAGTCATGGAGGAATCACTCGCTTACTTCGATCAACTCGCCATCCATCCCGCAGAACAACGCGGCTACCTCGGCGCGTTCCTCGCCATGCACACGATGGATACGCTCACCGAAGAGGCCGCCCACGTCTTCACCACGACCCTGATCGAGCCGGTGGAGAACCGCGCCGCGTTGCCATTGATTCACAAGATCGGGGGACGCCAGGTGGGCACGCTCACCGAGCACTACCCGGACGTCGGGCAGGTGACCTCGGCGATCTTCCACCTGCCACGCGAGGGTTACCGCGCCGCGATCGATGATATGCGCGATCACGGCTCGGCCAGAGAGCGC
>Ga0208061_100308_pt1 | contig 14866 bp, 12 predicted proteins | sample DeeseametaMP0555_FD_184209 | JGI IMG/M metagenome (GOLD analysis project Ga0208061, IMG submission 184209) | Marine microbial communities from the Deep Atlantic Ocean - MP0555 (SPAdes) | ecosystem: Environmental > Aquatic > Marine > Oceanic | place: South Atlantic Ocean | collected 2011-01-23 | reverse complement strand
CGTAGACAAACGTGTGTCCGTACTGACGCTCGTTGCCACCTTCATCGGCTTCTGCGACGCGGAACTCGGCGTCGGAGAGCGCCTCTTCAGCGCGCTCCTTCTCGCCGCGTCTGTGTGCTGCGACGGCCTCATATGCACGCGCCATCATGCGCGTGTCATCCGAGCGCATGTAAGACAACAAGTCGAGGTCACTGCCATTGGCAGCGAGCGCGACGTGGAAGTCGATCAGATCATCATCCACGTGTGAAGACCACCCCGCGTCGAAGAGAGCGGTGCGTTCGCAATAGAGTCGCACGACATCCTCGACACCTTGAGCGTCGGCCTCCGGCACCTCCAGTGGTTTTGCAGCATCCGCGTCGATCTTTTGTCCTGTGCGATGGATGAAAACGCGCGAGTTCAGGCCATTGGTTTGGGTGTAGCTGGTCGCGACGATGTCTCCGGCTGGCGACCACGCGACCGCTGTCGGGATCTCGTTTTGCACTCGCCACTGGCGCACGACGAGATCGTCTTCGATACGAATCACCTTGAACGTCGAGTGATAATCGGAGGTGAGGACATAGCGACCATCTGGCGAGACGGACAACGCGTTGATGCGGTCGTGTTCGAGGTTTTTGATGGTGTCCGCGTCCAGATCGAGCGCGAACATGCGCGTGTTTTCGACCGCGATCACGCCTCGCTGGCCGCTGTTATCGAAGTCCGCCCAGACCATGCTCTCCTGTGGCAATTCGAGCGCGAAGAGCTCCTCTCCGCGCTCGTCAAAGAGTTGGAGATGCGTGCCGTCGTACTGCCTGCTCAAAAAGCGCTTGCCGTCTGAACTCGACGACGCGCCGAACGGCGCGAACTCCTCGTGCTCTTTGGTCTCGAAGTTTAGCGCGATGAAGTCGAGCCCGGCGCTGTAGGCGATCCTCCCATCATGCGTCCACCCAGGCTCGGCGAGGTAGTTGTTCATGGGAGGCTCTTCGAACAGGAGCGGCCACTCCGAGGTCGATGTGTCGTAGATTCGAAAGCCCCCCTCGCCGTTGACGACAAGGAGCTTGCTGCCATCGTGAGAGAAGGACATGCGTGAGACGACGGTCTCCTCTTGCTCCCAGTCCGAGAAGGGCTCGAAGTTTCTGACGAGATCGTGGAAGTCGGGGACGTGAGGGTAATCCTCGAGTGTCAACGCGTCCGAGTCCGTTTGATAGGAGGTCGTCCCCCAGGAGTCACCGACTTCGAACGGCGCCAGGTATTCGGAGCGCGTGACAAAGACATCGTAATCCGCCTGGACGAGTTGCTCCTCGTTCTCCCACCCGCCGCTACGCTCGTAATAAAAGTCTGCGAGTGATTCGTAAGACTCGACCGGGAAGTTGCGCCGCTCGAGCTCCTCGAAGCGGTCCACAAATCGGAAGGCGTTGCTGTCGATGTATTTCTCGTCGAACCGGCTCTCGCTATCGATATCATCGCCGAGCGCGTCTCTGTCGCACAGAACCCGGACAAAGAAGCTGCGATCATCAGGGACTGGTTGGTGATATTCGTACTGCGTGTCGTAGTAGACGACGAACACGCGCAACCGCAGGCGCGATGCATCAGGGTCTACTTCCAGAACACGTACACCATAGAGATCTGTCGACATCGCAACCCCTTGAAGCAAAAGAGCAATTAAAGCGCCAAGCCGCTCCTAAAATCAACGCACTCGCCACACACACGCAAGCTGGCTTTTGGCATACATACGATCACTCACGAGTCGTCATCGCCCTCATCGAGGTGCGCGAGCAAGCGCGTCATCCCGCGCTGCTCCGCCTCGCGCCGGTCGCTCTCGGAGGCAGACACGCCACGCTCGACGAGCAAGAGCGCGGCGTCCTCCTCGCCAGCCCAGATCGCGCCGAACAACACAGAATCATTCGGGACCGCGCCAGCGTCGAGCAGGAGCATGATAGATCTCAGATCACCGCGTTCGGCGGCTTTGTTCAACGCGGTCCTCTTTCCATCCCAGCTCGCGTTGGGATCTGCGCCTGCGTCGAGGAGCACCTCGAGCAGCTCCGGGTCAGAAGCGTAAGTCAACGGCACGTAACCGTCTGCAAACTCGCCAATGCCAGCAGCAGAAGGGAACGCGCGGGCGATCTCGATGGCGATCTCGAAAGCCCCCATCGAGGTGGCGAGGTAGAGCGGCGTTTCGCCAGACACATCTTGCCTTGTTCCATCTGCGCCCTGCTGCAAAGCGGCGCGGGCGGCCTCGAGATCCTGGTCGAAGATCGCTTGTGTGAGCGCGTGATCTGCGGCGGTCGGTTCGCTGGTTTTGCCAGGCTCCCGCTCGGTCAACCCCAGGCGCTCGTGGTGAGACCAGATGCGCTCCAGGTAAGCATCGAGAGAGCTGGCATACAGGAAAGGCCCCTGCCCATCCTGATACTCGAGCGCGATGACCTGACCCACGACACCATTCGGTCCGGGCATCAGGTCGATCGCGTGATAATTCCCACCGCTGTCCTGCGCGAAGGGGAGCCAACCGGCGTTGAAGAACTCGCCACGAACCTTGCCATCCTGCACGCCATCGTTGTCACGCCAACGCGCTGGATCGATCTGGAGGTTGGCGGCGAGCTCGAGCATCCCCACGCGCTCGCGCACCGCCTGCTCGAAGCCAAGGGTTTCGAAGTTCGCCTCGTCTGTGAGGACGAAATCCGCGCCTAAAAACCACGCGCGAACTTCGGCGGGGAGCTCGGCGCCAACCTCCTCTTCGAAGGCGGATAACGCCTCGTCTGTCGTGGTTTTCGCTGAACGAAAACGCTCCGGGAGGTTGGTTTGGTAGAGATCTCGAAAGAGTTCGATCCAGCGCAAGAGGCACCTCGTGTTTACAGGTTCTCGAAAAGGCAGACAGACGCGGGCGCCTTCGCGTCAACAAGCGCCCCGCCGCGCGACCGGCGCGCCACCGAAGGGTTCAAATTGACATCTGTTTCGGGCTCGATCACCATCGAACACACGCGAAGCGCTCGTATCCCTGACTCGCGGCTCTCGAGAATGTGCCACGCAGAACACTCGCCGGAAAGAATGACATGTCGAACAAGCCCAACAATGCCTTCATCCATCGCCTGATCCCGGTCGCCACCGCCGCTGGGCTGACCTTTTCTGCCTGCGTCATCCCCGAGACCGAGCCCACGGTCGTCAACAACAGCCAAATCGATAGCAACGCCGCGTCCAACAACGCGACCTCGAACAACATGACCTCAGGCAATAACACCACGGGCGCCAACAACACCGCCGCGAATAACACCACGGTAAACAACACCTCGGCGAACAGCACCTCGCCAGCAAACAACACGGGGATCAACAGCACGACGCCGGCGAACAACACGAGCGTCAACAACACCTCGCCGATCAATAGCACCACGCCCGTCAATAATACGACGCCAGCGAACAACACCTCGCCAAACAACACGACCCCTCCAAATAACAGCACCCCCAACAATACGACGCCGGCGAACAACACCTCGCCGGGGACCGAAGACGGGCAACTCTCCGACGAGGAGATCGCCGCCTTTTGTCAGGGGTTCTACGATTGTGACGCGACGCTCTTTGCCGAATCCTACGATTCGGTCGAGTCGTGCAAGCAGGAGACGCGCGCCTACGTGGATGGGACCCTCTCCTACATCGAGCAAAACTACAGCATGGGTTGTGCCATGGCCTACGAGGCCTTCTACGAAGGTTACCTCAACGCGAGCATGTGCATGGGAGGCAGCTTCACGATCGAGGAGGTGCGCCTCTCCGAAATCGAGGCGACCTTCGACGAGGCATACAATATGTATTGCCTGAACTGACCTCGGCGCATGGAGAGTGTGGAAGAAAGATATCGCAGCGCGTCGATGTGTGCAGTGAGCTTTGCATACGCCCCCCTCCTCGACCTGCGGTCTCGGCCGGGCCCCCACGGCTTGTATGTTTGTTGAAGATCAGTGAGGCAGGAAAGCCAAGCTGATAAAAAGGAAAGAGCCTTGGAGGTAGCTACTCCAAGGCTCGAGCGGAGAGAGAGTCCGTCCCCGCGCAAAAGCCGTCGAGCTTGTCGCTCAGATTGGGCCTCTCTCCGCCTTCCTTATTCGAGAGGTGTGACTCCCGAACGGTATCCAAGGACAGGGTAGCTCCTGAATCCTGTATTTTACAAGTCTGGGTGCATCCTCTCCTCTTTTTCTTCCGAGGAGGTTTTCCATGAGTTCCAACCACGCACTTGGCATCGACATCGCCAAAGACGATTTCCACGCCTGTCTTCTTCACGATGGCAAGCACTTCGCTGTGTTTCCCAATCAAGACAAGGGGTTTCGCGACCTCTTGCGTTGGGCAGAATCACTCGGTGCCCCTCGACCCATCATCGCCATGGAGGCCACGGGCACCTACTCCCTTCCGCTGGCTGACTTCTGCATTCAGGAGGACCTGACCACCTACGTCCTCAATCCCCTTCTCATCAAGCGCTATGGTGGCAGCCGTAAAATCAACCCCAACAAGACCGACCAACTAGATGCGCTCCTCATCGCGGAGTATACCGACAAGCACCACGGCGAGCAGGACATGCGCCCTTATGTCCCTGACGCTGAGGAAGTCCGCCAGCTGCGCCAGTTAAGTCGTCAGCTCGACTCCCTCAAGACCCAACTTCAGGGACAGAAAAATGCACGTGACCAGCTCCCCAAGACCAGCGCCGCACACGCGAGCAAGGAGCGCCACATCGCCTTCCTCGAGGAAGAGATCGCACGGGTCAAGCAAGAGGCCGACAAGCACATCGCGTCGTCCCAGGAGTTGAAGAAGACGCACAAGCTGCTGTTGACGATTCCAGGCGTGGGCAAGGAGCTCGCGCGAACGACGCTCGCGGAGCTGGGAGATGTGGGGCGCTTCAAGCACGCCAAGGATGTGAGCGCGTGGGCGGGGCTTGCGCCCAAGCAACACAGCTCAGGAAAGAGCGTCTACCAGGAGCCAAGACTCAAACGTGGAGGCAACTTTCGGATGCGGCGTATGCTCTACATGGGAGCGTGCAGCACGCTCCAAAGCAACGCCTGGAAAGGGTTTGTGGCGCACGAGAGAGGGAAAAAGAAGGAGGGCAAGGTGCTGCTCGTGGCCATCATGGATAAGCTCATGAGGATCATCTTCGGCGTCATCCGCTCGGGCACTCCCTTCGAGGCGAGCAAGACCTTCGCGAACCTTTCCTCTTCGCCTTCTCAGGTTCAATCATTGTGACTTTGGCTGTTGACCTCAACCACGGTATCTGGACGACGCAGCCCCCACGTTCGTGGGGGCTTAATCTCGCGCTCCGAGACAAGGCTTGTGTTTTGCGTTTTGGAGCTTCGATTCGAGCGATGTGGTTTATGAAGGTGCCACATTGCAAAACACCAACTTGAATCGATAGCTACAGAATAGACCCCCACGAATGTGGGGGGTCGCGTCGTTCAGACGCGGGGGCCCGCCCGAACGCGAAGCGTGAGAAGGAGGCGCATGCACACCTCACTGCTTGTCTCGAAGCTCCCTCACGCAACATGATATCTTCAACTCCCTCTTGGCACACTCACGCACAGCGCGCGGACGTGAGGCCCACGGGAGGCCCACGGGAGGCGTAAAAACCTCGAATAGGAACGCGCTTGCTGCTGTTGATTCCGATGTGAACCGCTTATACTGACATAAACACGCTCATATAAAACCACTGGAGCCCCCAGCATGTCGAAGAAGCCCGATTTCGATGAGAAGAACCCGATCTTGACGCGACGCCAGTTTGGCGTGGCGAGCGTCACAGCGGGGTTGGGGCTGTTGCTCGGCACCAACAGCCTCTTCGCGCAGGAACAACAACAGCAAAAAATCACGGCGCCGCCGGACTTCGCGCCCGAGCCACGCCGAATCATCGACAGCGGCCCGATGCTCGAGCCATTGCCCGAGGCGCTCCTGACATTGGTGATGGCGCTCGATGTCTCCGACAAGCGCCTGCGTATGAACATCTTCGCGCTCAACGAGAGCGAGCAGGATTACATCCTCGACCATACGAGCAATGGCGTCGCGCGCCACGTCGCCGCGGCCAAGCTCTCCATCAAGAACAAGACCTTCGAACTCAGAGGTTATCCCGAGGGATGGGAGCGCGCGCACATGAGCCGCTCGATCCGTCCAGGGTTCCAGACCATCGCGGCGGCCAAGAAGGGGCAGCCGACGAAGTTCCACCTCGGGGAGTTCGACGCCGAGTGGAGCAAGGAGTTGGTCGAGCAGGCCAAGAAGCTCTCTGGCAAGGAGGCCAAGCTCGAAGTCGAGATGAACCTGCGCGTGGTCAACGCCAAGAAGACCACCGTCAAGCCGCCCGAAGTCACCACCATCAAGTTCCCTGAAAAGATGGTCCTCCCCGGCTGATTGCCCTCGGCGAGAACCGATGCCTCCAGATAACACTCATAACCGCGAGGAGAGGTTCGTGGACGAACCTCTCCTCGCGCGCGCTGATGCGCGAACGCTTATCGATCACGTGGCCGGAGAGGCGCTCTTGCACGTGCTCGATGCCGATGGGAGACCGCTCGGAGAGCAGGCCTCTCGCAGCGCCTATATCGCCGCAGGCGTCGAGGAGCGCCCCTGCCCCTTCCAGGATAACCGCGCGCGCTCGGGACATCCGATCAACATGGCGGCGCTGCGTCAGGTGTCGCGCGAGTGGGACAACATCCAGGAGCACATCGGAAGCCTGACCGCCGCGACCTCACAACGCGAGCGCCTCACGGGCTTCGAGATCACGCGCGTCAACGCGGCGATGCAGTTCGCGCCGTTTGTCTGGCTGCTCCAGGAGAGCGGCCCCATCCCTGGCCCGATCGCCTCGGCCTTCAAGCTATCAGTAGGCTTTATCCGCACGCTCCCGCTGATCACCATCGCGATGGAGGGCATCTCGGAGACGCCGATGCTCGACGTGCTCTCGCCGCCGGAGTTCTTCGAGCTGCTCGATGCGCACGAGTGGCTCACGGGTCAGACTCAGGTCTGCGCTGGCTCCAGGAGGTCGATCCAGCGCATCTACGAGGCGATGGCCACGCGCGGCACTCCCAGCGATCCCCCCTCGCCCATCGCGGAGCTCGCGGTTCGAGTCGCGCCAGCATGCCGGGATCTCGACATGCTCCTGAGCGCGCTGATATGCGCCGCTCGCGGTTGCATCGACGGCGGCGCATGGGAGTCACTGCCTGGCTACGGCGAGCGGCGCCGAGACATCCCCTTTGCCGATTGGCCGATTGTCGCGTGGTTGTTTGCCGTGGGGTCGGCGCGGAGCATCGAGCTCGTCCTCTCCACCCCGATGCTTCGCGTGGAGCACCTCCAGCGAGCTTTCCCACATGATGCACAACCTGCCTGGCTCGAGCGCATCCTCGAAGAGAACCTCACGCATGACCTCGATGGTCTGGAGCGCATCGACGCGCTCCTCCTCGAGCTCGCCCTCCCGCTCGTCGGCGAAATCCTCGAGAAGGTTGGCGGCAAGGCTCCCGATCGCCTGTCGCGCGAGGACTTCGAGCCGCTCTGCCTCTGAGCATCACCCCGAAAATAAATGAGCGCTCATTCATTCTTCTGCTTGCAAATCGAGCAGCGGCGTGCAACTTCGCATCGCCCCCTCGCGCCGACCGGCGACAGACCGACACTCGAAAAGGGGGAAAGCAACACCCGCACGAGAGGATCGAAGATGGATGTATTGGAAGAGCTGATCCAGCAGCTCGCGCTCGAGCAGTTGGAAGTCAACCTGTTCCGCGGCCAGAGCCAGGATCTGGGCTGGGGCACGGTCTTTGGAGGACAGGTTTTGGGGCAGGCGCTCTCTGCAGCGGTGCAGACCGTGCAAGAAGACCGCTTCGTGCATTCGCTGCACGGCTATTTCTTGCGCCCCGGCGACGTCAACCAACCGATCATCTACGAGGTCGACCGCATCCGTGATGGCAAGAGCTTCGCGACTCGCCGGGTAGTCGCCATCCAAAAGGGCCGCGCCATCTTCAATATGGCGGCATCCTTCCAGGTCGAGGAAGAGGGCTTCTCTCACCAGGACGAGATGCCAGAGGTGCCCGGCCCCGAAGGGCTCAAGTCGGAGCAAGAGCTCGCCGAGCTCGTCAAGGACCTCATCCCCGAGTCGATGCGCGAGCGAGCGTTGGCAGACAGGCCGATCGAGCTCCGCCCGGTTCGCCCCACGAACCCACTCAAGCCTCGCGTCTCGGACCCGAGCCACGCGGTATGGTATCGCTCGCTGCGCGAGCTCCCCGATGACCCATCGCTCCACCGTTATCTGCTGGCCTATGGCTCGGACTTCCACTTCCTGACGACCGCGCTCAAACCGCACGGGTTGAGCTGGCTGTCTCCGGGGATGCAGATGGCGAGCCTCGATCACGCGATGTGGTTCCATCGCCCCTTCCGCATGGACGAGTGGTTGCTCCACGTCGTGGAGAGTCCGACGAGCTCTGGTGCCAGGGGTCTCGTGCGAGGCCGCTTCTTCACGCGTGATGGCAAGCTCGTCGCGACGACCGCGCAGGAAGGCCTGATGCGAAAGCACGGCTGAGTGCTCTCGAATAGAGCGCCAAGGTTCTCCCCAAATGCATCACGGCGCCCCGTCCGCTCCTCTCTCGGAGGGGGCGGGGCCAGAAGAACAACTCCGACCACGCTCCGATAACCAAAGCACCAGCGCTCCCCTTCTTTGCTGGCTCTGCTTTCCCCATGGCACCTCGACAAGGCCACATGCTCGCGTGCTCTTCGCGCCATGGACAAGTGCATCCTGTCACCGCGAGGCAGCGCCTCGATGACATCGACCGCTCGCCACATCCTCACCACATGAAACGATGTCGCGCGACGCCAAAAACCAAAAACGCTATTGAAATATCACAACCCTGCAAAATAAAATAAAAACCCCAAACGGGGGAAACCAGGCACACAAGAAAAACCAACAAAAACATGCATCAAATAACGAGACTATTAACATCCTTCAAAAGCAGCCTGGAAGACAACCGGGATGCCGGATTGGCTCAAACAAAAGTCCCAGGCGTGACATTCTTTTGGGATGAAAAATCGAGCGAGCGCTCGCCATTACTTTATGACACGGGCCTGGTCATCGTCGGACAGGGCACAAAGGTTGGATACTTTGGCAAGCATCGCTTTGTATCCGACACAGATGCATGTCTGGTCCTCGGAGTCCCCGTACCATTTGAATGTGAAGCGTTCGGGACCCAGGACGAACCGCTTCTTGGCATCCGCATCGACCTCGATCTCGTCGTGCTCAACCGGCTCGTGTTGAGGTGCAAGGATAGGCTCGAGTTGGAAAAGAGCGGCGCTCACTTTGGTGTTGGCAATGTCCCCGTTCAGGGACAGCTAAAAGCCGCCATCACGAGGCTTCTCGAGTTTTTGCCCAACTCCATGGACGCAGAAATCCTCGGCGAGAGCGCGGTGGACGAAGTGATCTACAGGGTATTGCAAAGCGACGCGGGTCAGCTCCTCTACTCGCTGACACAGCATCACACGACTCACGTCAAGATCGCCCAATCACTCGAGCGGATTCATGCAGGATATCACGAGGCGATCAACATCGAAGAGCTGGCACGTAGCTGCTCGATGAGCACCTCCTCCTTCTACAGGGCGTTCAAGGAAGTCACTGGCGAAACACCGCTCCAGTACCTGAAGAAGGTACGGCTCATCCAGGCCAAGAGCATGCTCGTGTTCGATGGAATGGGGGTCGAGGAGGTCGCCTACGAGGTCGGCTATTCGAGCGCGTCGCAGTTCAGCCGCGAGTTCAAACGCTATTTTAATGTCCCCCCTTCCGAGGCGGAGTCACTCCCCTACAACAGCACCTTTCTCGATTAGTGCGCTGCTCCCCTGGAACGCATGCCAACCTATCTACGCTCGAAGAGCACGCATACTTCCCACACATTAACTGTCTAACAGCTTTAGTTTTCGCCTTATTACAAACAACACCTAAAGCATCTCCTCGAGCGGAGCATATAGCACCACCAAGAAGTCCTAAAAGGCCCGAGCCTCTTTCTACATTTTAACGTGAATTTTCAATATCCAACCGGGCATCACCTCAAACAAAACCTATCGCCTATCATGCTCGATAACATATCGAAAACAACCCCCGACGCCCACCTGTTTACGTCGGCATCTTTTGTGAGATTGTCTTCTACCGAGTGATATTATGACGTCGTGACGTCTATAAATCCTCTCATCTTTGCCCACGACTCTATCAGCGCTGGCCCGGACCAGATCATGCTCGACATTCGATCTGGCCCGGGCTGGAACAGGTTGCGCTCACGCCCGACGACACCACCCGGCAAACGGTATGGTCACTCGAGGGCCAAAGCAGCCATGTGCTCGAGGACGCGCGGGGCACACCTCGAGGGGCACTGGCCGCCTCTCGTCGGTCATGGCAGGCAAGCTTGCATCAAAGGACCAACTGGTCCTCGGCCTGGCTCAACTTGAAGCGAGCCATCGCGAGGTTGGACCTCTTCCGATCGAGGATGAGGTAGATAAAGACGTTGGGGTTCCTCTCGAGGACTCGGATCAGGTGGTACTGATCATCCAACGTGACGAGGATGTCCTCGATCCTTCCATCGATCTTGAGGGCTCGCATCGCCCGCAGCTTGGCCTTGATCACATCAGCGTTTGCAGCGACAGCGAGCTCAGGGTCGATGTCATCATTGCCACCCAACGTTCCCATCGCCATGCCGCTCTCCGCGTGGCCCACTGCCACCGCGATGAATCCTTCAACCTCGTGAAGCCCGGCCAACACTTCCTTGACATTCTGAGCCATTTCTTGATCTCCGTTGTTCGTTTCGTCCCTTGGCGGACTTCGCGACGATGCGAAGTCCGGGATACATCAACGATCAAAACCACCTCTGTTCATCAGCAAAGATGATCTGATCACTCGGGAGCGGAGTCTGTTAGGTGGAACGCTGGCTCGCTACATGCGAGTCAGGCAGAAGTAACCAGACCCCGCCTATGTGAACATGGTGATGTCATGGCCGGCAGTAGCGAATGCATGATCCTCCCAATCACATGACAGATTCTACCACCACTGAAATTTTCCGCCCTCTCGGACGCCAAAGCGGCAAAACCGAGCCCAAGAAAACTAGCTCTCCCCATGCAATGAAGCCATGTAGCGCTTAAAGACATCTACTCCAAGGGGATGATCTTCACCCCAAATCTCCAGAATTGGACGCGTTGAACTCGAACGCCACACATCGAGCAGGAATAGGCAAGCATGTGACCTGATCTGCCATGGGCGACCTGCTCGCCGAACATAGCTTCGTCATTGCCTGACGGCTAAAGACACAACCCCAAGTACTTTTTTGGAGACAAGGACATGAGCGAAAACATCAAGGACAAGGTCGTGATCATCGCTGGCGCGAGCAGTGGGATCGGCGCGGCGACCACACGGCGTCTGGCGAAGGCAGGAGCAAAACTCATCATCGGAGCGCGACGCGAAGGCCGCCTCGAGGAGTTGGCAAAATCACTCCCCGAGGCCGATATCACCTACGCCGCGGCGGACGTGACAAACCCGGAGGACATGGAGCAACTGGCAAGGCTCGCCATCGACAAACACGGCCGCATCGACACCCTGTTTAACAACGCAGGCATCATGCCCACGGGCTCCCTGCGCGAACTTCGACGCGAGGAGTGGAGAGATATGCTCGAGGTGAACATCCTCGGCGTCCTCAATGGCATCGCAGCCGTGCTCCCGACGATGGTGTCACAGAAGTCTGGACACATCATCACCACCGACTCGGTCGCAGGCCACGTCGTCTATCCTGGCTCGGCGGTCTACTGCGGCACCAAGTTCGCCGTGCGCGCCATCATGGAGGGGCTGCGGCAGGAAGAGCGCGAGAACAACATCCGCTCCACCATCATCTCGCCAGGTTTGGTCAACACAGAGCTCTTCAAGACCATAGGCGACTCCGAGACCGCCAACGCGATCAAGCAAGCGTCGCAGATTCCTGGCATCGGCCTGACCCCGGATGATGTCGCCAACGCGGTCGCCTATGCCGTCGCGACGCCTGCGACCGTCGCGATCAGCGAGGTCATCATCAGGCCGACCAATCAGGAGATCTGAACGTCCTCTTGGCAAGATAACCGGGCACTGATGTCCCCCACCGCGCGACAGGTATTCTCATGCGAGCACATCGATCGACCCCACGAGGCGCACGAACGCTCGGTGTGCTCGCCGCCACGAACATGCTTTGGGCCGCAGCGTCTGTCGGATGCCATCGCACCGATCAGGCCCACACGGCGACGACCGTGGCCACGACAATCATCGAAGCGCCGTCGTCGCAGCATCCCGAAATACAACCCGAAACCGAGCGAGCGACCACGGAGAGCGCTCGCGAAGCTACGGCGGAGAGCGAAGAGATGAAGATCCTTATCCTTGTTGATGGCGAGCAGCTTGGCGCGACGTTGGAGGATAACCCGACGGCACGAGCATTCGCAGAGATGCTCCCGCTGGAGCTCGAACTCAGCGACTACGCCTCGACCGAAAAAATCAGCCACCTCGACGCAAAGCTCACGACACGAGACGCTCCCGAAGGACTGGACCCCACCATAGGTGATATCACCTACTACGCTCCGTGGGGGAACATGGCGATCTTCTATCGTGATTTTGGCTACGCTCGCGGCCTCGTCAAAATCGGACACATCGATTCGGGGATCGAGAAGCTCGGACAGAAAAAGACAGACTTCACGGTGCGCTTCGAGCGAGCATCCACCTCCGAATAGCCAGGAATAGACAATATCCCCTCAGGAGAACGAAGGCCGGGCAGGCGCGTTGCACGCACCTGCCCGGCCTTCGTTCTCCTGAAAGACCTGACCACCGACGCCTCGCGTCCCCAGGAGAAGATGGATGAGGATAAGTCAGTGGCACAACAATGTTGTCATTGACAACAGTTGTCGATAACAACATCATCTCCCCGACGACAGCGAGGATTTGTCATGACCACACAAAAACACGAGCACATACCAAACATCTCACTCGAGCCATCCTCCCCAGGAAAGATGCTCTACGACGCTCACCTCAAGCTCAGCGCTGGTCTCGTCGAGAGGCTCGCCGCCGAAGGTTACGACATCAGCATCAACGCCTGGGCCATCCTCAACCTGCTCTGGGAGAAGGATGAACTACCTCAGTTCGAAATCAGCGAGCACATCTCCAGAGACAGGCATCAGACCTCTCGACTGATCGACTCGCTCGACCGACAGGGGCTCGCGACGCGCGTCGCGAGCACCGAGGATAAGAGGATCAAGCTCGTGGTGCTGACAGAAGAGGGCAAGCAAGCGCGCGTGACGCTCAGGAGCGCCAGCCGCGACTACCTCGAGACCATCTTTCGGGGCCTATCCCAGGATGACTACGACTGTTTCCTTCGATGCCTCACGCACATCACAACCTCCACTTCAGACAGAAAAAAGATATGAAATTTGCGATCTTTGGCGCCAATGGACCTGTCGGTTTGATCCTTACCGAGATGGCCCTCGAGCAGGGTCATGAAGTGACCGCCGTCACTCGCCGCCCTGACGAATTCCCCATCGAACACGAACACCTGAACGTGGTTCGCGGAGACGTCTTCAACCTCGATGATGTCGAGGCCGCGATCCAGGGGAACGAGACAGTGATTTCGCTGTTCGGGGTGCCGTATAGCTTTGGCCCGATCGAGGTCTACTCCAAGGGCACGGCGAATATCATCGAGGCGATGTCCAAACTCGGGTTGAAGCGGTTGGTGTGCTGCACCTCCGGTGGGACAAACCCGAAGTTCGACCTCTCATCGGAAGGGATCATCTTTGGCCTTATCATCAAACCGATCATCGGCCGCACGATGTACAAGGATATGCGCGATATGGAGGAGCTGGTCATGGCCAGCGATCTCGACTGGACCATCGCTCGCCCCGCCAGGCTCATGGACAGCGACGAGGTGGGAGATTACCGCACCGCTCAGGGTTACATGGTCGAGAAGATGCGCGAGACGAACAAGCACGACCTCGCGCACTTCATGCTCGAGGAGGCTGTTGACCCTAAACATACTCATCAGGCGCTGGCCATCGCGAGCCCCTGACACTCCAGCTACTCCGTCAACGCGTCATCCTGCTCAAAAAGCGCGACAACCTTGCAGCGCACGGGCAAAACGAGGCCCCAACATGAGACCGCTCAAGCTGGCGTGGATGCCTCTGAAACACTGGCGGATTCCCAGGCGCCCTCTTCGAGCACTCCCTTGGCGCGGGGCCAGATGAGCAAGGCCTCGATGATCATCCACACCTGGAGTACCTCGATGAGGATGCCAAAGCCCACGAGCAGCCACTTCTGGTTCGGGATAAAATCTGTCACGATCTGATGAATCATCGCCCAGCCAGGGAGCAAGAGCATCACCACGGCAGGCACCAAAGCAAACCACACGGGGAGCTTTCGCCGCCAGAGGTAGAACACCAGTACAGTCAGTGCGAGCCCGGCGAGCAACTGGTTGGTGGCGCCAAAGAGCGGCCAGAGGAGGAGCCCGCCGGTGCCTGGGCCCTTTGGACCGGGAATCATCGCCACCGCGCCGCCAGTAATCACAGCAAACGAGGTCGCGGCATATTTCCCCGTCAGCGGCTTGATCCGTATTGTCTCGGCTAGCTCCTGGATCACGTACCTTTGCAACCGCGTCGCCGTATCCAGCGTGGTGGCCGCGAACGAGGCCACCAACACCGCGATCAGCGCGATACCCATCTTGAGCGGAATCCCCAACGCGGTCAGGAAGTTCGCCCCACCCTCGACAAACGCGCCGAGCTTTTGGGGGAGCCCGAGGTTTGCCCACCCGCCTGTGGTGACCGCCTTGCCATCCTTGATGACTGGCTTTCCATCAGCGTCCATCACGGGCCGAATTTCAGCCTGATACTTGGTCTCCCAGGCAGCCCTCCCCGTCAGCAACTCGCCAGTTTT
>Ga0208061_100307_pt1 | contig 14933 bp, 7 predicted proteins | sample DeeseametaMP0555_FD_184209 | JGI IMG/M metagenome (GOLD analysis project Ga0208061, IMG submission 184209) | Marine microbial communities from the Deep Atlantic Ocean - MP0555 (SPAdes) | ecosystem: Environmental > Aquatic > Marine > Oceanic | place: South Atlantic Ocean | collected 2011-01-23 | reverse complement strand
CCGCGCCCGCCTCGAAGGCGTTGATCAGGACCGACTCGCTGTGGAGCGCGGTCAACACGATGACAGGAGGCGATGGCCACGCGGAGTGCGCGCGCAATGCCTTGAGCATCTCGTGGCCGTTAAGTTCAGGTAGCATCCAGTCGAGGATGAGCGCCTCGGGCAAGCTCACACCCTCGCCGTCCTCGCTCGATGCGCCCTCGATGCCATCGAGGGCAGCGAGCAGCTTTCCAGGTTCGAGGAAGCCGCGAAAGCGATACCCCCCCTCTGACATGATACGATCGAGGAGCTCGATGATCTCGAAGTCATCGTCGAGCGCCCAGATCAAAGGCCCCTCCTCGAGTACGGAGGGCTCGTCTCCAAGCAAACTCATCGCAGGCGCTTCTCCGGGGAATTCGAGCCTCGAGGCCGCATGCGACGCACCTATCAGCGTCAGTCCATGGAGCCAGGCGGCGGTTATCACAGGGAGCGAGCCTATCACGCGAGGCAGATACGGGCCAACCGATCGCGCGCGGTGGGCGATGTGATACTTGCGCCAGAGGGAACTTCGCGGATAGCGTTGCGCACGATCTCGTATGGAGGTTTTGCGCGGGCGCCTGCTCGATAGCCATGCTCAACCAAAGAATTTCGGGTCGGGATGCCTGGAGCACACACACAACTCGAAGCGATACATATCGCCGGGAAGCTCTCGCTGTGCCAACGGTGGCGCGAGCGACTCTTGCTCCTGCTGCTCTCGTGTGGACTCTTCCTGACGGCCATCACCACGGTCGGGTGCGCGAGGTTTCGCGAGGAAGAGAAGAAAGAGAACAAGGCGCCGACGTATGTCCCCCCAGGTCAGACCGATCGCCGCATCGTCGAGCTCCGCTTCAAGGGCGTCGAGCAGATCGATGAGCAGGCGCTAAGGGATGGCCTCTCGAACCAGGCAGATCCCGGCTGGAGAGCGTCCGACAGAATCCGCAAGGTCCCCGTCCTCGGCGCAGAGCCACGCTACTACAACAAGCTCGCATGGGAGCGCGATCAGGAGCGCATCCTGGCGTATTACAGGTCGCAGGGCTTTTTCGACGCCACGGTCTCATCTCGCGAATCGAAGAGCGAGGACCCCTACGGCATGATCCTCGTCGTCACGGTCAACGAGGGCGAGCCGACGCGCGTCTCCAACGTGATCATCGAGGGGCTGGAGTCGACCAAGCTCGACGTGAGAGAGATCCGAGGAGATTTGCCGCTCAAGGAAGGCAACATCTTCACGCAAAGTGGCTACCTCGAGGCCAAGGCGACCGTGGAGCGCGAGCTCAAGTCGCGCTCGTATGCCTACGCGCAGGTCAAGGGGCGCGTGGTCGTGGACCCCAAGAAGCGCACCGCCGAGATCTCGATCTTTGCCGACCCTGGCCCGAAGACCGTCTTTGGAGAGGTAGAGATCCAGGGGCTCGCGCGCGTCGATGAAGAGTACGTGCGCGACGCGGTCGCCATCCGAAAAGGAGAGCTCTACTCGAGCGAGGATATCCAGGAGACTCAGGAGAACATCTATGACCTCGGGGTCTTTAGTCTCGTGACGGTGCAGCCCGAGTTCGAGTACGGCCAACAGAGCGATGAGCGGCAGACAGGAAGGCGCAAGGGCCAGCTCGAAGAGGGTGAGGTCGGCGCGCTGGGGATCTCGGAGATGCTCGCCCAAGCTCAGGAGAACGCCGCGCAGCGCTCTGCGCTGCCGACCGAGGTCAAGATCGTGATCAAGGTCAAGGAGGCAAAGAACTGGAGCGTGAGGCCCGGCGCCGGTTTCTCCATCAACTCCAACCGCCAGGACATACACGGCGCGGTCAACCTCCAGAGCCGTAACTTCTTCGGGACGCTCGGCAAACTCGAGCAATTCAACACATTAGGCTACGCGCTCACGCCGGGGATCTTCTCGCTCAACGCGACCGCCGAGGATGGCATCTCGATCGATGACTTTGGCTATCGCGGGGTTTATTTCAATACGCAGCTTCGCTACTCGCAGCCGCAACTGATCGGCCGCAAGACCACGGGCTTCCTCTTTATCAACGTCGAGCGCGACATCCAGGAGGCCTACATCGGCCTCATCCCCTCGGCATCGATCGGTCTTCGGCGACCGCTGTTCACGCGAAAGCTGACCGGCGAGGTCTCCTACAACGTGCTCTATATCCTGTACCAGGCGTTCGACGAGCAATACGGGGCGGAGTTGCTCGCGCAGGGGCTCGATCCGAACACGCGCAACCCCTCGCTGCTGCTCGAATATCTGGAGCAAAAGATCATCTACGATGGTCGCGACAACCCGCTCAACCCGACCAAGGGCCTGCGCGCGCAGATCTCGATGCAAGAGGCCAGGCGCTATATCGTTGGCGGCGAGTACGCGTTCTTGAAGCCGAGGATCCAGTTCGATGGATACATCCCGCTCGGCAAGAACTACGTGACGGCGCTTCGCGCTGGTGGGGGGTCGATCTACAACCTGAACGAGCCACAAGGGGACGCCACGCGAGGCATCCCGCTCCAGAGCAGGTTGTACGCTGGCGGCAAGGGTTCGATCAGGAGCTTCGGGCCGCGCTACTTCGGGTTCTTCACCGATGATCTCGTCAACCCGGCGCCGATCGGCTCGATCTCCCTTATAGAAACAGGCGTCGAGCAGCGCATGCGCCTGAGGCGCAACCTGCTCGATGTCGGCGACCTCTGGGGCGCGCTTTATCTGGACTCGGGGACGTTCTTCGAGCAGCAGCTCTTCTTCGACACGGAGGCCAACTCGACGGGGTCGGTGAGTGTGGATGATATTCGCGGCACGTTTATCCACGGCGTCGGGCTCGGCGCGTTCTGGCTCACGCCTATCGGGCCTGTGCGCGCGGACTTTGCCTACACGCTCAACAACATCCGCCGTGACTTCCGCTACACCGCTGATCCGACCGTGGTCGATGATCCAGACACGCCGCGCAACGAGCTCTACACCGAGTATCAATACGCCGCCGCGGTCAGGAACAAGCTGCGCCGCTTCGACTTCTACCTCGGCATCGGGCACTCGTTCTGAGGCTCCTCACGCATCGAGGGGTGGCAGCCGAGCGCTGCGCGTGAGGAGTGAGTAATACTGGCAAATTGGTCGGGTTGTGTGCACAATCGAGCACGTTCGGCACGTCTTAAAAAGTGCCCTCTTGAGACACGAGACAAGCCGAGGCCACAGGCGCGAAGATGCAGGATGATCGAGGAGCATGAGCGAGGAAGACGAAATATCATCTGGTGATGGGAGCCAGGATGAAGAAGCGGTCCCGGCGACCGATTCATCTGAAGCATCGCCCGCATCGGGCTCCGGCGCGAAGGGAGGGGGGTTCTGGCGAAAGCTGCGAAAGCGCGCGCTCCAGTTTTTGCTCATCCTCGTGGTCTTGCTCGTCGCCTTCGGGATCTTCTCGCAGACCAGCTACTTCCGAAATGACATCCTGCGTCCGCAGGTCGAGTCCGCGACGAACAACGCGATCGAGGGGTCCCTGAAGATCGGCTCCATCGAGGGGAACCTCTTCACGCATGTCGCCGCCAACGACGTCGAGGTTTACGACGCGAAGGGGAACCTCGCGGCCTCTATCCAGCGCGCCGAGGTCGCCTACGACCTGCTGCCATTGATCGACTTCGAGCTCCCGATTTCCCGCGTCAAGCTCGTGCGCCCGCTGGGCATCGTGCGCACGAACAAGGATGGCGAACTCAACCTCGCCACGTTGGTCAAACCGAGCGAGGAGCCCGAAGAGGAAGGCAAGCCCTTCGGATTGAGCATCAGCAACATCGATATCGAGCAAGGGGTGCTCTTCTACATCGACGAGCGCGAGCTCGCGCCAAACGATGACACGAGCAGCCAGGCGATAAAGGATGTCGAGGCGCTTCTCTCGGACGCCGAGCAGCTCGCCGATGGCAAGCTGCCCGCGCACTTGCACAACATGTTGCGCTCGCTAAACACGGCGACGATCGGTCCAGTGCCGGGCGCGGCGCTCATCGATGACATCTCGGTCAAGGGGGACTTCTCGCTCGATAAGGCGTCGATGATGACCGTCGATCTGTCGAGCTTTGGCGCCACGCTCGATGCCAACACCTGGGTCGAGCAGCAGCGCGCCGAGAGCAAGGAGCTCCTCGTCAAGTACGGTCCAGAGGTCCTCAGGATCTCTCACGAGCGCCTCTCACTCGGCGAGGAGAGCGGCTGGGAGAACCTCAAGCTCGGGGTCAACCTGCTGCCTCCCCCTGGCGATGATCCTGAAAAAGCACCGGAGCCGCTCCTCTTCCACGCATCCACCCCGGCGCTCACGGTCACCCGCGAGCTGTTGCTCGCTGTGGCGCCCTCGATCGATATCCGCGATGGCGTCCGCGCCCAGATCGTCGCCGCGGGGACGCCGCAGGATGCGCGCGCGATGCTCAAGGGAGAGCTGATCGAATCACAGGGCAAGTTCCACGCGTATGGTCGAATCGAGAAGCTGCTCTCGCAGTTATTGGCGGGGACGCTCTCGTTCGAAGAGACGAACAAGCTCGCGCCCTCGTATGTGGTCGATGTCGACTTGCGAGGTTTTGATCCTGGCGCGGTGGTCCCCGACGTGCCGAGGTTGCTGCTCGATGGCAACCTGCATGTCGAAGGGAGCGGCGTGACCATCGACAGCGCCGATGTCACCGCATTACTCGATATGGGGGAGACAAAGGCGCTCGAGCAATACGAGCTCCGGAGCGCGCGCGTCGAGGCGAGCTTCAAGAACAAGAAGCTGACGATCGCCCCCTCTCATATCAGGTCCCCCTACCTCGACGCCGAGCTCGAAGGCACCGCCGAGCTCGGCGGGACGCTCGACCTGAAGGCGAAGCTCGTCGCCGACGAAACGCACGATCGCAGCGTCACCATCCCGGGGCTTGGCAAGGTCTCGCAGGAGCACCTCTTCCTCGATGTGAGCGCCAAGGGATCGCTCGATGTCGAGGCGAGCGATCCGCTCGTGATGACCAAACAGGCAGACATCGACCTCACGTGGGACATCAAGGGCCTGCAAGTCGTCGATGACAAGGTCGGCGCCTCCAAGGCGGACATCAAGCTCGGCCTGACCTCGCCGTCAGAAGATCGCCGATTGCTCGATTATGACATCGACGTGCTCGCCACAGGTGTGGACGCGCCGACCGCAGAGGTCCGCGCAGACCTCGCAGATGTGGACGCGGAGGGGACGATGATCATCCCCATACCGCTCGAGGATCCGCTCTCGTTGCTCGACCGGCTGACCGCAGACGCGGACGTTCGCGTGCGTGGTCTGAATGCACCTGGTGTTCGTCTCTCGAGCACCAACGCCAGGGTCGAGCTCGAACCAAATGGAAACGGGAGAATGCGCTACTCATTGAGCGCGGCGCTCGGGGGGTTGCGTTTGTCGGACGCGAACCTCTCGTTGGGAGGAGGTTCGACAGATCTCGAGGGGACCTTCTCGCTCGACAGTGAAGGCGCGCCGAACTACCTGAGCGCCAGGGGCAAGGCAAAGGTTCGCGCGCTCTCGGCGTCAGGGACAAAGGTTGGAGAGGGCGAGGTCGAGCTCGATGTGGCGGGCGTGCCGCCAAACCTTCGCGGCAAGGCCGAGATCGACGCGCGCGATATCGCCGTCGGCGACCAGAAGCTCGAGGACGCCAAGCTGACCGCGAATATTCGCCCGGACAACTCCTTTGACGTCGAGGGGGGTATCACGCGCGAGGACGCCGAGCCCAAACGCCTCGCGGTAAGAGCGTCGGGCAAGTTGGGCGAGGATCTCGATGAGGTTCGCGATCTCGAGGCGGACCTCTACAACCTCGACGCGGATGGCGACGAGCCGATCTGGAAGATCAAGAATGCCACCGTGGTCGCGCGCGGCGGCGAGGTTCGCTTCGAGGATGTGGAGCTGGTCAATGACGAGCAACGTTTGACGGTCGTCGGGACCTACCGCGAGCGTGGAGAGCAAGATTTAACAGCGAGCGCGACCAACATCGATCTGGGGCAGCTCAGGTCAGACCTGGGGTTGCAGAACTTCTTGCCGGACATCTCTGGTCAGGTCGAAACGATCGACTTCAAGCTCCGAGGAACGAGCGCAGATCCCGAGGTCGAGCTCGATGTCGTGATCAAGGAGTTCATGTACGAGGGCACGGGGCCCTTCAAATTGATCCTCAAGGGGCGCTACCGCAACAGCAAGCTGACCGTGAACCGGATGGAGCTCGAAGGATGGGGACAGCAGCTTGTTTCGGCGCAAGCGCGCGTGCCGATAAAGCTCGACCTCGAGGGGAACTTCGACATCTTCTGGCGCGAGCCGATTTTGATGAGCTTGCTGGTGCCCGAGATCGATCTCGGCGAGCTCACGCCAAAGATCAAACAGCTCGAGGATTACACCATCCGCGGCGTGGTCAAGGGGGGCGGGATCATCAACGGGACGCTCGAGAAGCCACTGCTCGACCTGAACGTCGGGATCGCCTCGATCGGGTTCAAGTCAAAGCTTGGCAAGACCGCGATCGACATGAACAGCTTCGCGATGACCTCGCGCTTTTCCTACGAGCCGCCCTCCTCCAGCGGCGGCGGCTTCAAGACGCTCACGAAGCTCAAGGCGATGCCTCCGAAGTATGCCGAGCGTGACCTGGTGACCATCGAAGCAGAATCACCGCTCCCGATCGCCGAGTGGCTCTACCGCACGATCGAGCGCGGCGAAGTGGTGGATTACGCCAGAGAGGTCTTCGCGCAACCCTTCGCGATGACGGTGAAGCTCGACAAGATCAAGCTCAAGCAGCTCAATGACACGGGGCTTATCAAGTCCCCGAGGTTTACTGGCGAGGTCGACTTCGCGCTGGCGACGGCGGGGACATTCGGCGACCCGAGCGCGCGCTTCGATCTGCACATCGATGATGTCGCAATCCGCGGGGACCTGGAGGGTCAGCGCGTGGACCTTCGAAAGATCAACTCCGACATCGCGCTGACCTTTGGACCGCTCCAGGGGAGCGCCAACCAGCTGACCTACACGGGCACCTTCGCCATGGGCGGGTACCAGTTGATCGACTCCAACGGCTTCCTCGAGTTGCCGCTGCGGAGCTGGTTTAGCGATGTGGCGATCAAGGGAAAGGAGCTCGATCTGATCGACGAGCTCCTGAGCAAGAGGTTCGAGTTTGACCTCACTGTCAAGGAGCTCGACCTCGAACAGATCGCCATCGCGCCGTTGTTCACCGAGCCCGAGATCGCGGGCATCGTTAACCTGGAGTTCTCCTCCGAGGGCGTCGTCGCAGATCCAGTGGCGAGCCTGAGCCTCGACATTGGCGAGCGAGCGTTGATTCAGGGCAAGGAGGAGAGCAAGGGTGGGCTCGGTTACAACCGCTATCGCGATATCATCATCAGCACGCGCGCCAACATCAAGAGCAAGGTGCTCACGCTCGAAAAGTTCAGCATCAACTGGGACTCCACCGACATCCTGAGCGCGCGCGGCAAGGTCCCACTCCCCGTCGACACATTGCTCGCCGAGAAAGAGCTCGAAGACCTCCCGATCGACTTCGACCTGGAGATTCACCCGATGCCGCTCAACAAGCTCGGCGCGATCGACTACGGGTTGTTTGGCGGGCTCACCGGCGTGATCAACGGACACGCCATCGGGCGAGGATCGCTGCGCGACCCGAAGCTCTCGGGGAGGATGGCGCTCGTGGACACGAAGCTCTCTCAGTACGAGAAGGGCACCATCGCCGCAGAGTTCGAGGTGCGCGAAGGGATCGCGCGCGCCTACACCGAGCTCTGCCAGGACAAGTTCAAGATGCTCACAGCCGAGGCTCATGCGCGGCTGAACACCGATGTGTTGGCGGTGAGCAAGGGCGCAGATCCACTGGCGCCACCAGGAGAGCTCAGGCGGCCGATCGACGCGCTCTCCACGGACAAGGACCTGAGGTTCAAGGTCAACACTCGCGATGGCAGACCGATCGATCTGGGGCGCGCGTTGCCGCAGAAGCTGATCAAAAAATACGCCAAGGATATCGAGGGGATGCTCGCCATCAACCTCGACCTCTCGGGGAGCTACGAAGCGGTCACCGCGCAGGGCACCATCAAACTCGACGATGGCGCCATCACGCTCGAGAGCTACGGGCGTCGCTTCGAAGAGATCATGGTCGATACATGGATGGATAGCCGCTCGTTCAATATCCGCGAGTTTAGCCTGGATGAGGGGGACGCGGCGCTTTTGCTTACAGGGAGCATCAAGCACGAGAACCTCACCCCTGGCGAGGTCGACCTCGAGCTCGAAGCCGACACGTTCAACTTCGGTGACTTCGTGGACTTCCCCTTCTTCGCCAGCGGTGACGTGAAAATGACCGGGCAGCTCGACGCGGAGCCGATGGATTTGACCGTGGATCTGAAGGGGCTGGATGTGGCGCTCACAGAGGAGATCTCGAACGATCTTCACGCCACAGAGCTCGACGAGGAGATCATCATCCTGCGCGAACAGACGAGCTCGACCGCACAAATCGCAGAGGATGAAGTCACTGGCGCGGACGCGGAGTTGTTTGGCGAAGCGAGCGGCACGATGAGCGCGCTCAATATGAACGTGCGCGTGATCATCCGCGATGACTCCTGGGTGCGTCACCCCTATGGAGATGTGAACGTCAAGGGGGACTTCACCACCAAGCTCTCGGGCTCATCGCTGGCGATGACAGGGCAAATCCAGACCTTGCGTGGACAGGTCGAGTTCCTCGAGAAGACCTTCACGGTCACGCGGGGAATCATCACCTTCACGGGGCTCGATCCTCCCGACCCGCGCCTTCAAATCGAGGCGTCGTACATTTTGGACAGGAGCGTGACCTCTTCGCTCGGACCAGCCTCGGATGGGGAACCTCGCGTGATCGTGGCGGTGGAGGGCTCGGCAAATGATCCTGTGCTCAGGTTAAGGAGTGATCCTTCCATGAGCGAGACAGACATCCTGTACGTGCTGGCCACAGGCCAGCCCCCCTCCTCTGCTGACGTGGGTCAGGATTCGTCGGTGGCCTCCGCTGCGCTCAGCGCAGCGAGCGGCGTGGTTCTGGGGATGTTGCGCGACGAGCTCTCGGACACCTTGCCGCTCGACTTCTTCGACGTGCTGCGCGTGGACACCTCCAACCTCGAGGTTGGCAAGTACGTCAACAACGGCAAGATCTACCTCTCCTACCGCTACCTGTTTGGCGGCGCGGATCAGAGCGGCGAGAGCGTGTACGAGTTCGAGTATCACTTCGCGCCGAAGTGGACGCTCGAGGCGCAAGGGAGGGACTCGGATCAGGGCGGGCAGTTTAACTTCAACGTCTTCTGGGACGCCTACTAAGTCACCTCTTGCGCGCGTCCAGCGCGCGCTTGGCGCCGCGCCAGAAGCCGACGGTCAGCATCCCCAAAAAGAACGTCGCCAGCCACGCCACGAGCGTGAGATGTATGGATCGAACTCCAGACGCAGTAATAAGGATGATGCTCGCCGGAAGCGCGCAGGCAAAGAGGACCGTCGTCACGCTCGCCACAACCACCATGATGCGAGGATCCCCCGAGCGACGTCGGTCATCCTCGGCTGCCAACGATTTGTCACATAGCGAACAAAACTTTGCAGTAAGCACATTGAGCGTCCCGCACGCATCGCACTCGAGCCTATCCGAGCTCATCCTGACTCCTATTCAGCGTTCTCTCTCATGTTCTTGAGCAACGCGATCTCATCCGCGTAACCGTTTTCCTTGTCCATCGGTGTCTCGAGCGTCGCGGGCACATCCGCGAACCTCGCGTCGTTGACCAGGAACTCGAAGACGGACTTTCCGATCTCGCCGTCGCCGATATTTTCGTGGCGATCCTTTCGCGAGCCTAGCGGTTTCTTCGAATCGTTGAGGTGGAACGCCTTGACGCGCTCCACACCGATCAACGCGTCGAACTCCCGCCAAAAGTCCTCGTAGAGATCCTCGGTGGTCAAGTCGTACCCTGCCGCGTGCGCGTGGCAAGTATCGAAGCAGATGCCAAAGCGCGAAGGATCGTGAACAGCGTCAAACAGCGCGACCAGGTGATCGAGCGAGTGGCCGAGGTTGGTGCCCTGCCCCGCCGTGTTCTCGAACAGGAGCGTGACGTCCTTCCAGGCATTATTCTTCTCGCGGGCGTAGACCGCCTCGAGGTTCTCGGCGATCAGTTTGATGCCCTCTTCTTCTCCCTGGCCGACGTGGCTGCCGGGGTGCATCACGAGGTAAGGGACGCCGAGTTTGGCGCAGCGATCGAGCTCGTCCTCGAGCGCGTCGATGCTCTTCTCGATGGTCGCGTCCTTATCCGAGCAGAGGTTGATCAAGTAAGACGTATGCGCCACCAGACCTTCCAGGCCGCTCTCGTCGTATGCCTTCCTGAATGTCTCGATTTCGTCCTCGCGCCAGTCGCGCTGTTTCCATCGGTTGTTGTTTTTGACAAAAACTTGAACCGATTCACAATTGTCAGCGATGGCGCGCTCGACAGCGCGGTGCAGTCCGCCCGAGGCGGATTCGTGGGCTCCGATCTTCACGTCAGTGTCTCTTCATCGAAAAGAAATATGGGGTCGACGCGCATCGAGCCAGCGCCGCCAGTTGGCGGCGCTGGCTCGATGCGCGTGAAACGTATGCGAACAGCTGGGAGTGTTCAGATGGCATCGAGCGCTTGCTCGAGGTCGGCCATCAAATCATCCAGGTCCTCGATCCCCACAGAGAGGCGAATCAACCCATCGCTGATGCCGAGCTCGGCGCGAACCTCTGGCGGCACCGACGCGTGCGTCATGATGGCGGGGTGCTCGATAAGGGACTCGACGCCGCCGAGGCTCTCGGCGAGCGCGAAGACGCGCACCGACTCGAGCATCACGCGGGAGGCCTCGAGGCCTCCCTTCAAGAAGAAGGTGATCATGCCGCCAGGGCCGTTCATTTGCTCCTGAGCGATGGCATACTGAGGGTGTGATTCGAGGCCGGGGAAGACCACGCGTTCGACCTTCTCGTGAGCTTCGAGCCAGGACGCGATCTCGACGGCGTTGGCCGCGTGCTGGCGCATACGCACGCCGAGGGTTTTGACGCCGCGCAAGGTCAGCCAGCAATCCATCGGCGCGGGCACAGCGCCCATGGAGTTTTGCAGGAAGTGAAGCTTCTTGGCGATCTCCGCGTCGTTGGTGATCGCCACGCCGCCGACCACGTCGGAGTGCCCGTTGATAAACTTCGTGGTCGAGTGCACGACCATATCCGCCCCGAGCGAGAGCGGCTGCTGGAAGTACGGGCTCATAAAGGTGTTATCCACGACAGCGATCGCGCCCTTGCTGTGCGCGATCTCACATGCCTTGCGGATATCCGTGATCTTGAGCAGCGGGTTTGTCGGAGACTCCAGCCAGAGCATCTTCGTCTCGGGCGTGAACGCCGCCTCGAGCGCCTCGAGGTCGGTGGTGTCCACGAACGTATAGTCGAGGCCCATTTCAGCGAACACACGCGTGAACACGCGATAGGTTCCGCCATAGACATCATCACCGCAGACGATGTGATCGCCAGCCTTTAACGTGTGCATGATCGTCGAGGTCGCCGCGCAACCCGACGCGAACGCCACGCCGTACTCACCACCCTCCAAGCTCGCCAGGCAATCCTCGAGCGCGTGACGCGTCGGGTTCTGCGTGCGGCTATACTCGTAGCCCGTGTGCACGCCAGGGCTCGATTGCACGTAGGTCGAGGTCTGGAAGATCGGCGTCATGATCGCGCCAGTGGTCGGCTCAGGTTCTTGCCCGGCATGAATGGCGCGGGTGTCGAAACCTTTGGACTTGTAGCTGTGCTCGGGCTTGTGCATCGAAGGACCTCTTTTTACTGGCACTTGGCGCGGTGGATCATTGATATCTTGCTCTTCGCTCGCCGCGGATTCGTTTTTGTGTCGCGGCGCGTGCGCCACCCTAAACCATCATATTTAAAAATGCACCCCCTGCGGTCTGCGACCGTCTTGCAGAACATGAGGACGAGCCCCGCGCCTTCGGCGCGGTCCCCCTTCTCGACCTGCGGTCTCGGCCGGGCCCCCGCGGCTCGACGCCGCGACCCCCACTCTCGTGGGGGTCTATTCTACAGCTATCGATTCAAGCTTTTATTTTGCAATATGGCACCTTCACGAACCTCACCGCTCGAATCGAAGCTCCAGAGTGCAAAACACAAGCCTCATCTCGGAGCGCGAGAGTAAGCCCCCGCGAGCGGGGGCTGCGTCGTCCAGACGCGGGGGCCCGGCCGAGACCGCAGGTCGAGAAGGGGGGCGCATGCAAAACTCACTGCATCTCTCGAAGCTCTCTTGCAAAACTCATCGCCAAAATCAAAGCGCGAGTTCCCCCTTGGCACAGCCGGGAGGGGGACAAAAACCTGGCGTCGAGCGCGAGGTCGTTGACCTGTGAGGAGCGTTGGGTCAGTCCCATGAAGAGGTGCGAGAACCGGGGCGGCTCTGGTATGATTTCGGCGCTCACAAAAAACAAACCGACGAGGCAGATCGCGATGTTCGACATGAAAGATGCGCTCGAGAACCCTACCCACGAGGACGTCTCCGCCTGGTTTCAGGCGCTCGCTGACGAGCTGCTGAACAGGACCGCCTTCGTGATCGCGGGAAAAGCACACCGCCTGCTCGAGATCGAGTTCTACTATCAGGATACCGGGCACGAAGATCCCTTCGCGCACGGCGACGAGATGCAGAAGACGCACAATCGCTGGTACTTCCATCGCAAGGGCGGTGAGTATCGCGGAGGGAGCTTCAAGGGCCTCGACATCACGTTCGGGAAGCAGGGAACCCATGGGGGGATCTTGATCCGCACCATCGAAGCGCTCGACGGCGAAGACAGCACGGTCAATGGCTGCTCGTTGTGTGTGGACAGGATGCTCGAGCTCACCGACGAGGATAGCGTGGCAGATCTCGACGCCTCGATCGGGGCGAGCGATGTTTGGGATACGGACGCGCCCATTTATCTCGAGCAACGCGATGATATGGAGGCGCGTGACATTCACGCGACCGCGCGCGTCGGGCTCACGCTAAAGCGCATGTACGAGAACCCCGAGATGCCCGCTTACCTGATGCGCCCGCTGCGTTTTCTGACCGATCCGACCATCCCCAAGGGCAAGCTCTACACGGTCGCGGCGCTGATCGAACAGGGGCTCGACGATGACGCCATCCGCGAGCTCACGAACACCACCCGCGCGAGCCTCAAAAAAGGGCGCGAGGCGATCGCCGATGGCAAAACGCAAGAGAGCTTCGAGCCGTGGAAAGGCAAGAAGCTCAAGACAGCTGACCTCTACACGTTGCATGGCGTCTGCCTCAACGTATACGGCGAGCAGTGATTTTGAAGTCTCGCGTCAGCGCCCCTGGCGGATGTTGCCGCTGCCGGAGGTGTTGGCGTTGATCTTGGCAGGGTCGCAATAATAGGTCACATCCCCCGAGCCCGAGGTGCTCACATCGAGCACGCCAGTCACGCAGGTCTCGATATCCGAAGAGCCAGACGTCCTGATGGTGACATCCTGCGCCGTCATATCCTGCGCGTGCACATCCGAGGAGCCGCTGGTTTCGATCTCCAGCGACTTCGTCTCGCCATTCAGGTGAATGTCCGAGGAACCCGAGGTGTGGATCCAGATCGACTCCGCGATCATCTCATCGACGACCACGTCTGTGGAGCCCGAGGTATCGATCTCGAGCGCGTCGGTCTCGAGCCTCGAGACGTCGATGTCCGAGGAGCCGCTCGTCTCGAAGCGTAAACGATCGAGACGTCCCATGAAGTCGACATCCCCCGAGCCCGATGTCTCCACGGTCAAGTCTCCGCCGCGAAGGTCGATGATGCTGACGTTGGTCGAGCCGCTCGCGTGCACCAGATCGAGCGTCGGCGTACGCACCTCGACCACCAACGGCTCCTTGGTCCACACGTTCTCGACGGTGTCGATGGTCAACGTCTCGCCGCTGACGTCCGAGGTCACCAGGTCGAGCAAGTTATCATCGCCGGAGATGCGCATCGCGGTGCAATCACAGACCACGATATCGACGCGATCGATGCCGCCGCCGGGAAGATCCACGCGGCTAAAGGTCTGAACATCGCGCTGTTGCTCGGCATAAACGCCGCTTCCTCGCTCTCCGATAATGCAAGCGGGGAGCGCGGTGGCCACGATGAGAAGGATCGAAAAAGAAAGACGGTACATAGACATACAAAACTCCTGTGGAGAAAAAACAGGTCCCAAACTCGACGTTCTCCTGTTGTGTCGCACATTCAACACCGCGTTGTGCAATCGGTGTTACTTTTTATTTCTCCGCTGGTCACATTCCCGTCCTCACCCTTTAAGACCGGCCACCCTACCACTCCGAGGTCACCTTGAGGGCACCCTCCTTTGTCTCGACATACCTCGGGCTCGGACCAGAAAACCAAGACGAGCACGCTCAGACGACGCGACTCCTCTACCCGCTGCTCGCGCTAGGAGCGCTCGCTGTCGCGCCGCTCGAGGGGTTCTCCAGGATCGCCCCCTGGGGACCGCTCGCGTGGGTTTTGACGGCGGCGATCTCACTGACGCTCGTCGTGGCGAGCATCATGCACGCGCGCTCGGACAGGTGGGCAAACGCGCTCGCCACGGCCGCCGCCATCTCCTGGGGCTGCGGCGCGCTCGCCACGGGCAAGATGGAACCCTTCGGGGGGCTGATCCTCGGCACCGGCCTGATCGTATTGCTGGCGCATGCCTGGACACCTCGAAGGTTGCAGCTCTTTGGCATCGAGGAGCACGAGTTCTCCTGGTCGAGGATCCTCTGGAGGTTGGGCAGCGCCTCCTTCGTGCTGGGGATCTTTGCCAACGCATCGAACATCCCCCCACAACCGACCTCGAGCTTCGCGCTCGCCATATCTGGAGCGCTCCCTGCTCTGACCGCGTTGCTGTGGCGAAAGAAGATGCTTCGCTGGCAGGTCATCGCGCTGGGGACAGCGCTCGGGATCTCGGTCGCGTCGCTCGTGGATGCTGGCGCGGCGACCTTCACAGGT
>Ga0208061_100304_pt1 | contig 14973 bp, 9 predicted proteins | sample DeeseametaMP0555_FD_184209 | JGI IMG/M metagenome (GOLD analysis project Ga0208061, IMG submission 184209) | Marine microbial communities from the Deep Atlantic Ocean - MP0555 (SPAdes) | ecosystem: Environmental > Aquatic > Marine > Oceanic | place: South Atlantic Ocean | collected 2011-01-23 | reverse complement strand
GCGTCAGCAGACGCGTCCCACAGAACTCACCCTCCCTGCACCCGAGCAACAGCCCACCCATCCTCGCGGCGTTGGCGGCGGCCTCGTAGAACTGCCCGCCATCATCATCGAAGAAATCATACGGGGTCTCGGGCAAGGCCATGGCGCGCTGGAGCATCACCACGAACTGCCCCCTGGTCACGCGCTCCTCGGGGCAATAGTTCCCTCCACCACATCCCTGAGTGATGCCAGCGTGAGCGATGGCATTGATCGCCGTCTCGTATCCCGAGCCATTATCATCGGAGAAGTAGTCGCGGCTCGACTTTGCTGGCTTGAACGAGCGATAGAGCAGCGCCGCAGCCTGTCCTCTGGTCAAGCGCTCCTCGGGGCAGAACTTCGGGCGGTCGCCTTGCACGCAACCGTTGACCAACCCCGCCTTGTAGAGCGCGTCGATGGCCGCCTCGTGAGGTGAGTTCTCATCATCCGAGAACGGTGGCGAGAATGGCGCCTCGACAGGATCATCGCACATGCCCGCTCGATCGCGCTTCGGGTCCCTGCTCTTGTTGTACTCCCAGTGCCATGGCTCGCGCGAGCGAATAGGATTGTAGAACCCATACTTCGAGGCGTTGCGATCGAGCCAGGAGACCACGCCGCGATAACCTGTGTTGATATCGACCGCGTGTCCGCTCTGGTGGCGGCTGTAACCGGGCCTCGCGGCGAGGTTGCCGTTGTTGCAGCGACCGGTCAGGTAGCAATTGTAGAGGTATTCTTGCTGCGCCATCGTGCGGTAGCCGCTGTTGACGCGCAGGATCACGCCAGCTTTCTCGGCGTCGAGGCGCATGCGCCAAAACGAATCGGCGGTCGCCTTCTCCATCGGCTTTCCATCCACGGTGACCACCGTGATGCTGTAGTTGCGACCGGCGCTGTAGGCGTCATTGCGTCGCGTCTCCTGGCAGTTGGCGTGGGTGGACTTGAGATCGCTCGAGATCTGGAGGTTCTCGGGGAAATCCTCGTCATGCGCATGAGAATGAGGACCCCACTCCCCATGCTCGTTGGTCTCCTCATAAGCGCCCTCGCCGCATCCAAACGCGGCGAGCATCGAAGCGGTGACCATCCCCAGAATCAACCTTGTCGTGAAGCGTGCTTGCATCGTGACGTCTCCTTGACGCGAGTTCATGTCTCGTAAGCGCTTCGAGAACAAGGCAATGTGCGTGCCAAAACGAAAGAATGCCACCTTTATCCATCAAGTGATGGAAAAGAGGCATTCGATGATGACACCTTGTCTCACCCCGCGGCGTGAACGCCACACTTTCGAGTCATCGAAGACACAACCTTTGACGAACGATGAACGGAACGCGTCCAGCGCGGTGCCAGAGCGCCGCGCCCTAAATGCTCGCGAACGCTTCCATGGCGCGCACTTCATCGTAGGAGTACTGGAAGCCGGTATCTTTCTGGAAAGGCTCGGAGTCGACGACGACCGGGAACTTGACGTGGTTGACCGCCCCCGGAGGAAGCCTCGGGAGACCGAAGCGGCCGAGCATCGAGTTAAAGAGCGGCTCGGGGATGCGCCAGTTGGTGCGGCCAGTGACCTTGATCAGCACCGAGAGCGGCACTGGCTGCGGACCGCTGACGTTGAAGACGCCAGGGGAGCCCTCGCACAGCGCGGCGGTGACGGCGCTCGCGGCGTCCTTCTCGTGCAAGAATTGATAGAGCGGGTCAAAGCCGAGCACGGTCGGAACGCGTGATCCCCTGAGGAACTGCGCGAGCGTCCCGTGATGCGATGGCCCGAGCGTGTAGCACATGCGAAGCACGGTGGTCTTGAGCTCGGGGTATCGCCAGAGCGCGCTGCCAGCGTACAGATCCGCGGCGACCAGGTCCGCGAGCTCGGGAAACGTCGAGATCGCTTCGGGAGGATCATCCTCGGAGTGATAGAGCGGCGAGTCAGGCGCGGCGCCGTAGTAAGTGTGCCGGCCGACGAAGATGCAACGCTCGACCTCGTATTTGTGGCAATTGTCGAAGACCGCCTGGGTTCCCTTGAGGTTGATGCGATAGCGCTCCTCGGCGTGTGACTCGAAGTGGCTGACGGTCGCCATATGAATCACTGCGTCGGGACGTCGCGTGCGAAAGACGTCCTCGGCGGGGCGCTTGCGGATGTCGGCGTTGAACATCTCGACGCCCTCGGGCGCGCCCGGCCACGGCCTGCGGTCGATACCAAGGATTTGATGCCCACGCTCGATGAGCGCGCTCGCGACCAACCGGCCGAGTTTTCCTGAGATGCCCGTGATCAAGACCTTCAAGTGCTGCTCCTGATGCGCTCGAGTACGAAGTAATGGATCGCGTGTAAAATCAGCGGATGCTCAGACGTCATCTTCATCGAGGACGATCTCTCCAGAGAAGAGCTCTCGCCGAAGCTCCCTCCCCTCCTCGATCAATGACGCCACGCGCGCCTTGACCTGAGCGACGTAGCCAAAGATCACCTCGTCAGCCTCACTCCCGTTCCCTTCAAAGTACATCGGCTCGCCATAAATGATCTGGCAGCTGATGGGGACGGGCACAGGGATGATATGACGCGGAACCGGGATAAAGGGCGCCCCCACGAGCTTCCCGATCCCTTCGAGCCTCGAAATCACTGGGTACGCCTCCTCGCCGCCGACAAACGCGAACGGGATCACAGGCACGCCCGCCTCGAGCGCGATGCGCATAAAGCCCGTGCCAAACCGGGTGAGCTGGTAGCGCTCCGAGTAGAGCTTGCCGATCCCTCGCACGCCCTCGGGGAAGGCGACCACGAGGCGCCCCTCGCGCAGGAACCGCTTGGCGTGCTCGGGGATCCCGGTGAACTGCCCGAAGCGGCTGTAATACTGTGAGAGGAACGGGAGCTTGTTGGCGAACTTCTCGACCATCGCGTGCCCCAACCTCGGAGGATCGAGATCGAGCACCAACGAGGTCAACACCATGCCAGCATCCACGGGAATCCCACCCGAGTGATTCCCGATGATAAACGCCCCCTCCCTCTCGGGGATGTTCTCGAGACCGATCGCCGTGACGTTGAAGTAGTTGCGATAGAACCACCCCAGGCTCGTGAAGAAGAAGCCGAGGTGGTCCCTCGAGATCCCATAGGGATCGAGACCGTAGCGGTTAAACGGAATGTCGAGGCGCGAGACGCGCTCGTAGATCTCATCGTCGATCAGCAGGCTCATCGACACCTCTGGTGGTGGCATCTTGTGGAGGTTTCTTTGTCGCAGCCCTGCCCCGACCTGTCAATTCTCAGGTTCGCGCGGCCCCGAACAAGCGCGTGGGAATAACTGGAACAAATCCTCTGCTTCGTCCCACGAATGTACCCCCGGACAGGTCAAGAGCATGAGCTCGGTATCACAACAACGAGAGAACTTCGCCAGAGAGCGCAGCGAGCAAATCGGAGAGGCGCGGAGCATCCTCGCTGACCCGAGGCTCGAGCGCTGGGTGGAGCTGCGTGAGCTCGTGCGCGATAGCGCCCATGAAGAGGTCTTGAGTTACATCTACGATGCGGGCATCAGGCGGCTTCGAAGGTGCCAGACGACCGCGTGGACAAACCGCTTCTCGACCGTCCTCGAGGCATACGAGCGGCGAGGACATGACCTCTCGCTCGAGCGGATCTTGCGAAAGGCAAAGAACGAGAAGAACCTGCGCACACGCATCGCAAAGCTCGCGCTGCGCGAGCGACCGCTGCACGCGACAAGCTTTGACGCCCTCCTCGGATGCACGAAATCAACGCTTCGAGGAGCCGCGCTAGAAGCACTCCACGCGCGCCTCTCCACGGAACAACTCGAGCGCTACATCCAGCGCCACGGCGTGGACCGATCCGTGCTCGAGGCAGCGCACCTGGGCAAAATGCACGACCTCTCGCTGGTGGAAAAGCTCGTCCCAGAGCTGCTGCTCCAGATCGGCGAAGAGTTCGACTACTGGGAACGCAGCCACCTGTGGGAGATGCTCGAGCCCCTCACGCTCGCCACCAGGGAGCACCGCGATTGCATCGCCAGGCACCTGGAGCAGTTCGACCAGGAGCACCACGGGATGCTCGATATGTTGCTCGATCTCGAGCAGCGCGCCTGGCTCTCACAGTGGTACGGCAGGCCCTACCCCGACTACAGCACGCGCTCACCCCGAACACCGACGCGCTCCCGCCAGCAAGACTCACTCGAAGCTCTCGCTGCTCGTCTTCGCAGACAGAGCACAGAAGCGCGCCTCGACACCTTCTTCGATGAGTTGGGCTTGGACAGGTACGCGCTCACCCAAAAGGTCTGGGAGCGCATCGCCAATGCCATCGATCACGCCCCCACGCACGAGGAGCGCCTTCGCCTGACGAGCCTGTTGCTCAAAGCTGGCGAGAAGCCGAGGAATTACCCGAAGCTCGATCAGTTGACGCGCCACTGGACAGAGCATGGCTCTGGCGGCGCGACGCGGCGCGCAGGACACAAGGGCTCACGACGCAGCAACCGCGGCGCGAGCCAGCGCGCATCGATAAGACGCGCTCGCCAACAAGGACGCCCCGACGATCGCTCGAATCCAGAGTATGGGGGATGGCCCTGGTGGAGTTACCACTACCGCTCAGGTGTGACATGGCATCCACCTGACGATAGCGCTCCTCGAGGGATCGCGATCGCTCGCGATATTCCGTGTGATGCCATGCTCGACGAGCTCTCCGCGTTGAACACTCACCACATCACCAGGCTGGACATCCAGAACTTCCAGGATTACCCGAAAGAGCTCGCGCGTGTGCTCGAGCACACGCGCCTCCAGGAACTGGAACAGCTCGCGATCTCGACCTCGCTCGAGCATCACCCTGGCATCGGGGTCCTCGCCGGAAACATCACCTGGAACGAGCCCCGGGCAAAGGACAGGTTCTACGCGTCATTGAGCGACGCATGGCTCGCGCACATGATCGACGCGCTCGCGAGCAGCCATCAGCGAGCCACCATCGCTACACTCATGGTAGGAGATGACTTCATCGGTCCGCGTACATTTCGGGCGCTGCGAGCCTACCTGAATGCCCCAGATTGCGCGCTCCATACATTGGGCATCTCCGGCGTCCAGCTCGACGACGCCGCCTTTGTCGAATTCCTCGACGACAGCGAGCTCTCGAAGCTGACCTCGTTCTGGGCGTACACCAACAGCGACCACTACTACGGCGAACACATCGACTATTGTGAGATACACGCCGACCTCCTGCCCGAGCATCTGCGATAGGACAACGAGATCCCCTGACCACCTCCTACCCACTGCGACCTCACAGAAAGCCACTCCGCGAGCCACCAACCGCGCACCCGACGCCAAGTCTGCCCCCCTCCCGAGCGAATGTTTCCAAGAATGGGTCGAGATACAGGGGGCAAGGCTCGCGGCCTGCTGCGGGCCTTGCCCCCTCGAAACAAGCTCGGGGCTTGTTTCCGATTTCTGCAAAACCGACACAATGAGCGGGCCACCAACCGACCACCCGACGCCAAGTCTGCCCCCCTCCCGAACACGAAGTGTGAGACACAGGGGGGCGGCGGCGACCGAAGGGAGGCCGCGGGGGGCACAAAACGCCAACCCTTGGCGCTGAGCAAAAAAGAAGCCGCCGACACATTTTGCTGAAAGGTTGGAGTCGTCTGACTCCGTCCAGCAAAATGTGTCGGCGGCTTCTTTTTTGCGGGCCACCGTCGGTGGTTCACCGATTCAAAGCATCACTGCTTTGGAGGAATCAGCGTGGAGTCGACGTTGATGAAGAACCCATTCTCGGTGATGTCGAAAGCCATCACAGAAGGACCGAAGGACTTGTACATCTCCATCATCCCTTCCATGGAGGGATCGCCGGAGTAGAGCCCGCCGGGGACGGCGTTGTTGACGATCGTCATGAAGCGCGAGATGTCGTAGCCGAACGTGAAGATCGGCGTCTTCTTGTCGCCCATCGGCTTGCTTTGCGCAGCGGCAGCATCCTGCATTCCTGGTCCCATCGCGAGGCTCAAGGCGACCTGCGTCATCGACAACATCGGGACAGGCAGGTCGGGCATCGTCATGGTCAGGTCTGGCGGCAATTGAATCGCCACGGCCTGACCGTTGGTGGTCAGGTTCACAGGACCCGTCATGTTCTCGATGAAGGGCTTGACGGCGTTCCAGAGCTCCTCGGGGTTCGAGGAGTGGAGCACGGTCAGAAGCTGGAGCTTCTTGATCTGGTTGTCACGGAACTCGAAGTCCGAGAGGACGAAGCTGATGCCCTGGATGGTGCGAACGAAGGGAGGAATCTGCTGCGCGTTGAAGTAGAAGTCCTCCGCGCTCTGGTTCATCCAGTCGAGCTCCTCACACTTGTAGGGGTCCGAGCCGACCTGCTGCGCCTCGGCGCGAAGCACCTCGATGAACTTGGCGATGTCGACGCCAACGCCCATGGTCAGGAGCGCCTTCTTGTTGAGCTCGCTGTTGTGACCGGGGATCGGAGCCTTGGCCGCCATGAGGCGCTTTGGCAGATCCGTGGTCATCTCGACGCCAGAAATAGCCGAGACGCTGGTCTTGGTGACGTCGGTGTAACCGAAGACAAAGCGCGGGACATCCGCGGCGAGCTGGCGCATCTCGGTCTTGCAGACATCGGAAACCACCGGAGCCTCCTCGCCGAGCGAGGCGAGCGAGCGAGCGGTGAGCGAGGACTTGTCGTCGCCGAGCAGGACGCTGACGACGCCCTGCGTGCTCACGTAACCCGAGACGTAGGGAAGCATCTTGTACTTCTTCTGCATCGCGAGCAGGTGGTTGTTGTTAAAGAGGTTGTCCTCGACAGGCGTCTTGCCCGTGAGCACGCCCATGAACTCTCCCTCGAATCCGGTCGAGGTCACGCCCATCAACAGCTCGGTGTCGGTGACCATGATGGGGATGAAGACATCATCCTCTTGCAGGTAGCGAACCTTGATGCCGTTGTAATCCTTGGTAGGCATCGCCGTGCCGACCTTGGCCTCGATGCGCGCGATCATCGCCTCGAACTTGGCGCTGTCACCGAGCTCGAGCCGGAACGCGGGGAAGATCCCGATGCCGTAGAGCGCCATGTGCGCCTGCGACGAGATGCCCAGCTCTGCCAATCCCTCCTTGTTCAAGCGCCCATCGAGCTCGTCGAGGACGGCCAGCACGAGCTTCTCGTCCTGGCTACGCATCTCGGGATCGGGCGCCATCGTACTCTCCATCGACTGACGCATCGACGTCAGTGATTTCTGGTACGCATCGACCCACTGCCAGTTGAGCTGGTCGTAGGGAAACGCCTTGATATCCGCGAGGACGTATGGGGAATCGGCGGGGATATTCTTGAAGTGCTCCGGGATGCGCAGGTTGTCGGTCAGCGGTTGATCGCGACGCTTGTTGCGACATCCAGCAAGGGCAACGACCATGATCATGAGTATGATAAGGTTCAGTATCCAACGCTTCTTCATCGGTATCTTCGTGGCTCCGTTCGGGGCATGGCTTGGCCAGCGACTCGCTCGAATCGAGGCATCACACGCGGTTGAAATGCTTCGCAGATTGCATCCCTCGTGTTAATGGATGAGTCCGCGCTGTGGCAAGGACAAAACGGCAGCGAGCGACCTGCCAGCAGATACAAAAAGAAGGCGGCGCGTTTTCCTTCCAGGGAAAACGCGCCGCCTTCTTTCGTGCTATCCAGAAAGACTCAGCGAGGCCATGCACAGTGGATGTGACCGCTGTGACCTGCATCCCCTGGTCCAAGCACCTCGGTCGCGCCGTAGCTGCGGCAGAGGTCCATGAACTGGCGGTTGAGCGTGCGCGTGTTGAAGCTGATCTTGTTGCCGTTGATGTAGTTGGCGTCGAACGCGATGCCCGAGTAATGACGCGAGCGGCTCGAGTGGCTGCCGCCTGCGATCGTCGTCACCGAGTAGCCGTAGCCATGGCGCTGCTCGATCATCAGCATCGTCTGGAGCAAGGTCTCGTCGAGGTAGACGTCGGTGCAGTTGGCGTTGCCATAGCAGCTGGTGCGCGAGGTTCCCATGACCGCATCGCGCATGTTGCTGTAGGAGTCCGCCGGGAGACGCTCGCGCTCGCCCGAAGGGAGGATGGTGTTGAGCTCGATGCGCGAGCGCTCGAGGATGCGCTTCGCGAGCAGCGAACGGCTCACATCGCGGGCGCCGGTGCCGCGGCGAGGGAGCCCGCCGTTGGCGTCCGTGACGACGAGCGTCTTGCGGTCGATGGCCATCAACATGCCGTCTGCCGAGTAACCCATGATCTCGACGCTCTGCTGCCCGAGCTGCGAGAAGGTGTGCGAGAAGTCGTAGGAATCACCGCTCGCCTCCGCGACGCTGCGGCCGTTGACGACCAGTTCGGCGTGCACGATGCCCGCGTCGTTGGCGCGGCCCGAGAAGCGGTGCGAGGTCCCCGTGAGCCAGGACTCATCCTCGATGTCGAACTGCACGCCGTTTGGCGTCAGCGGGACGCTCGCGTAATCCACAGCGATAGGACCGACGCTCGCGCTGCGGCGCGTGGGCACGTCGATGTCGTGGTCTCCGATGATTTGACGGTGCTTGTGAACGCGAACCTTGACGTTGCGAGCAGCGGCGCCGTTGTAGTTGGCGATGCGCACCTCGTACTGCCCCATCGGCGCGCTGGTGTCCCAACGGACCTCCTCGCTGGCCGAGTGCTGACAGCGGTTGAGCAGGCACTCGTTCTTGGTCAGGCGACCACCGAACGAATCGTTGCGGCGCCCGTAGTAGACCTGCTCGCCATTGGGATTGAGCACCAACAGATCAAGATCTGCGCTCCCTTCCCAGGTCAACTGAATAGCCAACTCGCCGCCGTACACGCTCTCGATCGGGAGCGGGCGAACGTCGAAGGAGACGCGCTGTGATTCGGCGCCCGTGTTTCCTGCGAGCTCTGGAGAGAAGGACTGCTCGATGGCGCCAGCGCGAGAGACCTCGATCACCAGGTCTTCCACGGAGCGGTTGTCGTAGCGTTCGACCCAAACCTTGAACTCGCCAGATGGCGCGCTGGTCAGGAAGCTGACCTCTTCGCTCGTCTGACGGCGGCACTGCGACGTCTGACATGCGTTCTTGGTGAACGCCCCGCCCGAGCGGCTCGAGCGATTGCCGTAGTAGAGGATCTCACCGTCGGGCGTCTCGACGTAAAGGTCGAGGTCCGCCGAGCCACTCCAGCTCGCGCGGATGCCCAGATCTCCCGAGAACGTCCCGGTGCTCCATGCCTGCTGGATGGTCAACTCACCGTCGAGTTGAACCTCATCGCCACGTCCATCAGTCGCGCTGTCGTCGAAGGCTCCTTCACAACCGATCGATCCGAAAACAAGCGTGGTCGCGAGGCCAATCATCCAGGTGCGCTTCATGTTCAACTCCGTGAATCTCGTGGTGTGATCGTTCCACTTAGCAAACTCGCTCTCACTTACTGCAGTTTGTGTGCCAATGTCCTACATCCCAATACACGGTGTTTTTCGGGTGATTTCGTGTCGTCGAGGCCACAAAAAAAGCGAGACATCGATGACACAAACCAAAATCCGTGACATCGATGCCTCGCATCGAACGCTCTACCAAAACCTGTCGATCAGTCGAGCATGTGAAGCCCTGTCTCGTGCCTGTCCTTCGCCTCACCGAGCGCGAGATCCAGATGCTCGCCCCAGACCACCCTGGAGCGCTCGGTGACCTTGCCAATGAGCGAGGCCGGAACATGTGCTCTCGCGGCGGCCTCGAGGACCGTGTCAAAGTCATCCCAACGCGTCGAGACAACCACCCGCGAGGGGCTCTCACTAAAGAGCGTCAGATCGGCGCGCTCGATGACATCGAGGAACTCGAGGTCCACGCCGAGCAGATTCTTGCTCGCCAGGCAGGACTCGACGAGCGCGACGCCAAGCCCACCCTCGGAGCAATCGTGCGCGCTGGCGAGCACGCCGTCCGAGATCAGCTCGCGAAGCAGATCCTGCAACGCGACCTCCGCCTCGAGGTCGAGCTTTGGAGGTCTCGCGCCGAGCTCACCTGTTGTCGTCCACAGGTACTCCGAACCTCCCATATCCGCGACGCGGGTTGTTCCGAGCACCAGCACCGCATCCCCTGCCTGCTCGAAGGCCATCGTGCAATAGCCCCTCGACTCCTGGAGCGGTTGCTCGAAGCGTCCGACCAGCGCGACCGTGGGCGTCGGGTAGATGTCGACGTTGGAGGATGCGTTATAAAGGCTGACGTTACCGCCAACGACAGGCACGTCGAGCGCCAGACACGCCTCGCTCATCCCATCGATGGCGCGCGCGAACTGCCACATGATCTCGGGATTTGTAGGATCACCGAAGTTCATGCAGTCGGTCGTGCCGAGCGGCTTCGCGCCAGTGCAGCTGATGTTGCGCGCGCACTCGGCGACGGCGAGCCTGGCGCCCTCGTAAGGATCGAGGTAGCAGTAGCGCGGGTTGCAGTCGACCGCGATGGCGAGCGCTGCGTCTGTGCCGGGAACCCTGAGCACGGCGGCGTCGCCCTGCCCTGGCGCCACGACCGTGCCGACGCCGACCATATGATCGAACTGCTCGAAGATGGGGCGCCGCGAGCAGATGTTCGGGCTCGCGAGCAACGCCGCGAGCGCCTCGGAGAGATCCTCTGGCTCTTCGGGCAAAGCTTCAGTCAACGCATCCATATAAGCAGGTCGCTTCATGGGGCGCTCGTAACAAGGCGCGCTGCTCGTGAGCAAGCTCACGGGCAAGTCCACGACCTGCTCCTCCCCTTCGAAGACCTCGAAGCGGTCGCCGTCGATGACCTCGCCGATCTGCGCCCACTCGAGCTCCCACTTGTCGAACACGCGCGCGACCTCGTCCTCGCGACCTCGCTCCAGGACCACGAGCATGCGCTCCTGGCTCTCCGAGAGCAGGCACTCGTAGGCGTTCATCCCCTCCTCGCGCATCGGGATGTCGTGGATCTGAATGCGGACGCCGTTGTTGCCGCGATCGGCCATCTCCACAGAGGAGCTCGTCAGCCCAGCCGCGCCCATATCCTGGATGCCGATGATGGCGCCCGTGCGCATCAGCTCGAGGCACGCCTCGATCAGCAACTTCTCTCTGAAGGGGTCTCCCACCTGCACGGTGGGCCGCTTTTCTTCACTCCCCTCGTCGAATTGCTCGCTCGCCATCGTCGCGCCGTGAATCCCATCGCGACCTGTCCCCGCGCCCACGTAAAAGATCGGGTTCCCGATCCCTGCGGCGACGCCTCGAAAGATCCCATCCTTCTCGGCGATGCCGACGGTGAACACGTTGACCAGGATGTTCCCGTTGTAAGAAGGGTCGAAGTAGACCTCTCCGCCAACAGTGGGAACTCCCACGCAGTTGCCATACCCCGCGATCCCGGCGACGACGCCGTGATACAGGTATGGCGTGCGCTCGTGATCGATGGCGCCAAACCTCAGGCTGTTCAAATTCCCCACGGGCCGCGCGCCCATCGTGAAGACATCCCGAAGGATACCGCCCACGCCCGTCGCCGCGCCCTGATAGGGCTCGATGTAGCTCGGGTGATTGTGAGACTCCATCTTGAACACGGCCGCGAGGCCATCCCCGATATCCACCGCGCCAGCGTTCTCGCCAGGTCCCTGAACCACCTGCGGACCTGTGGTCGGCAACCTCTTCAGGTGCACGCGCGAGCTCTTGTAGGAGCAGTGCTCGCTCCACATCGCGCTGACCACGCCAACCTCGGGCGCTGTCGGCGTGCGACCGAGCTCGTCCAGGACAAGCTGGTACTCCTCTTCAGTGAGACCGTGCCTTATCGCCAGTTCCTTGACGTCCATTGCTAACCTCCTACTGACCCAACACGGATTCGAACAGCGCCAACCCATCGACGCTCCCGAGGATGCTCTCTGCGGCGCGCTCCGGGTGCGGCATCATGCCGACGACGTTGCCCGCCTCGTTACAAATCCCGGCGATGTTATGAACGCTGCCGTTTGGATTCGCGCCAACAGTCACCTCGCCCATGGCGTTGGCATACTGGAAGACGATTTGTGCGTTGTCCTGCAAGCGCTCGAGACCATCATCGTCGATGAAGTAGTTCCCCTCGGCGTGCGCGATCGGGATTTGCAGCACCTGGCCTTCGGAGAGCGATCCGGTGAAGGCTGTCCGGCGCGTCGCGCAGCGAAGATGCACGGGCTTACAGATAAACTCGAGCGAGGTGTTGCGCTGCATCGCGCCCGGAAGCAAACCCGCCTCGAGCAAGATCTGGAAGCCGTTGCAGATGCCGAGCACCTTGCCACCAGCACGCGCGAACCTCGCGACGGCGTCCATAATGGGGCTCATCTTGGCGACCGCGCCCGAGCGCAGGTAATCACCATAAGAGAATCCTCCTGGCACGATGACGCAGTCGATCCCATCTGGGATCTCGTGGTCTCGGTGCCAGATGTATTCGACCGGTTGGCCGAGCACCTTGTCGATGACATGAAAACAATCCCGGTCACAGTTGGAGCCGGGGAATACGACGACCGCAAAGCTCATCGGCTCACCCCTCCCTCGACAAGATCTCGTAGGAGTAATCCTCGATCACCGGGTTGACGAGGAAAGCCTTGCACATCGCCTCGACCTTCTCGGCGATGGCGCCCTCATCCTCGTCTTCAAAGACGAGGTCGATGACCTTGCCCACGCGCGCCGCGCTCACCTCGGCGTAGCCGAGGCGCTTCAAGCCCCCGTGAATGACCTTGCCTTCCGGGTCGAAGACACCCTTGCGGTTGCGAATCAGGATCCTGACCGTAGTCATGCTGCTCTCTCCATCAAAGTCGTGAAGTCTTCTGCTGCGAGACACCCCACGGGAAGTGAATCAATCTCTCTCTTCGAGCGCCTGTCGTGCTTCTTCCGGGACCTCGACGCCGAGCCGCTGGGCGACGTTCGCGTAGGTCTCCACGAGATCTGCGAGGTCGCGCCTGAAGACGTCCTTGTCATGCTTTGCCTGGGTGGACTTGTCCCAGAGACGGCAGGTGTCCGGGCTGATCTCATCGCCCAACAAAAGCGTCCCGTCCGCGTCGCATCCGAACTCGAGCTTGAAATCGATCAGCTCGAGGTTGGCGTCAGCAAACAGCGGACGAAGCACATCATTGATCGCCAGCGCGCGCTGCTTGAGCTCCTCAAGGATCGAGGGCTCCACGAGCTTGAGCATCAGGATATGCGTATCAGCGAGGATCGGATCGCCGAGCTCGTCCTTCTTGTAATAGGTTTCGACGATCGGGGCGGGGAGTGGTTTGCCCTCGTCCCAGCCGATGCGCTTGCTCAGGCTACCAGCGGCCACGTTTCTGGCGACGACCTCGAGCGGGATGATCGTCAAACGGCGCACCTTCATCTCGGTATCGCTCAGCTTCTCCACAAAGTGTGTGGCGATGCCTGCCTCCTCGAGCTTCTCGTAGAGAAAGCACGAGATGGAGTTGTTGAGCGCGCCCTTCCCTGGGAACTCGGCGTACTTGACGCCGTTGAAAGCCGTCGCCGAATTCTTGAAGCGCTGGATGAGGATCTGTTCGTCCTCGGTGGTGACAAGCTCTTTGGCCTTGCCCTCGTAGATCACTTCGCCACTCATGGGTCCTCCTGCGTTCGGGCCGACAGGGAGCATCGAGAAGCGTGGGAGGGATGTCGTGCCCGGGGCTCTCCCTCTCGCGCATTGCAGCGAGGGGCAAGCCCCCCGCAGGGTGGGGCCAATCTCAGCGCGGCTGCTCGGAGGAGCCAAACACGCGCTCGAAGATGTCGGGGATATGGGCCAGCGCGCGGTCGATGGAGAAGCACGCTTCGAGCCGCTCGGCGCCGAGTTGTTCGAGCATCGCCTCGTCCTCGGTGGCGAGCTTCTTGAAATCGAGCCCCTCCTCCCACGCCTTCATCGCGACGGATTGCACCATCTTGTAGGCGCTCTGGCGAGAGTTACCGACCTTGACGAGCTCGAGTAAGATCGCTTGGCTGTAGGGAAGACCTCGGCTCAAATCGATGTTGCGCTGCATCCTCTCGGGGTAGACCACGAGGTTGTCGATGACACCTGTCATACGCACGAGCGCGAAGTCGAGCAGGACCGTCGCATCAGGTCCGATGATACGCTCGACCGAGGAGTGAGAGATGTCGCGCTCGTGCCACAAGGCCACGTTCTCCATGGCGGGCAACACGGCGCTTCGCACCATGCGCGCGAGCCCCGTGACGTTCTCACTCAGGACCGGGTTGCGCTTGTGCGGCATGGCGCTCGAGCCCTTCTGACCCGCGTGGAACTTCTCCTCGGCCTCGTTCACTTCGGTGCGTTGCATATGCCGCACCTGAACAGCGAACTTCTCGAGCGAGGACGCGATGAGTGCGAGCGCCGAGAAGTACTCTGCGTGACGATCCCGCTGCACGATTTGAGTCGAGGATGGCGCGGCGCTCAACCCGAGCTTCTCGCAGACATGAGCTTCGACCGCGGGCGGCACGTTGGCGAAGGTGCCGACGGCGCCAGAGACCTTGCCGTAAGCGATCTGCTCGCGCGCCGCCTCGAGGCGGCGCTTGCCGCGGCGGACCTCGTCATACCAGGTCGCCAGCACGTGACCGAAGGTTGTGATTTCGGCGTGAATCCCGTGACTTCGCCCGATCATGGGCGTCATCTTGTGTTCCTCGGCGCGACGTTTGATCGCAGCCATGAGGTTGTCGAGATCTTCGAGGAGGATATCTGCGGCGTCGCGCAGTTGGATGGCGAGCGTGGTGTCGAGCACATCCGAGCTGGTCATGCCGAAGTGAATCCAGCGACCATGCTCCTCGCCGACTGATTCTTCCAAACTCTGGACAAACGCAGCGACATCGTGGCGCGTGATGCGCTCGATCTCCTTGACGCGTTCGACGTCGAGGATGGCGTGTTCGCGGATATGGGAGCTAGCTTCATCTGGGACGACGCCGAGCTTGGCCCAACCTTCGACCGCGGCGAGTTCAACCTCGAACCAGATCTCGAGCTTGCGCTCTTCGGTCCAGATGTTGGCGATGACGTCTCGAGAATAACGGGGGATCATGCTCGCCTCGGTCGTGTGATTCAGGGGAACCCGTCCAAATCTGGG
>Ga0208061_100302_pt1 | contig 15040 bp, 9 predicted proteins | sample DeeseametaMP0555_FD_184209 | JGI IMG/M metagenome (GOLD analysis project Ga0208061, IMG submission 184209) | Marine microbial communities from the Deep Atlantic Ocean - MP0555 (SPAdes) | ecosystem: Environmental > Aquatic > Marine > Oceanic | place: South Atlantic Ocean | collected 2011-01-23 | reverse complement strand
TCGCCGCCTTTTTTTCTTTCTTGCCGCGCGCTCACGGTCACTTCGACTCGGTCGGTGCCGTCATCCCGAGGTGCTTCATCAGGAACGCGTAGGTGTCCACGTCCGAGGCCACCCACTTCTTGACCATATCACCGCCGCCGTGGCCCGCGTTCTCCTCGATGCGCAGCAGCAATGGCTCGCCATCGCGATCGACGTGCTGGAGCGCCGCCGCCATCTTGCGCGCGTGCAACGGATCGACGCGATCGTCGCTGTCCGCAGACAGGAAGAGCGTCGCCGGGTAATCCACGCCCTCCTTGATGTTATGGTACGGCGAGTAGGCGTGCAACACCTTGAACTGCTCGGCGTCATCGGCGGAGCCATACTCGGGGATCCAGGTCTTGCCGCTGCCGTGCAAGTGATAGCGCACCATGTCGAGCAGTGGCACCGCGCAAATCACCGCCTCGAAGAGGTCAGGGCGTTGTGTCATCGCCGCGCCCACGAGCAATCCTCCGTTGGAGCCGCCGCGAATCGCGAGCTTGTCACTCTTGGTGTAGCCCTTCTCGATCAGGAACTCTGCGGCGGCGACGTAGTCGTCGAACACGTTCTGCTTCTTGAGCAGCATCCCATCCTTGTGCCACGACTCGCCATACTCGCCGCCGCCGCGAAGGTTGGCCACGGCGTATCCGCCGCCAGCCTCGAGCCACGGGTAGATGCTCGCGCGGAAGTAAGGGCTCATGCTCACGTTAAAGCCGCCATACCCATAAAGGATAAATGGCGTCGAGCCATCGAGCTCGATGTCCTTTCGGTGCACCACGAACATGGTGACGTCCGTGCCATCCTTTGATTTGTAGGTGACCTGCTCGACCTTGTATGGCGAGGGATCGATCGGCACCTCGATCTTTGCCCACAGCTTGCTCTCGCCGGTGTCGACGTTGGTCTCGTAGATCTGGTTTGGCGTGGTGAACGAGGTGAACGTGTAGAAGGCCTCCGCCTTGTCTGGCTCACCGGACATCCCGCCCGTGGCGCCGATGCCGGGGAGCGCGACCTCGCGAATGAACTTCCCGTCGAGATCGTGGATCTTGATCTGGTTGTATGCCTTGTCCATGTAGGTCAGCACGAGCTTGTTACCCACGATCTGGACGTTCTCGAGCACCGCCTTGTCCGACTCCTCGACGATCACCTCGGCCTTCTCGAGCGAAGGATCGCTCATGCTGACCTTGAGGAGCTTGTAGTTTGGCGCCTCGTGGTTGGTGTGGATGTAGAGCTGATCCTTCCACACGGTGGTGTCGAACTTGGCCTCGATCCCCTTGGTGATCGGGATCCAGGTGTCATCGTGCTTCCCATCGAGCGGACGATAGGAGATGTCGGTCGCGTTCCAACCGTGCTGCGCGTAGTTCATCAGGTACTTGCCATCACGCGAGACGCCTGCGCCGATAAACATCTGAGGGTTGCCGGACTTCTCGATGATGACCGGGTCCTTGGCAGAATCGCTGCCGAGCTCGTGGTAGCGGACCTCGGCGTAGCCGGGGCGCTCCTTGACCGGGATCGACTCGTCGGTGGGCAGGTAGGTGTAATAGAACCCGCTGTTGTCAGGCATCCACGAAGGCCACGCATACTTGGCGCCCTGGATCACATCGACCTTGGAGGTCTCGCCGGTCTCGACCGTCATCAGGTAGAGCGTCGCCTCGTCGGCGTTGTTCTCCTTGAGCTTGTAGGCGACGAGCTTGCCATCATGAGAGGGGAAGATGCCGCCGAGCGAGACGCTCCCATCCTCGCTCAAGGTGTTCGGGTCGATCAGGACCTTTTCCTCACCATCGTGGCCATCCTTCCAGTAGACGACGTACTTCTCCTGTTTGGCGCTGCGGCGGTAGAGGAAGAAGCGATCTCCCTTGCGCCGCGGTGTGCCCACGGCGTCGATGTAATAGAGGTCGGTGAAGCGCTTCTCGAGCCAATCACGAGAGGGGAGATCTTCGAGGTATTTGCGGGTGAAGTCATCCTGGGTCTTCATCCAGGTCTGGACCTCTTCGCTCTCTGCATCTTCGAGCCAACGGTAGGGATCCGCGACCTCCACGCCGTGGATCGTGTCGACGACATCCTCACGCCGAGTCTCCGGGTAGCTCATCTTGACCTCTTGCTTGGTTTCTTGGGTGACTTTTTCATCAGGTTGCTTGCCACCCGTACAGGCAGGAGCAAACGCTGTGACCACGAGCCCGAGCGCGGCGAGCGCGACGAGCTTGTTATTCGAGTAAGACATATGCGCCTCTATGGCTCTGGGATGCGCGATGGCAATGTCGAGGCGCCGCTGGAAAGAACCTGCGGGCGCCATGGTTTTAAGAGGGGTGATCCTTACCACAGACGTTTGGATTTGTGAGGGTTTGTTTTGCCCTCGCGTGAACCACCCGAGGGTGGCCCGCGAAACAAGCCGCCGCGCCATTTTGCTGTATGGAATCAGACGACTCCAACCTTTCGACAAAATGGCGCGGCGGCTTGTTTCGCTCGGCGAGACGTGAGCTTTATGGCGAGATCAACACCACTCGCGGCACAGGCCGTTGTAGACCGGGATGGGAGCGGGCATGGCGAGGCGACCGCGTGAGGCGGCTCGTTGAGAGAGCTCCTCGTCGAGCATCCGTGGCGAGACCGCCAGGAACTCGAGGTTCTCCAGATGTTCGCTCTCTGCTGCGGCGAGCAGGTCATCCTTGTTCGCTCTCTCGCCGTCAACCTCGAGCACGCGAAGCGCAGGGAGCGCGCCGGATTGGAGCAACCTCCCGAGCGCGCTCAGGCCTGCATTGTGCGAGAGCCTGAGCACCTGACACGAGAGCGGCTTTGGCGTCCTCCCGAGCGCCTCGATGATGGGCGAGGGGAGGTTGCAGCGCACCAGGCTCAGGCCCGTGAGGTGATTGATTTTGGCGCGTCTGGCGAGCCTCAACCCCCCTTGAGCGCCGAGCGCGTTGTGGTCCAGGCTCAACACCTTGATGCGCTCGAAGAGTGCGCCCTCGGTCATCACATCGAGGTGCCTCGCGGTGAGGTTGTTTCTGCCGAGATCGAGCGCGACAAGAGACACCAACGTCTCGCTGCTCATCAACACGTCGATAGCATCGCCGGAGAGGTGCAACCCTTCCAGTGAGAGGGACTCGAGCTTTGGCAGCGCGTCCGTGCGCGCGAGCATCCGCACGCCCTCGCCGCCAATGGCCGTATCACTCAGGTCGAGCGAGCGGAGGTGCGGCGCGGGGGCTTCCTCTCCTTCAAAGAGGTGGTTCATGCCGCGCCAACCGATCTTGTTGCCGCGCAGGATGAGCCCGGTGATATGGCGCATCACCGGAGACTTGGCGAGCGTCCACAGGTCTTCGTTCTTTAGCCCCATGCCGGTGGTGTCGAGCACGCGGACCATCTCCATAAAAGGAAGCGACGCCCCTCGCACGAGCCCATCACGCCATCGCAACGGCGTGGTGCGTATCGAGTCGGGCCATTCATCGAGGTGGGCAAGGATATAGGGGAGGAGGTCTTCCTCGAAGCCTGGGCGCCTCCAATCCTCGGAGACGAGCTGGCAGAGCTCCTCCCAGTTGGACTCGGATGGCGGGCGTTGAAGGATGCTGCGAACCTCTCCAAACATACACACTCCACGGTTGCAGGATGCGCCAGCGCATGGCCTGGCGCGAACTGATGGTAGCACATCGGGCATCTTGAAAGGGACGAGGCGCCGGTCTCATTCCCGACGGTGGCTTTTTTATCCGGTTTGCCTCACGACTTCACCGCGAGCATGTAGGCTTGCGGCTGACACTACGTTCAGTATGTTTGATGTCTGTAGGCGAGAAGAGGAACCTTACGACCTCTCCTCGCCGCAGAGTTTTCCACAGCCAACAGCTTGGTTTTCCACAACTTGCCGCTGTTTCTGGAGCATTCATGGATGAGGAGACATCGCTCGATGAGCTCGAGGTGTTGTTGCTCGATTGCCAGGCATCGGGAGCATCCCCGAAACATGGTGAGATCATCGACGTGGCGTGGAGCCTGACCAGCGCGCGCGAGATTCGCGCGCGCCGCATGTCGGTCGAAGGCACCCTCGTGGCGCTCGAGCAGCAAACGCGCGTACCACGCCGCGTCAAACAACTCACTGGCATCTCGACAAAGATGTTGTCCGATGCGCCTTCGCCCGACGAGGTCGCCGCAGATCTCGGCGAGCTGTTGCGTTCTCTGGAGGATGCCGTGGTGCCCGTGGCGCATTATGCCAGGTTCGAGCGCCCGTTTATCCATGGCTTGCTCGAGCGCGTGGGCCTCGAAGAACATCTGGAGGATTACCTCTGCACACACGCCATCGCCCAGCGCCTGATGCCTGGACTTCCTCGCCGAGGTTTGCGCGCCATCGCCGGTTATTTTGGCGAGATGCTCCCGGAGGAAAAGCGCGCCGAGGTCCATGTGATGGCCACGGCGGTCATCTGGCGAGAGATCGTCGAGCTCCTGATGGAGGAAGAGGAGGTCACCACGCTCGCTGAACTTCGCCACTGGTTAAAGACACGCTCGGTCGATCGGAGCGCGCGGCGAGAGTTCCCGCTCGCGCGTGAGACTCGCCTCGGGCTTCCTCAAACGCCGGGCGTCTACAGAATGCTCAACCGCAAGGGGGATGTCCTCTATGTCGGCAAGGCGACCTCGCTCAAACAGCGCGTGAACAGCTACTTTCGCGGCAAGAAAGGGGGCGGTTATAGAAAGCTCGAGATGGCCACGCAGGTGTGGGACCTCGACATCACCGAGACGATCACACCGCTCGAGGCTGCCATGCTCGAGAGCGATGAGATCAAGCGCCACGCGCCTCCCTACAACAAACAACTGCGCCGCAAAGATCGCGAGGTCTGGTTTAGCGCCTCCGAGGATCTCACCGAAGCCTCGACCATGCCCACGCCATTCTTTGATCTCGGGCCATTTGGCTCTCCGATCACGCTCGAGGCGCTGCGTATGTTGATCTGGTCGCTCGAAGAAGATGTCGCCGTCCTCGAGCTCTTTCACACCCTCGAGGATACCGATCTCTACCTCGATGGGCTGGCGCTTTTGCGCGAGCGTCGCGCGGCGAGGATCCCGAAATCAGGCGCGCCCTCGCCGCAAGAGCTGCTCGCGCTCGGCGAGGATGTCTGGCGGGAGTACCTGGCTTACCTGGATGAGAAGGCGTTGTTGGAAGAGCAGGGCGATGAGGTCCTGGAGGACGAGGGTGACGATGAGGACGACGCGATCGAAGAGGAAGAGGACTGGACGCCGGAGGGTGTCTGCTTTGCCTTCGAGCGTTTGATCGGTCGCGTCGCGCGATATGCACGTCGCGGCGCGTTCATGCTCGATCTGTTCGACGCCACGGTGTGTTGGCAACCTCCACACTTTCCGGATCGCCCGCAGCGCGTGCTCGTCATGGAAGCTGGTGAGTTGCTCCATGCGAGAGACTTGGAGGATGGCGAGGTGCTCGAGGCGACGCTTTCGGCGCAACGGCATCCGCTCGAGCGGCGCATCCTGGCGGCTGATGTCGATGTCTACGATCGCCTCTCGGTGCTGCTCACCGAGCTCCGCAGAATCTCCAAGGATGCCGCTGAAATGACGCTTCTTTTGCCCGGCGAGCAGCCCATCACTGGAGCCGCTCTCGCCGCTCGGCTGCGCATGATATAAATCGCTGCGCTGGCCGTTTGCATGGCTCTGTTTTATAAGGGTGAGGCTTGTAAAGAAACGTGCGCGGTCACTATGGGTGACCACGCCTTGTGGCGGGAGAGAGGATGCTCACCCTCGATATGATGCAGAACATCGAGCTGACGCGGGTGCCCTGGGGGCAGATTTTTACCGCGGCGGCTTTTCTGATGCCAAACTACAACCTGCCCGGTCGGCAGGTCGAGATCACCATCGAGGACGCCGACCGCATCCCCGAGACGGGGCGCGTGATCCTGGCGATGAATCACACCGATCGCTTCAACTACTGGCCCTTGCAGTACAGGTTGTGGCGCAAGGAAAAGAGCGTTTATACGGCGACTTGGGTCAAGGGGAAGTACTTCAACAACCCGATGATGGCCAGGTTTATGGCCGCCACCAATAACATCCCCACGCCATCGCGCGGTTATCTGATCACGGCTGACGCCGCTCATGTTTTGGGGAGACCTCCCGCCAGTGAGACTTACAGGTTGGTCCGGGACGCGCTCGATGTGCCTGATCGTGACATGGGCGCGTTGCGCGCCAGAGCCAGGGACGAGAACATCCTCGATGAGTTCGAGGCGTTGCTCGCCACCCCGCGCGATATGTTGGGGCGCCGCTTTCAACCGGATCGCGAGGATTACTTCCTGGCGATGCATCTACTCTTTGCCGCGATGATGGACGAGTTCGTCTCGCTCAATGATCGCGCCTTCGCGCTCGGTCACAAGGTCATCGTCTTCCCCGAAGGCACGCGCTCGCTCAAGCTCGCCAAGGGTCGTCCTGGGTTGGCTCAGATGGCGCTCAAGATGAAGGCGACGGTCGTGCCGATCGGGTGCAATGGGAGCGATGATATCTACCCTGGTGATTCGCCCGTGGCGCGACCCGGACATGTGGTCTACCGCGTCGGCGAGCCGCTCACGCCAGAAGGCGCCCTCGCCGAGTTCCAGCTCGACGAGGACTTCACGCCGTTCACGCAGGAGGCCGAGCGAGCCCATGGTGAGGTCTTCGCCGCCATGACCGAGCTCCTCATGGAGCGGCTCGCCGAGCTGCTCGACGAACGCTACCTCGCCAGCAGCGATGGAGAAACTACCGAGGTCAAGGGCGCCGATCGCTTCCTCTGAATCTGGCGTCATGTCATCCCTGCATTCACTCCCCCACATCTCGAAAGCTTGATGGCTTCTCCTCCCTCCATGGCAAGGGCACGTGCCACGACGCTCTCCATGCGAACGGTGGGCTTGGTCCTCGTGTGCGCGCTCGTCGGCTGCGATCGCGAGAAGGCGCCTGCGCGCGAGGCAACCGAGCAGGCGGATATGGCTTTCACCGCTTATCATCAGGACGCGGGCGTCGTGGTGAGCGAGGATCTCGGCGCCGAGCTTGAAATCGACGAGCCCGATCCTCTCGCGCTGCAGCGCTATACGCTCTCGATGGGCGAGGAGCACATCCTGCTCTCGGGAAGCAAGGGAGGGCTCGTGAATCTGTTCCCGACCTTGCTCGTGATCGAGGATGGCGCGCTCCCTCGCGAGGTGTCCTTCGGGGAGCCGAGTCTGTCCACACGCGAGGGGGGCTTCTGGGCTATACGGGCCGAGGTCAAGGTCGGCGAGGCGACTTACGAGTGGGTGGTTCATGGAGGTCCCGCGGCCTATGAGGTCGTCACGGAGCTAAACGAGCGCACCATCTCTGGAAAGCCTGGGCCTGCGGTCACGCTCAGGCTCAAGGGGTTATCGCCTATCGAGCGTCTGGTGACGCGGGTCGCGTCCTGGCGCCGCGTCGAGCGCGGCGCGCAAACCATCGCCGCGAGGTTTATCACCAAAGAGGGGCACGCGAGCCTGCGCTCCTCGAGCGTGAGGGTGCTCTCGGTGGGCACGCGCAGCGTGGAGATGACGCTGCGTCCTCGTGGGTGTCAGGCGCTCGAGAGCCAAAACACGTGGCGACTGCGTTGGCGATTGGGGCAGCGCCCCTTGCCCACCGCGAGCGTCGCGGATCATGTCTGCGCTCGCCCCGTTCACTTCGAGCTCCTCGAGACAGGGCATGTCATCGCCGCGCTCCCCGAGCATGCCTCGTCCTCCAAACACATCCTGAGGCTTCCCCCTGCGGTGCGCCGCGTGAGCGTGGATGGGGAGGATGTCGAGGTGATCTTTCCCACCCGAGAAGAGCCCCTGCCGAGGATCGTGCTCGAGCTAGAGCAGGGCGAGCGCCGCGTGCTCGACCTGCGCGCCGAGGATGGATCTCGTGTCTTCGAACCTGCTCCCGTGGAGTTGATGCTCCGAGTGGTCGGGACAGAGGAATAGGCAAAGTCCTATTTCTTCCTTGTCATCAGGGGGTTGCATGAATATATAACGCATCGCGTCATAAAGTTGTTGATCGTGATACGTCCAGTATAATCGAGCTTCGCGTGGAGGCGAGCTCGGGTTCGGATCGAGCGCGAGCGTTGGCCGCAAGAGAACATCCTGTGTGTTTATCGACAGGAGGGCCAAACTCCGCGAGAATGGGTGGCTGGCAGGAGGCGCGACCGATCGTCATGATCATTGAGATGGAACGAGGTTTCCGATGGGTGTGCAGGTTCGAGGTGGTCAGAAGGAAGGCAAGGAGCGCCAGGCGTTCATGAAGCGCTTGCTGCGCGATGTGCGCGCGCTCGAGATGATGCTCAGTAATGGCATGATCGAATCGGGCGTGCGACGCATCGGCGCCGAGCAGGAGCTCTTTTTGGTGAACAACGCCTACCGCCCCGCGTGTAAGGCGACCGAGGTGTTGGCCGAGATCAACAACCCTCTCTACGAGCACGAGCTCGGGCTCTACAACCTCGAGTTTAGCGTCGAGCCGTTGATGTTTGGCAACAAGTGCCTTAGCGAGATGGAAGATCAGCTCGTCAAGAGCATGGCGGTGGTCCGCGAGGCCGCCGCACGCGTTGGCGTGCGCCCCGTGATGACCGGGATCTTGCCCACCATCGAGAAGTCCGATCTCGGTCTGCACAACCAGACGCCCAACCCACGCTACAGGTTGCTCAATGACACGTTGAGCGAGCTCCGCGGCAACGCCTACGAGATCAACATCCGCGGCGCGGACGAGATCATCGTCACGCACGATGACGTGATGCTCGAGTCTGCCAACACGAGCTTTCAGGTGCACTTCCAGGTCGGCCCCGAGGAGTTTTCGAAGCTCTACAACGTCGCCCAGGCCGTGTGCGCGCCGGTGCTCGCTGCGGCGACCAACTCGCCGCTGCTCTTTGGTCGCCGCCTGTGGCGAGAGACGCGCATCGCGCTCTTCCAGCAATCGGTCGACACGCGCGCTTCGGGTCACCACATGCGTGATATTCAACCCCGCGTCAGCTTCGGCGAGCACTGGGTCCAGGAGTCCGTGCTCGACATCATCCGCGAGGATATCGCGCGCTTTCGCGTGTTGTTCGCCGCCGAGCTCGACGATCGCGATCCTCTCGAGGCGATCGCTGATGGCCAGGTTCCAGGTCTCGGAGCGTTCCGCCTGCACAACTCGACGATCTATCGCTGGAACAGGCCGTGTTACGGCATCAACCCCGGCGAGGATATCGCTCACCTGCGCATCGAAAACCGCGTCCTCCCCTCGGGCCCGACGCCACGCGACGAGGTCGCCAACGCGGCGTTCTGGTTCGGTCTGATGAGCGGCGTGCTCGAAGAGTACGGCGACATCACCAAGCACATGGACTTCGACGACGCGCGCGCCAACTTCGTCGCCGCCGCGCGCCATGGCCTCAGCGCTCCGATCACCTGGGTCGAGGGGAGCGCGCTCCCCGCGCACGAGCTCATCCAGAAGACGCTCCTGCCGCTCGCCAAGGAAGGTCTCAAGCGCAGCAAGATCGACGATGATGACGCGGCGACCTACCTCGAGATCATCGAGGCGCGCGTGAGCACGCGCTCGACAGGATCGAACTGGCAGCTTCGCTCGTTCAATCACCTCAAGCAAACGCGCACACACGCCGAGACGCTCAGCGCGCTCACGTCTGCGACGCTGCGCTTGCAGGAGACCAATGAGCCCGTGCACACCTGGCCCATCGTCGCCGAAGACGAGCGCACCTCGTGGAAGGATAACCACCTCCGCGTCAGCCAGTTCATGAGCCGCAACCTCTTCACGCTCAATCAAGACGAGCCGATCGAGTTCGCCGCCTCGCTGATGACCTGGCACCACATTCACTGGGTCCCCGTCGAGGATCACGAGCACAACCTTGTCGGCCTGATCACACACGATCAATTGCTCAAACTCTTCGCCGAGCCCGGCAGCACCGAGCTCGTCAACGAGACCGTCGTCTCCTCGGTCATGCAAACGGACGTGCCCGCCATCGGTCCGAATACATTGACGACCGAAGCGCTCGAGATGATGTACGAGCAGAAGCTCTCCTGTCTGCCGGTGGTGGACGAAGGAAAGCTGATCGGGATGGTCACCGAGCGCGACGTGATGAGCATCGCGCGCCAGCTCCTCGAAGAGCGTCTCGCCGGAGGCGATGGAGAATAAATGACTCGCCTGCCTTCTGGTCGACAGCTCGTGCGACCGAGCACACCGGAAGCGCTGGAGGCGTTTCTCCAGGCGTCTCCCGGTCTACACCTCTACGAACTCGGCGATCTCGAGGAGCCTTTCTTCTCGCGAACCCGGTGGTGGGCGAGCGCCGCAGAAGACGGCGTGCTCGAGGCTGTGATCCTCGAGTACGCCGCGCATCATGAACCCGTGGTCATCGCCATGGCCGCGATGAATGATGGTGGTGAAGAGGCTGACGTCTACGCTGAACTCATCGACTTCATCGCGCCTGAACTCCCTGAGCGTTTTTACAACCACGCGACTGAACCCGTGCGCCTGGCGCTCGCTGCACACTTCCAACTCTCCGCTCCAAAGCCACACACGCGCATGGTGCTCGCGGATCGCGCGGTGACCAGTTCTTATCCTGCCGATGGCGAAGTATCACTCGGTGAGGATGACCTGGAGGAGCTGCTCTACCTCTACGAGAAGAGCTACCCCGATAACGCGTTCGACCCGCGTATGCTCGAGCTGGAGGATGCTTACACAGGGCTTCGTCGCGAGGGTAGCCTCGTCGCCGTCGCAGGCGTGCACGTGCTCGCCCCGGAGCGTGGCGTCGTATCACTGGGCAACATCACCGTGCATCCCGATTGGCGAGGACAGGGGCTTGGCAAGCAGGTGACCGCCTCGAGCTGCCGCAAGGTTTCAGCGCGTGCACATCGCGCGCTCGGGCTCAACGTCGCCTCTCACAACGCGCCAGCGATCCGAACCTATGAGGCGCTCGGGTTTCGCGAGGTCGTCGAGTTTCAGGAGTTCCACGCCGAGCGTGAACGAGCGTGAGCGTGCGCGTGGTCGAGAGGATGCCTCGAGGCATCCTCACTCGATCTCGAAGACCTCTCTCGGGAGCCCGAACTCCAACCCCACCTTTTGTCGCAGCCGCCGCACCTCATCCTCGTCGAGCAGTGGGATATCCCCGATCGCTTTCATTCGCGCGATGATTTTTGCGACGTGCTCCAACGACTCCATCCTGGCGACCGCTTCCTCGAGTGATTCTCCCACGCAGACCGCGCCGTGGTGTCTCATGAGCGCTGCGCGCGAGCCTGTCTCGATGGCGCGAGCGCTGGCGAGCGCCAGCGCTCGTGTTCCTGGGGTGATGTAGGCAACTCGGGCGATGGGGCCGATGCTCGCGGCGCCCTCGGCGGTGACGCAGAAGTCGAGCTTCTCGCAGGACGTGGCGAGCGCCGTGGCGGTGATCGGATGCGCGTGGACGACGGCGGTCGCCCAGGGCACCGCGCGATAAATCTCGAGATGCATGGCCACCTCGCTCGATGGTGACGCACTCGTCGGATCGATCTTTTCTCCATCGAGCGTGAGCTCGACCAGATCCTCTTCCACCAGCAATTCTTTGAGGCGAGTGGTCGGGGTCGTCCACACGCTCTCGCCGCAGCGAATCGACACATTTCCTGATGTGCCCGCGATCAATCCTGCGCGTTCGAGTCGTTTGCATGCCTCGAGTATCTTCATGAGCACCTCTTTGGGTCGCTTGTTGGGCGGTTTGGAGCATAACCTCACCTTAACCTCTTTCGAAACAACCTCTTTCCGTGCAGAATGTGACAGAACGATGACAAAGAGGTGACGGGATGAAGTTGAGAGCGGGATACATTTTGATGGCGGCGCTGTCTGCTGCCAGTTTCGGGTGCGCCGAGCCTACGGGCGATGACGCCCCTGATATGACCACGCCGACCACGGCGGATATGAACGCTGGCGAGGACATGACGCCAGCGGCCGATCAGGGCGACACCACACCGGATATGAACGCCGGTGATGACATGGGTGGCGCAGAAGACATGAACACGACGCCTCGCCCGCCAGCGGGATCGCGCGTGGACGTGAGCTTTGATCGCTGGATGGCGACAGATCAGGAGGCGACCTCCAGGGCGCTGGTCGGGACCGTGAGTGAGAATGAGCTGCTCGGTGGTGATGTCGCGCTCGGAAGGGTCGGTGATTACTACCTCGAGAACGAGCACGGTCGCTACATCATCGAGACGGAACCTCGCGCGATGAGCCCCTGCCCCTACGGCGGTAACGTGGTGGACGCGGCGTGGTTCGATGGCGATGGCTTCCGCGAGGATAACCTCGGTGAGATCTGCTTGCTGATCAACGTCGGCCAGACGTTCAAGCCGGTGGACTTCGAGATCATCCAGGAGGGCTCCGAAGAGGAGCCCGCGATCCTGGCGGTCACCGGGCCGCTCGTCCAGCATGACTTCCTCAACTTCAACGCGCAGGTTCGCGACTACTTGCCCCCTTCGATCGAGCTCCCGATCGATCTCAACGCGGTCTATCCCGCCACCGTCACGACCTATTACATCCTTCAACCGGGGGCGCGAGCGCTCCAGGTCGTCACCGCGATGCGCAATGATGGCGAGGAGCAGCTCGACATGGTCGCCGGACACCTGGTGGCCAGCGGCGGCGTGGGCTCTTACTTTAACCCGCTCGGCGGGCAGGGGGGCTTTGGCTCGAAGGGGCTCAGTCAGGAGAACCTCTCGGGGTATGACCTCCCATACATGCTCTTCAATGGCGAGACCTCGTCTTACGGGTATGTGCCTGATGTCGAGGAGCGCCTCGAGTCGAGCTTGCCGATCAGCGGCGTGCACCTGACCGAGGCGGGCGCCGTGGCGACGCTGCTCCGGCGCGAGTCGCTGTCCGGGACGATCCTTATCCGCAAGTCCGAGATCAAGCGCCTGCCTGGCGCCTATCACTTGCTCCCCGGCGAGAGTGATGCGTTCGGGTGGCAGCTCTACGTGAGCGGCGGTGATATCTCGAACATGCTCGACCACATCTATCCCTCGCGCGGCATCGAAACCGGCACGCTGACTGGCGTGGTTCTCGACACCAACGGGGATGTTCAGGCTGGCGCGAAGGTCAGCGCGGTCAATGACAAGGGCTTCACGCTCAATCAGGCGATGACCGATGAGAGCGGCACCTACGAGATGATCGTCCCTGTCGGGGGTTATAGCTTGCTCGCCAGAAAACCAGGGCAACCGACCGCAGGCACGTTCTCTGCCACGGTGGCCGCCGAGCAAAGCGTCACCACGGATGTCACCATCGACCTCCCCGCCTTGCTCGAGGTGACGATCACGGATCCTGACGGAAACCCGGTCCCAGGGCGCTTGACCGTGCTTTGTGATGGGGCTTGCCCCGGAGCGCCGACCTCGCAAGAGAGAGACGTGACGACGGATTCGTTGCCCTCGGGGTTCGCGGCGGTGATTCCTGCGGGCGTCGACGGCATCGCGCGAGGTGCGTTGCCCGCCGGTAATTATCGCGTGGTCGTGAGCCGCGGGATGGAGTGGTCGGTTTGGCCCATGGACGCGAACGCGACGGGAGGGATGAATGTCTCTCTCGTGGCTGGTCAGCAAGTTCTGGTGGACGCCGAGATCGCGCACGTCGTGCGCACGCCTGGCGTCGTCAGCGGTGACTTCCACATTCACTCGTTGACCTCGACCGACTCTCCCATCGGGCTGACCTCTCGCGTGCTCGACTTCATGACCGAGGGCGTCGATGTGATGGTGAGCACGGATCACGATTACATCACCGACTTCAGGCCAGCCATCGAGGCGCTCGGCGCGCAGGAGCAAATCGTCGGCGTCATCGGCGAGGAGATCACGACCTCGGATGCAGGTCATATAAACGCCTTCCCGCTCGAGGTCGATCCTGTGCATCGTCGCCAGGGTGCGCTCGACTGGGGCAATGGCGAGGATGTCGGGCTCTCACTCGGCGAGATCTTCGACTGGATCGATGCCTTCCCTGGCGAGCAGGTCTCGCAAATCAACCACCCCGACAGCACGATCGGCAGCCTGTTGGTCGATCCTTTGATCGGCATCTCGTACGCCGATCCTGTGATCAAGCGCCTGCCTGCGCTCGAGCCCGACCCCGAAACGGGTGACACGAAGCTTTGGGCCGAGAACTTCACCGCGATGGAGGTCTACAACGGCAAGAGCGTCCCGAAGTTCTTCGCCATGGCGCGCTGGTGGATGACGATGATCGGTCGCGGCTTCTCTCCGACGGGCACCGCCGTCACCGACACGCACAAGCTCTACAGTGATCTGGGCGGCTCTCCGCGAAGCTTTATCTTTGTCGGCGAGGGCTTCGATACGCCCTCGACGTTCGACAATGATACGTTCGCGCTCGCGGTCAACCAGGGCAAGCTGATCGGCTCGAACGGGCCGTTCTTCTCGGTGACGCTGGCCAACAGCAGCGGGCAGGTCTCATCTCTTGGCGAGGTGTTGGATGCGACCGAGGATGGCATGGTCGAGGGAACAGTTCACATCGAGACCCCCGAGTGGATTCAGGTCGATACGGTGGACATCTACACCAACCGCGAGGACGTGATCACGAACCCTGGCGAGACCTCCAACGAGGAGCTCGAGCCAGATCAGCGCATCACCTTCTCGCTCGATCCTCAGACCGATCTCGAGATCGCCAGCGAGGGGAACAGCGTGCACCGTCGCTGGGTCAAGGAGGTGCCCTTCACCATGGAGGTCGAGCGCGACGCGTATGTGATCGTGATCGTGCGCGCCAGGAGCAACAATCTGCCGACGATGCATCCTGTGGTCCCTGGCAATAACCGCGGCTTTGCCTTCTCGAACCCGCTCTACATCGACGCGGATGGCGGCGGCTGGGATGACTTCCCGCTCGCCGAGCTCGCCGCAGCGCGTGAGCCGATGGCGCCGATGCTCTATGATATCGAGGGAATGGGCATCCTCCCTCAACCTCACGTGCATCGCGGCGCAGGAAAGCTCCACCATCATCACCATCACGCGGTCGAGCCGATGGAGTCGCGCGTGATGACCGAGGAGGAGCTGTTGCACTTCGCCCACAGCACGCGCTGTAACCACTGATACGGTAAGCGATTTCTTTAAAGCAAGAGTGGCGA
>Ga0208061_100301_pt1 | contig 15057 bp, 13 predicted proteins | sample DeeseametaMP0555_FD_184209 | JGI IMG/M metagenome (GOLD analysis project Ga0208061, IMG submission 184209) | Marine microbial communities from the Deep Atlantic Ocean - MP0555 (SPAdes) | ecosystem: Environmental > Aquatic > Marine > Oceanic | place: South Atlantic Ocean | collected 2011-01-23 | reverse complement strand
GAATGCGCGCACTCTGAAAAAATCCAGGAATAGGAGAGAAATCGCCATGATGACAGAACAAACCAAGGGCTCTGCGCTCAATCTGCTCTTTTGGCAGTGGCGCAACGTGCTCCTCTTCACCATCGGCGGTTTGCTCGCCTACATCCTGCATCACGAGTTCGGGCTGGCCTGGAAGCTGCCGACGACGCCCGTGACCATCGTGGGCGCCGCGCTCGGCATCTTCGTCAGCTTTCGCACGAACTCGAGCTATGATCGCTGGTGGGAGGGTCGAAAGCTGTGGGGGCGCCTGATCAACACCTCGAGACACTTCGCCACGCAGTTGATCCACTACTACGACTCGGACGAAACCGCGGTCGACCGCGAGCTCGCGGATGCGATGGTGCGTCGCCATATCGCCTATGTGCACGCGCTCAGGCTCGGGCTGCGAAAACAGGATCACTTCGAGGATGATGACTTTGTCTTCTACGCGGGCAAGGACCTCGAGGCGATGCGTGGCCAATCAAACATCAACCACGCCCTGCTCCACCTTCAAACACGCGACTTCGTGGGGGCGGCCAAACGCGGCGCGCTCACCGAATACAGGTTGCAGCAGCTCGACGAATCGGTCGCCAGATTGCTCGATATTCAGGGGGGATGCGAGCGTATCAAGGGCACCCCGCTCCCGCGAGGATACGGGTTCATCGCCGAGATCCTGATCCGATGTTATGGCTTTATTCTGCCATTTATCTTCGTCGAGGAGATCGGCTGGTTGACCATCCCGATCAATATCCTCGTCTGCCTCTCGTTCGCGCTGATCAGCGAGGCAGGCCGTGTGCTCGAAGACCCCTTCAACATGTTCTGGAACGCGCTCCCCCTGAGCGCGCTCTCGCGCAAGATCGAGGTCAACCTCCTCCACGCGCTCGGCGAAGAGGACACCCCAGACATGATCCAACCCGACGAGAACGGCATCCTGATGTGACCTGTGCTACCAGCAGGTCATCGACCCGCGAAACAGGTCCGCCAGGACCTCGCGGGTCATCTCCGAGGGCGCGTTGACCAACAACCGTTGCTGGGCATACGCACCTTCGACGAGCGCGTCGATATCATCCTCGCCATACCCCACCTCGGCCAGACCGTTGGGCATCGAGCAAGCGCGCATCAGCTGGCTGATGCGCTCGGAGAGCACCTCTCCCGCGTCCTCTTCGCCAGCGCCGCGCGTATCCGCGCCCAATAAACTCGCCGCCTCGAGGTGTCTGGCAGGATCACCAGGCGCGGTGTGCTCGAACACCGCAGGCGCCGAGAGCACCACGCTCATTCCATGAGGAACCATCGGCTCGTGGTCAGGATAATCCGCTGGCTTGAAGTCACGCACCAACCCCGCCACGGCATAAGCCATCCCATGCGGCGCGTGCACGCCAGCGTTGCCAAAGGCGATCCCCGCAAGCGTCGCCGCCCACATCAACTCGGCGCGAGCGTCCCTGTCACCAGCATCCTCCACGCCCCTCACCATAAACTCACCGAGCAGTCGCAGCGCCTCGCGGCACCCCATATCACTCCACGGATTTGCCCCCTGGCTCGCGGGCCGGAGCGTAGGATCGGCTGGCGCAGGTCGATGGGTGTATGGCCTCGCAGTGTAGGATTCGAGCGCATGACACAGAATGTCGAACGCGCTGCACGCGATGACCATCCGAGGCAGGGAGAGCGTCACGTCAGGATCGACCAAAGCTTGCGTCGGCCTGATGTGACGTGAGGCGATTCCTGTTTTGACGTGATGCGAGAGCAAATCGAAGATGGCGATGCCCGTGCTCTCACTGCCTGTGCCAGCGGTCGTGGGGCAGGCGATGTGTGGCATAAGCGGACCGGGGACCTCTCTTCCTTCGCCTATGGGTGCGTTGACGTAGGCGAGGAACTCCTCGACGGGATGCGTGGCGTACAGGTTTGCCGCCTTGCACGTATCGATCACCGAACCACCGCCCACAGAAAAATACCCGTCGAAGTCACCCTCGCTGGCAAAACGCGCGGCCTCCCGAAAGGAGACATCGGTCGGCTCGACAGCGCACTCGGCGTAAATCGCCACGTCGATGCCCGCCGAGCGCAATGAGTTGGCAACGGTCTCGACGTAACCTAGCGTGGCGATCACAGGATCGGTGAAGATCGCCACGCGCGTCATCCCACAAGCCCTGGCGCGAGCGCCCGCTTCACGCAAGCATCCCGCGCCAAAGGTGATGATCGGCGGCTGGATCGTAAACGCGGTGTCACATCCGGCGGCCAACATGTCGTGATAACGGCAACATCCCATCGTCTCCCTCCTCTCTCTCACCCGACTGATTCTCTTCGCGACGCGAAGAAGATCTCACGCCCCCCCTTCAGGAGCAACCCTCGCTGGCGCGCCAAAGAACCGCTGAAACGACGCGATGCCCGCGCCGAGAAAGACCAGCGACACGGTGATAAAGCCCGACGAAAGCTCGAGCGCCAACGCCGTGAGCCCTGCCGCCGCGCTCCACGCGGCGGGCACGACCAGCAGCCAGAGCCGCGGCTTCTTCAGGAGCATGATCATGCCGACAGCCAGCACCACCGTGGGATCTGGCGCGAGCCCGACCAACTCTGCCGTTTTCCATCCTCGCCCGAATCCTCCGACGCCAAAGCCAGCGAACGCCATCGCGGGATAACCGAACAGCGCGAGCATCACCCACAAACACCCCGACCAAAAGCAAATCCCTCGCGCGCCATCCGCTCGTCCTGCTACTTCGAGCTTTCCAAGCGCACCGACGAGCGCGAAGAGCACGGCCTGCGCGATGAACACCCAGCCAAAGTAAGGGGCGGCCCAGTTGAGGTCTGCGTATCGGCCAAGAAAGAAGGTCACCGCGACGCACGTGAAGCTCACCGCGAGGAAGGCGCCGGACACCGCAGAGCGCCAGCGCGCGGGGACTTTCTTTGCCCATGGAACTGGCGCGACAGCGATGGCGAACACGAGCAACGCGAGGAAGAGGAAGATAAACTGAGCTGGCCACCACGCCTCGTTCTGGAGCCCGAACAACCGCAGGTAGACCTCCTTCGAGAAAGGAAAGAAGTCGATCAGGCTGTAGGTGTCGAGTTCACCGAGCATCAGAGCGACTCGATGTAAGCGAGCATTTTGGCGCGTGTCTTCTGATCGGGGAGTCGCCCCCTGCAAGCGCCCATGTTTTCGCGCATGTGTGTGACCTTGCTGGTCGCAGGGATCGCACAGGTCACCGCGGGATGAGAGACGATCCATTTGAGGACGAACTGAGGCCAGTTATCGGCGTCCGCCTCGTGCCTTGCCCACTCGGGGAACGGATGGCGTTGGAGCGTATCGAGCAGCCCGCCACCGCGAAACGGACGGTTGGCGATGATCGCGATGTTTCGCTCCCTGGCGAGCGGGAGCAACACCTCCTCGACCTGACGGTCGATGGGATTGTAGGTCAACTGAACGACGTCGAGTTGATGGCTTTTCATGATCTCGGCGAGCTCAGAGTGACGCCTGCCGTGGGAGGTGGTGATGCCGATGTGACCGAGCTTCTTCGACGCTCGCAGACGCCGCAGCTTTGGCAAGTGATCCTCCCAGGAGAGGAGGTTGTGTACCTGCATCAAGTCGAAGCGAGGGATGTTCCAGTGGGCGCGAGATTCGGAGAGCTGCTCGAGCGTGTCATCGCCATCGCGAGTCCAGATCTTGTCCGCGGCAAAGAGTGTTTTGGCGCGTCCGATCTTGTTCAAGGCGTATCCGAGCACCTCTTGAGAGGAGCCATACATCGGAGAAGAATCGACCAGCCCGCCGCCGCCTCCAAAGAAGGCGCGCAGAACCTCGGCGCGAGCATCTCTTAACGCCTTGTCATCCCCGACATTGAACGTGATCCAGGTGCCCATGCCGATGACGGGCACCTGGACTCCGGTCGATGGAATCGGTTTGGTCAGGTAGCGAAGCGGTCCATCTGCGAAGGCCGCTCCAGGCAACGTGGCGCTGGCGATCGAAGCGACGCTCGCGGCGAGGAACGTCCTGCGATCGATCCTCGCTGTTCGTGGTTTTTGCTCGCTCATCTCGAACCCTTGCTCTGTTTGCGGTGATGATAACCGACCTGACAGAGTTCAAGATAAGGAATCACAACCAGGGCTCAAGTCACTGCGGCGCTGGCTTGAAGAAGACGCCGCGAAGATCCTCGGTGGTCGAAATCGGAGCGGGGTCCTTTCCACCGGGCGCGCGCCACGAGGTCGCGCGGAACTGGTAATACATCCCATCCTCGAGCGGACCACCATATGGGGTCGAGACGATCTCCTCCTGACTTCGATCGACCATCTGTTCCCAGACGAGGTCGCCGTAAGCATTGTAGACCTTGACCTCGTAGTAGTCCTCGCTGCTGTCATCTCGCCAGCGAAGCGTGGGAGCTTCGGTGACCGCCTCTGCGTCCTCGGCGCCTGGCCCCTCGACCGCGAGCGCTTCGGTGATTTTGAAGCTCTCGCCGACGGTCACCTCGCCACCATCCGGTTCGACGGTGATCCGCACGATGCTCGTTCCCGCGATGTTGGTATCTGGATCGCGCACGAGGTCATCATTTTCAAACGCCGCGAGCACCACGTAGTCACCGGCGGGGACCCCTTCGATGCGCCAGGCCCCGCTGACATCCGGCGAGCCAAACCTGGGCGCGCGCAGCCCCGTGGGGATCTCGCCGCGCACGAAGGTCTCGTTAAAGGTCGAGTCCACGACGAGCACGACCGAGGTCACGCTGCCACCAGGCGCGTTCACGATGCTGACATCGCCGGTGAGCGTCACCAGCCCTTCGGAGGACTCCTCGAGGAGCACATCGGTGACATCTTCTCCGGTAACATCCACATCTTCAGGCGTGAACTGCACGCCCGCGGTGTACCCGCGAACCTCGTAGGAACCATCGGGGACATTGAAGATGGTGAAGTTGCCCGCGGCATCACTCAAGCCGCTGTACCCACTATCACCGCCTTCGGCGACGACGAGCACACCTGCGCCCTTCTCGGTCGGGGAGACAGAGCCGCTGATGGCAGGCAATCCGCGTTGGTCTTCTGGGAGCGGGATCAGGAGGATCTCGGTCAGCGTGCTCTGGATCACATACGCGTCATCCTCGTCGCTTAACGCCGCCGTCTCGAGGTCGATCGGGAGCGCCGTGCGCAGCCCACCGGGGAAGGTCTGGTAGTCCTGCGCGCTCGAGCGCAACGTGTAGAACTGGCTCACGGGTGCGCCCTCGCTATCGCGCACTGCGGGGACAGCGATCGAGTAATTGCCGTCAGCATCCGTGATCGCCACATCAGTGAACACCGTCACGAGCTCGTCGCTCGCGATCACATGCGCCCCTTCGATGGCGCTTCGATCCGTCGCGTCGAGCACCGCGCCAGCGATCCTCACTTCTTCAAAGCATGTCTCTTCACCGCCCTGAACCTCGGCGCATGTCAGGCCCGGAGCACACTGGTCATCTCCTTCACAGGTGCCACCGCGCTCGAGTAAACACTCGCCATCGGTCTCCTCTCCGCCCTCGACCTCGAAGCAAGCGGAGCCATAGTAGCAATAATCCTCTTCGGCGGTGGGATCGCACGATCCTCCCACGGGGATCTGACAGATGAAGTCGCTGCTTCCAGCAGCTTCCTCGGCACACACCAATCCCTCGACGCAGGCATCGGCACGATCGGGATCACATGGATCACCGGCCTCCCCAGGGCTACAACCACCACAAGCGGTGGAAAAGAGCATGGCGAGTGGTAACAGGGCGTGGATTTTTTTGAACATGTCTTCTTCCCCTACGGAGCAACAGAATACAATCGCTGTGTCTTGTATTTTAACTGCTCGCAGCACACGTCCAACCGATCTGGCAAAGAGATCGTACTCGACGTGTGCACAGGGAAGGCCCGATGACCTCAGGGAAGGATCGCCGGGTTGCGCTGGAGTACCCACTCCTGTGCGGTGCTGAGCTGGTCCTGGTCATACCCATAAGCGGACGTCCAGAACATCACATTTCGCGCAGAAGGTTCGCCGCACTCATCCGCGCTCAGGCTTCCGCTCGCGTCGGCATCGCTCGCGATGTAGCACTCGGGCGTATCCGCCAGGGGATCATGTGATGCGCCATCGGATTCGGAGATGTGAAAGAGGCCGAGGTAGTGACCGAGTTCGTGCGCCATGGTCGCGGCCAGCTCCACCGTATCGAGCCCACCCTCCTCGTAGAAGTGGATATCGAGGCCGACGAGCACGCCGAGCGTGAGCGACCCATTCGAGGGAGGAGGACCGGGGAGCCCAGCCGAAACGCCGTAGAGGCCATCGCCATCCTCGGTCAAGAACTGCTCGACGAAGACGATGTTCGCGCCCTCTGGCTGCATGCCGCCGAATGATTCGTAGACGATATCTCCCACGGTCGCGGTGCCGAGATCTGCGACCGTATAGAGGGACGCGGCGGGCTCTGCGACGTCGCGGTAGAGGATCGGCGAGAGGTCGATGTTCGCGTCGAGGTAGATCTGCTGCATCCTGGCGACGGCGGCCTGGAAGTCTGGATCACTCTGCGCGGTCGCCGCGTCGAAGTAAGCGTTGGAGGTAAACCAGAGGGTCAACGGCATCGCCCCTGCGCGCGGAGGATCGCCTCGCTTGATATGCAAGATCACCTCGACATTGCCTGGCCCATAAGCCGCCACATCGACCTCGTAGTTCCCCGCAGGGAGGTTAAGAGAGGGCGCGTTCGGGTAAATCAGGCTAAACGGGTTATCGTCGCCGTCGAAGTACTTCATCTTCGATGAGATCGGATCGGCGTAGTCGTGCAAGACCTCTCCATTGGGGCCTCGCAAGCCATCGATCGCGCCGAGATCTCCGTCCGAATCGAGCGTGATGGTGAAGCTCGACGCGTCCGCGGGGATGTCGAAATCGAGCGTGTAGTAGCTCTGACTGTCGAGCTCGTAGACCCCGAGCGAGGTGGTCTCGACGTAGGTGTTTGCCTCGGCGACCTCGTCTTCACAAAAGCCAGTAACATCGCAGTACTGGCCAGCCTCACAGCCAAAGTACTCGCAGCTCGGGATGCAGAACCCATAACCCTGCTCGTTGGTCGCGGCGATATCCGCCGAGCAGGCGTAGCCATTACGGCAGTCCACGCCGGAGCGACAGGATGGCAGGCAGATGTTTCCATCCTCGAGCTCGAGGCAGAGCCCCGAGGATGGGTTGGCGCCATCGCAAAACTCACCCGAGACCTGGTCGCAACCTCCAACACAGCTTCCGCCGGGCCAGTCCGTCTGCGCCTCGTCAAAACACACGCCGCTCGAGCAATCGCCATCCGCGGAGCAAGATCCGCCGATACGCGTCGCGCCCGCGGTCGCCTCGGTGCAAACGCCCGAGCTCAGCTCGCAGACCGCATCGAGCGGGCAATCCTCATCGGATTGGCAGGCGGGCAAGCACACATACTGGCTCCCTACCAGGTCACAGGCGTAGCCATCGCGGCAGTCTGCCTGCGTGGCGCACGTCTGCAAACAGATCGAGGTGCCGCCATCGAGCGGGATGCATGTCGAGTTTGATGGGCAGCGATCATCAGCGCCAGGGAGGCCCGTGGCGCAGACCTTGGAGCAGTATCCTCCCGGGATCCCCTCGTCAGTAAGGCAAAGGTCGGTGGAGCACTCGGCGCGCGTCGCGCATGAAGCGCCCACGGCTGCGCCTGAAGAGGTGTTGTTGGCCGTCATGTTGCCGGGGGTGGTCATGTTGGCGGGCGGGGTCGTCATGTTCGCGCCGACCGCGACGCAGGCGCCGTCCTGACACACCGTGCCCTCACCGCAGGCGTCGGCGCAGCCACCCTCGGTGCTGTTTTCATCGACAGGACCTCCGCAGGCGGCAGACCAACCAGCCACGACCAGCAAGAAGATCGTGATCAGGAGGCTGTAAGAAGTTTGGCTTTCAGGGGGGCGGTTCATTGTGGCGTCCCTCCGTTGGCATCTGATGTGGGGGCAGGGCCGATGTCACGACCGAGCGCCTTGCCGATGCGAATGCGCACATGGGGCACAGGCTCGACCTGTGCCCGCGCTTCGAGCGCAGACCTGGCGCTATCTGTGCCGATTTCACCGAGCTCGACGGCAGCGGCCGCGCGCGTGTGCGCGTCGGAGTGAGCGAGCATATCGACCAGCGTGGGCTCCCCTTTCTGACCAGCACATGAACCGTAAGCCTTGATGGCGGCGCGACGATCCGCGTCTGGCGTGGAAGCAGCGGTGAGGATCTCCTCGTAAGTTCTCAGCGTCGTGTCACCGGGGATGTGGCGCATCAACGTCAGCGCGCGCTGACGCGCGCCCTTCTTCGCGCTCTTATCTCGGTAGATGTCGAGCAAGGTCGCGCGCAGGTTGTCGCCATCCGGTTCGACCGCGTAGAGATCCTCGGCGCTCGGCACATGCTCGAAGCCTGTGAGCATGGACAGAATTTTATCCCGGTTCGCAGGGTTCACTTGACCTGACTTCGCGGGCGTCGCGCTCGAAGCATCGAGCGGCGCGCTGGGGTTCGCGGAGGCTCGTGTGACGTCCTGTTCCTGACGAGGTTGCGCGCCACGATCACACGCGAAGACAAACAACAAACAACAAAGCATGGCGTAAAGATGCCAGTTCTCGGGCTTCATCAAGAGTGCACTCCTTGAACGATTCGAGATGGGGAAGTGGATCTCACCTACGTAGTTTTGGCCTCCCCCCAGACGATGTCAACTTACAACGAGTTACAACGAGAGAGGGGCAGCGCCGTGGCGCTGCCCCTCTCGATGGTCCCGATGATAAGAGCCGTCAGGCAAAAACCAGCGAGGATAGCGCATCTCGAATCGCGCCTGGCACCGGGACGGGTTGGCGCGATTCGCGATCGATGTAGACATGCACGAAGTGTCCGGTGGCGGCGGGCTCTTCTTCTCCCTGGCGAAACAGGCCGATAACGTACTTGACGCTCGTGCGCCCGAGGCGTTCGACGGCGATGCCCGCATCGATCACCTCGGGAAACGAGAGCTCCTTGTGGAAGCGGCAGAGCGTCTCGACCACGACCCCGATCACAGGGGACTCTCGGATATCGAGGCCGCCCTGTTGGATCAGGTGCGTGTTCACCGCGGTGTCGAAGTAGGAGTAATAAACCACGTTGTTGACGTGGCCGTAGACATCGTTGTCCATCCAACGCGTGGGGATCTCGACAAAGTGTCGAAACGCCTCACGACCTGGCAGCGGCTCCTTCTGACTCATGGGCTCCTCACTTCTCGGGGTACCACTCGAGGATGGTGACCTCGACATCCTTCCCCTGGAGCATGCCCTCGAGCTTGCCAGGGTCCTGATCTCGGTGGTGATAGGGGTAGGCGACCTTGGGTTTGAACTCGGCCAGACACCCTCCCGCCTCTTCGACGGTCATGGTGTAGGGGAGGTTCATGCAGACAAACGCGGCGTCGATGTTTTCGAGCGCCTTCATCTCCGGCGTACATTCAGTATCGCCGGAGATATAAATCCGCTTCCCACCGAGGGTCAACACATACCCGTTGCCCCTCCCCTTGGGGTGGAAGAACTCGCCGTTATCCCGCTTACGCACGAGGTTATACATCGCCACAGCCTCGACCTCGACGGCGCCATCGAGGAACTTCTCGCTGTCTCCGTTGGCCATGATCGTTGGCTCGGGGAGCTCGGCGCCAGCCTTCTCTGCGACGCTCGCTGGTGACACCACCGGCGCGCCATCCTTGCGGACGCGCGCGATGGAAGCTGGATCGAGGTGATCACCATGGATGTGTGTGACGAGCACGAGATCTGCCCTGGCGAGGTCTCCCTCGGGGAGCTCGTTGGCGACAGGATCGATGTAGATGTTCTTGCCCTTGTAGGAGAGCATCAGGCTCCCGTGACCGAACGGCGTGACCTTGATAGGTTCGTCCGCCGCCGCGATCTCGTTCGGAGCACCCGCGGCGCTCTCGGGAGTGGTTTTGCCTTCTTCACCGCTATCGGCGGTTGTCTCGTTGGCGCCAGCCTCGGCGCTCGTGTCAGCGGCGCCAGTCGAAGCGCCGGTCTCGGCGCCAGCGTCATCTTCCACTGCGCCGCCGCTCTTACAGCCGACCGCCAGTGATGCAGCCAAAGCGAAACAAACCAACGGGTAGGAACGTGCAGAAATCATATCGTCTCCAGAGGTTGAACAGAATACGTGACATCGCATGATTGGATGCGCGAGCAACCGAGGAAGTTGTGTTTTATCCGATCACTCGCCAGGATCGAAGCGAGCAGATGGCATTCCCAAGAGCCAGACCATCTGACATACTCCAGGACCAAATAACAACGAATACGATGACCTGGGCACGAAGCAGGAGAAGGGATGCAGCGCACGCGCGATGGTTACTGGGGTTGGGTCTGGGTCACGACAGGCGGCCTCGACGAAGCGGGCTTTGGCTACATGTATCAAGATCCGATGACCGGCCCGAACATCCGGGTCGTGGTCGAGAACGCGTGGGGCATCGACGAGGGAGAGCTCGGCGAGCGAGCACGCGCGCAGAACTACACCGGTTCGCGCATCGTGAGGTTGGGCGGGGGCGCGTTCGAGTCGTTTGGCAGCGCGGATAACCCGGCGAGCTCGCTCGAGCACACGAAGATGTTCTTTGGCATGGACTCGGGCAACACGCAGGGGCTCCGCGTCCTCTTCTTACCGCGCGAGTCCTACGCGATGATGGGATTGCCAGAGGCGCCTGATTGGGTGAGCGTCTACACCGGAGAGCAACCTCGCAATATGCCGGTGCCCTCTCCGATGCACGCGCCTCAGATCGCGCCGATCGATACGGCGACGCCCAACAGCACCGGGCCGATCGTCATGATCATGGTGGGCGCCATCTTTATGGTCCTGTTTATGGCTGGGTTTATCGGGTTCGTGTTGATGCTCTGAGATCGAGCATCCTGGCGATTTTTTGACGGCGCGGACGCTGCCACGACGCGCAGAAATGCACGCGACACTTCATCAGCAAAAGCAACACCTTGCGCGCGAAACGCGCCTCGTGTTAGGCACGGTTTCTGGCAGGTGTATTGCACAATGCTCGAAAAAGAAGCGCACAAAACCGCGGACCTCTCGCGACACACCGAACGTTCACGCATGACTCGGAGCGTTCTCACGAGGCCGAGGAGCAAAAAGAAAGCTCTCGGCGCAGAGATCGCTGCTCTCTCTTTCTGGTTCGCGCGTATCGATGGTAGGAGAGAGAGACTTTTTCGAGGAACTTTTGAATAGAGACGTGACCTTCGAGGTCAGAAGGGACGCACAGCGCACCAGGGCTCGTTAGAGGTGACTTCATGACAACCAAAATGAGGCACATGCTGAGCGCGGTTCTCACCGCGACAGTCCTTTTGTTTTTCACGCTCGTCCCGTCGACGGCAGCGGCTGAAGATTGGATCCAATTCGACGCGATCCAGTTCAGCATCAGCGGCGACAAACCGCTCGACTCTCTCGAGGACGCGCTCGATGACTTGATCAAGCTCTCTTATGCGTTCCGCCCTGACGGCGCCGAGATCTCTGATCTTCGCGTGATCAAGAGCGGACCCAAGGGGGTGCCACGCGTGGTCTTTCGCGCCACACGCGGCGTGGGTTTTGTCAAGCACACCGCCACGGTCAAGGCTGACATCTACACCCAAAAACAGGTCAGGGGATGCAAGCGCTGGCCTGATAGCAAGGCGTACAGGATCAAGGTTCACATGGGTGACTCGGACAACCTCGTCGCGGCCAATGTCTCGATCTTTACGGTCACGCTATGTGTTCGCGAGCACCGAGAGACGGGCAAACTGCACGTCGTCGCGAGCGGGCGCATGAAGAAGGGTCATGACTACGGGAGGTTTGCGGGGCCAGCGATCACCAACCTGATCGAGGCGCAGACCGATCCTTTGCTGACCGCGCTCAAGGAAGTCGTCGACTTCTATCAACACCAGTGACCGAATCCTTGCGACCTGACCACCTGCCGTGTACACCGTGCTGACGCTTCGCCTGTGATACGCCATGAGAACCCGATCTTTAGCCATACAGAGCCTCGCCGGTGTCCCCCAAAACCATCCACTCATTCGCCTTCGTGTCGGCGCTGCTCTGCTTCGCGCTGCCCACTACAGCATCAGCCGACGAGCCGCTGCATGAAGGCTTTATGGTACGCGCGGGGACCGGCACGCAGGGTCGCCACAGGTTGGAATCGAGCGTGGATATCAACCTGTTGCCCTTGCCAGGCGGAGGTCGCCTCAACGGGACACACATCGCGTTGAGCCTCGGGACAGATAACGCGTTTGACTCCGTGGGCCTCGATCGCGCCTACGTCGCGCTGTTAAGATGGCCACATATGCGCCTGCTTGGCGTGAAGCGTAACCTCGACGAGGGCTTGCCGCTCGGCGTCGAGCTCGGCGGTTTGTCGATGCCGCTGGCGCTGGTCGGGAAGAAGGAGAGCAGAAACTGGATCATCGCGCATATCGGCTTTGACGGGAACTTCAACTGGTATCGAGAACGGTTCACCGCCGTCGAGGACGCGATGGGGCTCGGGCTCTCGCTGCACGCGAGGCTCGACGAGCAGGTCGACATTTTCGAACGTCTCTCGTTGCGAGCATGGCAAAAAGCCTGCTATAGCGCCATCTTCGGACTCTTCGGCGACACCCCTGGGCTCGGGGTGCGTCAGCAAGTCATGTTGCATGGCGCCCTGGGGCTCTATCTGGACATCACGCGCGAGCCTCTCTACCGTTTGATCCCGAGGACTGATCCGGTCACGGGAGAGGTGACGTATCGTAAGTCAGTGAACCAGGGCCCTCGTTGGCGCTGGATGATCGTGAACGCCTCGGGACATTGGCAGCCGCTGGGCTATGTGACAGGGAGGGACAAGCTGCTGTTTTTGACCACTGGGATCGAGAGACGCTTTTAATTGGATCTTGGAGCACTCATGTCCACCTGCAAGCTCATCGCGCTCACGCTGCTGTTCGCGCTGGCCGCTATCCCCGGCGTCGCCAGCGCGCAGGCGCCCTCGCGCGCTGGCAATTTGACAGCGAGCACGCAGCCGCTTCCACACAAGGACGGGGGACCGATCACCAAGATCGAGACGCCCTCGGAGTCCGAACCTGGAGAGGATCGCTGGAGCGAGCTCGTCGACGAGTTCAACGCCCGCGAGCAAACCATCCTCGACACGCTCTCGGACGCAAGGCTCTCCAAAGCACAGCGCATCGCCCTCCTCGACCGCCTCGATCTCGATCGCCTCGATTTCTGCCAGGACTTCGAGACGATGGACTCGCTCGGCACCACGCTCTTTATCAGCACCGCCGTCCCGACCTGGAAAGCGCTCTGGTACACCTCCAAGGAGAACGAGCAAGGAAACCGCCCGCTGTTCATCCCCGAGCTGATCACGCTCGTCGAGCACTGCAATTACTCGCGAGGCTCGCTCTACCGCGCCGCCTTCCTGCTCGAGTACATGTACTGGAACCGCATGATCGACCGCACCGGGATGGAGGTCGCCGACGCGCTCAAATACAGGGATCACTTCTACGAGCTGGAGTTCCTCGAGATCGCGCGTGACAAGATCGCCTGGGCGCGGGGGCTGGATCATAGCCCACCGCGAACCCCCGGGAACTTCTTCGAAGCCCCCGAGATGAGCCTGGCGTTCTTCCTCAAGCTGTTTGGCAACGTGACGACCTCGTTCCCGCCAAGGCGCAGGCGCGCTTATATGGCCATGATCGAGACGATCAACCTGCGCAAGGGTTCGCAGCTGATGTTCGGGCATGACATCGCCAAAATACTCGAGCACCCGGAAGATCTCGAGCTGATGTCGCGCTACTACACCTACCTGATCAAGGTCGAGCAGCAGCGCAAGCTCCAGGGCATCGAGCACGGCGGCTGGCACACGCTGGTCAAGATGGCAGGCGGTGATAGAGCCCGCGCCGTGCGCGTGATCACCTTGCTCGCGAGCTTGCGCGGCTGGGTCCTCGAGGAGCTCTCCGACGCTTTGATCGTCAAGAACAAGCTCACCCCCGAGATGTTGCGCGCATTCTACAGCGGCGCGAACACCTACTTCATCATGCACCGCATCAACGAGCGCTCGGCCAGGAACGGAGACGATCCCTATACACTGCGCTACCACTTCTTCCACCCGCCGAACTTCGAATCGACCGACTGGAAGGCCTATCACTGGTACGCCAACGCACACCTCGGTTGCCGATTGGCGCAAAAGGGAATGGATCGCCGCAGCGCCACGCTCGCCACGCGAAGGTTGGCGCAAGCCTACGAAGCGCTCACGCTGAACCTCGCTATCCCGACAAAACGCGCCATGGGCGAGGAGCCACGCGCGCGCGCCATCATCGAAGGGTGGGAAGATGTCGACATGAACGCCGCGGGCGGCAACTACGGCTGGAAGATCTGCAACTGATCTCGGTCGCTGCACGCTCGCATCCTCGCTGCTGCTCCTGCTCGGAACACAGGGTTGCTTTCTGACGAATGAAAGCCATGGAGAGGACGACCTGCCCGAGGACACCATAAACAAGCCCTGATAAGAATACGCGCTCAGGGTGCGGCGTAGAGCACGAAACCCGCCCAGAGGAAGGCGCTGTTTTCGATCCCGCTGGCGCGCGCTCCTTCGATCGCTTTCAGCTTCGAGGCGCGGAGCGCATCAGCCGCGAGCGCGGCCTTTTTTGGATGGAGCAACCTGTCATAGAAGCGGATAAACAGGTCGCTCGTGGGTTGGCTGGGCACCTGCCAGAGCGAGGTGATCGTTCGCCTCGCGCCCGCCTCGATCAAGGCGCGCATCAGCGCGTGAACACCATCGCCAGCGAACGCGAGCCCCAACCCGGTCTCACAAGCCGAGAGTGAGATAAGCTCGGCCCCGGAGAGGTCGAGCTTGCGGATCTCTGCGCCATCGAGGAGCCCGTCGACATCCGAAGCGACGCCCTCCCCTGCTCTGCTCGCGCCGGTCAAGACGATGCCGCTCTGCCGGGTCAAATCGATCAGCTGCCCGCCAAACTTCACCACCCCTTCGAGTGCTTCGAGGATGCCGCCTCGGGAGAGCTCGAGCTTGCACTCGCGATCATCGATAAAGAACCCGTGGGTCGCGATATGGATGATCTCGGGACCTTCCATCGCGTCGGAGACCAGCGGCTCGT
>Ga0208061_100300_pt1 | contig 15073 bp, 8 predicted proteins | sample DeeseametaMP0555_FD_184209 | JGI IMG/M metagenome (GOLD analysis project Ga0208061, IMG submission 184209) | Marine microbial communities from the Deep Atlantic Ocean - MP0555 (SPAdes) | ecosystem: Environmental > Aquatic > Marine > Oceanic | place: South Atlantic Ocean | collected 2011-01-23 | reverse complement strand
CTATCTCGGGGTCATCCTCGAGCGTCGGGTTCTGGACCTGGACCGCAGGCTGGACCTGCGGCTCCTCGAAGTGATCCGGTTGCTCGATCTGACCCAGCCCATCATCGCCGCCGTCGTCTTCGACATCGCTCGGCTCGAAGAGCTCTTCGGAGTCCTCTTCTTCTGCGGGAGGGTCCTTGTAGACGGGGAGTTCGAACGAAATGGACGGGCCATCGTCGCTCTCGGATGTGAACTTCGGGAAGGGATCGTCGAGCGGATCGGAGTCTTCCTCGGGTTGTGATGGGAAGAGATCTTCGGAACCATCCGATTCCTCGGCGGCCGCATCGGCGCTAGCTGTAGGTCGAGGTTGCTCTTCCTCATCACCCGTGGACGGCTCGAGAGGTTCGCTCTCGTCGCGAACCCTGGGCGCGTCAGGGAGCGCGAGCAATGGAGCCGGTTTTGGCGCATCTTGCGCAGCCACAGGCTCGGGCAGATCCTCATACTCTTCTGGCTCGACCGCGGCGACCTCGCCCGATGCATCCGCGGGGAGAGCAGGGGGGAGCTCGATGTTGGCCATCGACACGAGCGCATCGCTCATATCCTCGAGTATCGAGTCATCTTCAGATGACTCGATCGAGCCTTCCGTCACGGCCATCGTGGAGGCGGCGAGCTCCTGGCTGCTGTCGGCGCGTTGATACTGCGCGAGCAGGGCGTGCGCCTCGAGCGCCATCTTCTTGCGCAACCGCTTGAAGACAGGGTGTTCGACGATCGGGATCCACTCCCCACCCTGTTCGGCGATGAGCTCGGCGCCCATGAGGACGCCGCGCTTCACGAGCTCGGTCAAGCCGACCTCGTCCACGGGCTCGTAGACGATATCTTCGACCATCAGGCGATATTGCCCTGTGCCGAGGACATCCAGAATCTCCGAGGTCGGGAGGCGGATATAACCGCTGCCGCGACGCTCGCTCGCCATCCCCACGGAGGATTCCTGACCGAGCCCACCGGTGATGGGGAAGAGCCCCGAGTGTGATTCCTGTCGGCGGCGCTTGCGACCAAAGCTCGAGATGTCACCGCGATGCAGCGCTGCATCGCCCCAGGAGAGGCCGTTTGGCTGCTCCTGGCTGTCTTCGACCGAGGAGACCTCCTCGGCCTCCTGCTCTGGCGTCTCGTCCTTTCGCGTGTCCAGCGAGCGAAGCAGCGAGCGCGCCTTGTCGCGCTTTTGACTCAGCGAGAGCCGTGGCTTTGGCTTCTCGATCGGCGCGGGCTCTTCGGTCCCCTTGTCCGCCTGATCCTGGATGCCTTCCTTGTGGGATGGAATCTTGATGGCAGCGAATCCGCCGAGCTTTGTCTTGGCGCGCGGCTTCGACTCCGCGTCATCGGCGCTTCGCGGCGTCGTCTGCGCCGTGGTCGATGGCGTCGCCGCCGCGGGTGACTTTGGCCAGGTGCTCAAATCACCCGCTTCGTCGAGCACGCGCGCGAGATCATCCTCGTCGGCGCCCGAGAGGATATCATCGAGGCCGCTGTTGGCGTTGGCGGCGCTCCCAGAGCTGTCCGAGCTCTCGGAGAGGCTGTCATCATAGGCCTCCGATGCGCCTTCGACCTTGCCTCGAAGCTCGTCCACGCCTGCCTTGCCAAGCTTTCGCTTGAGCAGCGCCGCGAGAGGTGGTTTGCCGCCGCCGCTGCTCGCATCCTCTGCATCTGGCGAGGACACCTCGCTGCTGGAATCCGGGCTCGACGAGCTCGCGATGCTGTCCTGCGCGACCGAGGACTCCTCGAAGATGTCACTGGCCGAGACCGCTGGCGACTCGTTGCTCTCGAACCCTGGCTGGCTCTTCTCGAGCTGTTCTGCCGTGACCCTGGTGTTCTCGGTGGTCTCGCGAACGGTCGTCTTGTTCGAGTGCACCGAGGACTCGATGGCGAGCGAGCCGAGATCGCCACGCTCGAGACGTTCGAGCTTTGCCGCGAGCGCCTCGGCGGGGTCTTCCTCGTCCTTGGACGGGATAGTGCTCGAGCGCAAACTCTTCTTGAGCCTGCCGAGCACATCAGCGCGCGAAGAGGGAGAGGGGGAGTCTTTCTTCTCGACCGATTCGTCGTGCGCGGCGGTGCTCTCCTGCACGCTCTCCGCGTCATCGGCATCAGGGACGCCAAAGAAGGGATCTTTCGGGAGCGGCTTCGGGCCGCTCTTTGACTCGGCATCCCCGACGGGGTTGCTCTGATCGAGGGCGGGGTTGCGGGTGACCTCGTTGGAGACCTGCGGACCGATCTGCTCTTTTTCTGCTTCGAGAATATCGCGCAGATCAAAGGGCCCTGGAGCATTCTCCTGTGACCAGTCCGAGTCCGCTTCCTTGTTAACGGGGGCCTTTTCATCCTCGAAGGAGAGCTTGTCGAGCTGGATCGGCGTCTCGCGATCGGAGACTCCCTTGACATCCTCGCGCAAATCCTCGGAGACGGCTTTGGGATCCATCTCGCCAGTCTCGTTCTCACCTTCCTCGGTGTCACTCCTCATGAAGTGAGAGGTGTCGGTGGTCGAGCCGTGTTCGTCGGCGCTCTTCTCTTTCGCGGCGGGGACCGAGGGGTTCTCGGTCGTGGGTTTCGTGCTCGTGGAGCGCACCTGTTCGAGGATCTTTTCGTCGATCGCAGCGGTCTTTTCCTGCGCGCCCTTCTTGAGCCCGAAGCCGAGGAAGGTGGAGTTGGGACCCTTGTCATCATCGAGCAAGGCTTCGAGCGCGGCCCGGTGCTTGTCCACCGTGGGGGCCTTGTCCGAAACCTCCAGATCGTCATCATCTTCGACCTCCGAGACAGATGGCTCGGGGGTCGAGGCTGGCGGCTCACTCGCCGCAGACGAGCTCTTGCTCTTGCCCTTGCGGGGTCGGCTGATGATCCCGCTCATCGGAGGGGATTTTGGCTTCGAGGATGCAGGCGCTGGCTTGCTACCACTCTCCTCGACAGGATCGGAGTCCTGCGCGGGGTCATGGCCCTGTGTCTCATCACCCCCGGCGTCGGCGCTCGCTGATACGGCGGAGGCCAGTTCGACGGGGATCGAGGTCCCGCACTTGGGACATGGAATGGGGCCTTTCGGGAGCTTGCCCTTCTTGGGCTTGAGCCGAAAGTACGCCCCGCATCCAGGACAGATGAGCTCGACTGTACTGGGAGGGGTCTCTCCCATAGACCTGACTCGCGTGTAATCGTAGGGTCGCACACTGCGACGAAGTTTAACGCACGAGCGCGCTGGCGACAATCACCGGCTTCACCCATGCGAGGGCTTCTTCTTCACCATGGAGAATGCTCTGGGACGAGCAATGCGTCAAAATAAACGCTCCCGTTCAGAATCTTTGCCTGGTGTATGACACTCTAACCCTTTTGTCTCGAAATGATACCGTCCCGTGACTGATTCTTTTTCAGAGACGACCCCAGCGCCTCCTCAACGTCCACTCTGCGCCCAACAGCGTGAGGATCACCAGGAACGTGAGCGCAGAGTCCCAGAGATGAATCACCTTGCGTCGGTTGATCTTGACCGCGCGCGGCTCCGCGAAGTTGAAGTCGCTCACCGATGCGTCCGGGAGCGCCATGTGCTCGCCGTCGGTCAGGTTGGCCATCGATTCCAGGAGGGCGTCTCGAGGGATAATGTCTCGCCACTCGCGCACATCATCCACCACCAACATCGTGCTCTGATCCTCGAGCTCGCCATCGGCCACCGATACCTTCGCCCGAAGCTCGTATGCCCCTGGCTTGCTCGGGACAAACTCCAGGTTTGCCACGCCGCTCGCGCCAGTCTTGAAGGCGATCGAGGGGAGCGCCTCGCGCTGCTCCTCCGCATCAGAGCTTAGACCGTCAAGCGATCTCCAGACGATCTCGAGCTCGCCGTCGACGTTCTCTGCGGGCGTGTAGTCTGGCTTCGAGACGCGCACCGTCAGCGGCACCGCCGATCCCGGCGTGTGCGTGTCCTCGGCCATCTCGAGCTTCACGAGCTTGAGCTCCGGGTCCTTGATCAGCCAACGGATCGCGTTGTTCCAGAACAACTGATACTCGCGCGGAGTCCCGCCCTTGCCCAGATACTCGAAGCCCCAACGCCACGTCGAATCCGTCGTCAGCGCCATCACGCGGCCCTCATCCACCTCGCCGATCGTGATCACGGGCATCTTCTTCCCCGCGTAAGTCAGCGACTCGTGCCGCGCCAGCACGGTCGCCCATGGCTTGGCGTCGAGGACGATGTTGGTGCCTTTTTGCTCGGGGAGTTCGCCCCAGAGCTTGGCGTTGGTCGCAGGGTCGAAGGCGAGCTGCGTGATCGGGTGGCGCTTGCCCGCCTCGGTGAGCTCGGGGCGAAAGTCATCCTTGTCGATGACCGCATCACCCGAACCTGGAGGCAGCTCCACTGGCAACACGCTCTCGATCGGGGTTCTGGCATAGCCCCCGCTCGCGAACGAGAGATCGCCGCCGATCATGACGAACCCGCCACCATCGCGCACGAACTTCTCGATCTCGGGCAAGTACTTGCGCATGTCATAGGGGCCAAAGTTGAAGTTCTGGAAGATCACCAGATCGAACGAGCCCAGCTCCTGCTCGAAGAGCTCCTGGGTCGGGAACGGGATCAGGCTCATCTCGTCCTGGCGCACGTTGTTCAAGCTCTGATTGGTGCGCAGGATGAAGAAGCTGATCAGATCCACGTTCGGATTGCGCTTGAGCAAACGACGCATCAACCGCTCGTCCCAGCTCGGCCTCCCGACCACCTGCAACACGCGAACCTTGTCGCGGATCACCTTGAGCAAGAAGTAACCCCGGTTATTTCGATCGAGCGCCTCGCCCTCGAACACGGGCACGCTGATGGCGTAGATCTCCTTGCCGATCTTCTCGGGCACGAACTCGAAGTCCACGGTGTACCGCGTCTTGCCCGCCTCCAGCGTGACCTGACGCGTTTGCAGCACTTGCCCCTCGCGCCTCAGGGTCACCGGAAAGCTCATCTCGGACATGCCGATCACCTGGAGCTCGACCTGCACGCTGAGCTTGTTGTGCACGAAGCCAAAGTCCTCGTGCAGGATGCGCGAGATGGCGACATCCTTTAACCCCTCGGCGCGCCCCGCTGCGACCGTATTGATCGGCGCCTCGAGCTCTGCGAGCAGCGCCTGACTCGTCACGTCGAGCTCCTCGCCGCGCTTGGTTCTGCGACCGATGGCGCCCGAATCCAGCCCATCGCTCAACACGATCACGCCGCCGATCTCCTTGCCCTCGTAGTGCTTCTTGAGGCCGATCAGCGCCTGCGTCAGATCCGAGGAGTGAGCCGTGGGTTGCTTTGATTTCTCGAGCGCCTGCCTGCTCGATGGCGCGAGCGCCTCGCCATAGGAGAAGAAGGTGAACTCGTGTGCATCCTTCTCTCGCTCGACCAACGAGGCAAACTCCGGCAAGAAGGAGGACACCAGCTCGTAGCGCGAGCTGCCCTGATCATCCTCTCCTTGCTCGAGCGTCTTGAGCTGCATCGAGCTGCTCGTGTCCACCAACACGGCGATGTTGTTTTTGACCTTGGAGACGTTCTTGAGGTCGAGCGCAGGCTCGAGCAGCATCGCCACCGCCAGCAGATAAACCAGCGCGCGCAAGGCCACCAACGTCCACCGACGCACAGGCTTTAGCGGCTTGAGGTCATACGCGCTCAAACCGACCACCAGCACGCCGATCACGAGCAGCGCCACGATCCAAAACATCCCCCAGTCTCCCAACCAGAGGACGTCGCCGCTGTTGTATTGCTCGAAGATCTCGAGGTTCATGCTTGCTCGCTCACGTGACCTTGTTCGGCGTGTTTGCCGGTAGAGTAATTATCACTGCACGCGCCACTTGCGGCGCTTGAGGATGAAGGGGATATGCACCTGGTCGGCCTTGTAGTTGACGCAGAGCGCGTACATCACGAGGTTGATTCCCATACGAAACGAGAGCTCGCGCTGAGGCGATCCTCCAGGGATCACATCGTACTCCCACCTGCCAAAACCATCTCTGGCCCAGGCGCCGAGCATATCGTTGGCGCTGATCACCACGGGCACGCGATCTCCATCGAAGTGCCCGCGCAACCTCTTGTCCACCTCCACCCTGCCGTGTGGTTCGGCGTAGGGGTGCTGGTCGTTATTAAACAGGTAGAACGACTTGTAGATGACATGATCTGTAGGAATAGCGCGCTCTGGCTCGTCGGGGAAAATTCGCGCCAGCTCTCGCCGCACCGATCTCAAAAAAGGCCCGTCCGAGACGCCTTCGCTCGAGTCGACCACCAGAAACCCTCCAGCCATCATCCACTGGCGCATCATATCGATGCGCTCGTTGCTCCATGGCTCGAAGCTCGACTCACCACACATAAACAGCATCGGTCTCGTGAAGAGATCGGGGCCGAACGTGACGTGGTCGCCATCCGGTGGCGGCTTGATCTCGACGCTGGTGCGTTTCTCGACCTCTTGCAAGAGGCGGCGTAGCGCGGTGGGGCGAGTGTTCCAGCCCTGTTGGCTGTACTTGAGGAGTGAGACGGTGAAGCGATCATCATCGCCGATGGCGAGCGCAGATGCAGACATCCCGAACACGCCGAGCGCGCTCGCCAGACCATGGGTTAGAAAATCTCTCCTGTGCACGCGAACTCCTGACCGTCGATGTGCCACGTTTCCCTCACCTATCACTACTCGCGTGAGGGCGCGGACATTCCAACCCACCATGCATCGAAGCCGGGTCAGAAGTCGAACATCTTTTTGGCCAGCTCGAGGTACTTGCTGTTGCGCTGATCCTGGTGCGCGGCGAGGCTCGCGGTCTCCTCGGCGTACTCCTTGGAGACGAGGTGTGGGGGGATCTCTTCGATAAAGCGGCTCGGCTCCCTCGACTCGCTCTTCCCATACTTGGTGCGCTTGGAGACGGTCGTCATATAGAGCATCTCCTTGGCGCGCGTGATACCGACATAGGCGAGGCGGCGCTCCTCGCAGAGATCCTTGAGCGAGTCCTGGCTGTTTTCGTGCGGGAGGTAGCCCTCCTCGACGCCGACCATAAAGACGCAGGGGAACTCGAGCCCCTTGGAGGAGTGAAAGGTCATCAGCCGCACCGCGTTGGGGACCTCGTCATCCTCGCTGCTGACCGAGGTGCGATCGAGCGCCAGGCGCGTCAGGAACTTGTCGAGCGAGCCGCCGTGGCGCTCGCAGAATGCGCTGATGTCCGAGAGCAGGTTCTCGACGTTCTCGACGCGACGGCGCGCGATCTTGTTGTTGGTCTCCTGGCTTCGGATGAAGTCCTCGAAGTCGAGCCGCTTCATCAGCGAGCGCGCCGCCTCCGGTAGGCTCCCCTCGTTTGTTTGCTCGATCTCGGCAAAGCGCGCGTTGAACTCCTCGATCAGGCGCACGAACTTGGCGAGCCTGCCGCCAACCGTCGGCCCGATGCCATGGATCGTGGAGTGATCGTCGGAGACGTCACACAGCGCCTTGTAGAAGCTCAGGCCATTCTCGTGGGCGTAATCACTGATGCGCTCGACGAGCACCGGGCCAAGCCCCCTGGGCGGGAGGTTGACGATGCGGCGGATGCTGTTCTCGTCGGTCAGGTTGAAACAGACCTTGAGGTAAGCCACGAAGTCCTTGACCTCCTTGCGATCATAGAACTCCTGGCCGCCGATCACCTCGTAGGGGATGCGGCTCGCGCGCAGCGCCTCCTCGAAGAGGCGCGCCTGAGAGTTCGAGCGATAGAGGATCGTGAAGTCGCGATAGGTCAGGTTCAGATCGAGCTTGAGCTTCTCGATCTCGCTCGAGACAAACTCGGCCTCGTCCCTGTCCGAGGCGCACTCGATCCAGCGCAGCTTGTCACCATCCCCCTTGGCGCTCCAGAGCTGCTTGTCATGGCGCACGGCGTTGTTGGCGATGACGGCGTTGGCCGCGTCGAGGATCATGTTCGTGGAGCGGTAGTTCTGCTCGAGCTTGATGACGCGCGCGCCAGGATACTGGCTGTCGAACTGGAGGATGTTGTCGGCGACCGCGCCGCGAAAACCATAGATGCTCTGATCGTCATCGCCCACCACGCACAGGTTCATGTGCTCCTTGACGATCTCGTGCAGGAACATCAACTGCGTATGGTTGGTGTCCTGATACTCGTCGATCATGACGTACTGGAACTTGTTGGCCCACTTCAGGCGGAGCTTCTCGTGCTCGCGGAACAGCTGCACCGGGAGGCAGATCAGATCATCGAAGTCGACGGCGTTTCGTCCCTTGAGCGCGCTCTGATAGAGCTTGTAGGCGCGCTGGGCGAAGTGGATGTCGGGGTTGAAGCGGAACTCGCCGAGCTCCTTTGGCTCGCAGAACGCCATCTTCGCGCGCCCGATGAGAAACAGGATCGACTTCGGATCGACGACCTTCGTGTCGAGGTTGAGCTCGCCAAAGATCTCGCGCACGATCTCGCGCTGGTCGGCGTCATCGAGGATCGTGAACGGCTTCTTGTAGCCGAGCGCGTCGATGTCCTCGCGAAGGATCTGATTGCCCAGGCTGTGGAACGTCGAGAGGTGGACCTTCTTGGCAGTATCCTTGCCGATCAGGTGCGCCACGCGCTCGACCATCTCGTTGGCGGCCTTGTTCGTGAAGCTCACCGCCAGGATATTGCCGGGCGCGATCCCCTTGGCGATCAGGTAGCCGATACGGTGTGTGATCACACGGGTCTTGCCACTGCCTGCGCCAGCCAAAATCAGGAGCGGACCGTTCAGGTGAACGGTCGCCTCGCGCTGTTCTGGGTTAAGCATGTGGAGGTTGAGTCGCTCGAGCATCGTCTTCTCCTCGCTGCATCGGCGACTGAGCATATGTCCAGCGCACATCCGATGACAACCCTCTTCACGCGCGACAATCACCTCGAGAGTCGACCCGCAGCAGCGAGCGCCTGGTATCCGTCCTCGGTGATCGGGTTGTTCGAGAGGTCGAGCAATTCGAGGTTCGACAACTCGGGCGCGCTCGCCAACATCATCGCCCCTCTGTCGCAAATGCGATTGTCGTTCAGGTAGAGCACCTGCAATTGTCGCAAATGAGGCGATCGCAAGAGCGCTTCGATCGCCTCGCTGTCGATGCAGGTGCCCGAGAGCATCAGGTGAGTCGTTCCGGCGAGTCCTTCGTTTGCCGCCAGTGACACCATCCCTTCTGTGCCGAGGAAGTTGTCGTGCAGGTTGATGTGCGTGAATGGTGCGAGCACCCAGGGGGCTTGCTCGAGACTTGCCAGGATCCTTCTGCTGATTTGTGTCGAGGAGGCATCCAGCGTGAAGCGTGCGAAGGGGAGGGCGTCGGTCAGCTCACTTAACTGGAAAGGTCCGCCGCGAAACCAGACCTTTTTCAAGGGGTGGCGCCAGTGCGACGGGTATCGCTCGAGCAAGGGAATCCATCTCTCTCGAAAGTGTTCGGGTTCGGCCAGGTAGACTTCGAGCAGGAGCTCGCGCATCTCGCCGCGCCAGAACTCCCCAGGCGATACGGTGTCCATGGCGATGCCCGCGAAGAAGTCGCCAGGGCAGTGCTCCAGATCATATGGGGGATGCTCGAGGAGTTCGTGACAGCGCTCCAGGCATGCTTCCAACTCCCATGGTTCCATCACTTCCCCGTCGAATACTCGTTTCGAGCCTTGCTCGTCGGTGGCAAGGATTGTTACAAACCAAACCTCCAAGTCCACTTGTACAAACTACGTGATCCAACAGGGAGAGGGAAAGATGGGAGAAGATCGCGACGTCGAACGTCAGGACCCACGCGAGCGTTTTGTCGACACCTTGCGCCGCATCGCCGATGCCGTCGAAGAGGGCACCTCGTTCCGCATTCAGGTGCGCGGCGAGCGATTTACGGTCCCGGCCGATGCCGAGTGGTCGATCGAGCACGAGCGCGAGGATGGCGAAGAGGAGCTCGAGCTCCAGTTCAAATGGACCAGCGGTGACGGGGACGACGAAGAGGAGTGAGTTTGCTCCACTGTCTGGCGTAAATGTCCGCCAGCCAAAAAGAAAGGGGACGAAAGAATGCGATGTTCATCACATTCTTTCGTCCCCTTTCTTTTTGGCACGAGTGCTGCATAGGTGATTTGGCGTGAGTGATTGGCTCACGCTTATTTACGGTGATCGAACATACAACTCGTCACGCCAAAAGGAACGAATCATGTCTTACGCTTATGTCTCCATGCGCACGCTCTCTTACGCTCTTATCGCCTCTGGCGCCGCCCTCGTGATGGTCGGATGTGGCGCCGACGCCAGCGATAACTACTCCGATTTCGGCGGCGGTCGCTACGCGCCAGCGCCAATGCCCGCGGGCGCGGATTATCAGGATGGCGAGACCTATGATGAGATCATCGAGAATGATTTCATCGAGGCCTCACAAGAGAACACCTCGACCTTCTCCATCGATGTCGACACGGCCTCCTATACCGTGATGCGCCGCGACATCAACAACGGCGTGCTGCCCTCGCCCGAGTCCGTGCGCACCGAAGAGTACATCAACTACTTCGACTACGATTACCCGGAGCCCGCTGACGAGCACCCCTTCTCGGTCAATATGGAGGTCGCGCCGAGCCGGTTTGGCGAGGGGCTTCACCTGATGCGTGTCGGCGTCAAGGGGGAGGACATTCACCCTGAAGATCTTCGCCCCACGGCGTTGACGTTCCTCATCGACGTCTCGGGCTCGATGCAGTCCGAGGCAAAGCTCCCGCTCGTCAAGCAATCCCTGAACACGCTCATCGACAACCTGCGCCCCGACGACACGATCGGCATCGTGGTCTACGCAGGCGCGGATGGCGTCGTGCTCCCACACACTCCAGCGCGTGAGGCGCAAAAGATCAAGGCCGCCATCGACAACCTCGGAGCAGGTGGATCGACCAACGCAGAGGCGGGCATCGTCACGGCCTACGAGATGGCCGAGGCCGCCAAGAAGGAGGCGGGCAACAACCGCGTGATCATCCTCACCGACGGGGACTTCAACGTGGGCAAAACTGGCGAGCAGCTCTTCGATGTCATCGAGGAGTATCGCGAGAAGGAGATCAGCCTGACTTGCATGGGGTATGGGCTCGGAAACTACAACGATTACCACATGGAGAACCTCTCCAATAAGGGCAACGGCAACTACTTCTACGTGGACAGCATCGACGAGGCCAAGCGCGTCTTTGGCACCGAGCTCTCGAGCACGCTCGAGGTGATCGCCGCGGACGTCAAAATCCAGGTCGAGTTCAACCAGGACGCGGTCGCCAAGTATCGCCTCGTTGGCTACGAGAACCGCGTGTTGGACAACGAGGACTTCGACGATGACTCTGTCGACGCTGGCGAGATCGGACCGGGCCACACCGTGACCGCTTACTACGAGCTCGAGCTCTCTGAAGGTGTGCAGGAAGAGTCGCTCCTCTCGACCGTGCGCCTTCGCTACAAGTCGCAATACGGCGATGAGTCCAACCTCATCGAGCGCGCCATCAAGCTCTCGCAGACCGCCGATGGCTTCGATGACGCCAGCGAGAGCTTCAGGTTTGCTGCGGCCGTCATCGAGTTCGCAGAGATCCTGCGCGGCTCGAAGCATGTCGACGAGCCCGACATGGACGCCGTGATCGAGGTCGCCACGGACGCCTCGGCCGGAACCCAGAAGGAAGAGGAGTTCCTCGAGCTCGCGAGCAAGGCAAGCACGATGAAGAGGTGACGCACCCTGGTTCCTCCACGAAACAGGACGCAAAAAAAAGCCCCTCGGTCATCGAGGGGCTTTTTTTATACGTGAGCTTCGCTCACTTCATAGAGCGGGTCCGGGGCTCCTCGTCCCGCGCGCTTCCTGGCTCCTGGTTCGGCCAGGAGCTCGGCCAGCGTCTCGCGCATCCACTGATGGCTTGGTTCGGAGTCGTGGCGATCGTGCCAGGCGAGCTTGATCTTGAAGGATGGCGTGGGGAGCGGCGGCGTGAAGAGCTGGAGGCTCGGGTATTTGCCCACCAGATCGTTGGCCAGCTTGCTCGGGAGCGTCGCGATAAGGTGCGAGTTGAGCAGCAGATCGCCCGCGGCGAGGAAGCTCGGGATGGTGATGGCGACCTCGCGCGCGTGGCCGAGCTTGGCGAGCTCCTGGTCGATGATATCATTGCTCTGGCAGCGCATCGCCACGAGCAAATGCCTCATCTCCGCGTAGGTCTCGAGATCGAGGTGATCCTCTCCCTGGAGGAGCGGGTGATTCTTTCGAACCACGCAGCTGAACCCTTCCTCGAAGACATCTCGCGAGTGCAGGTTGTTGTTGTCTGGCACTGTCATCGTCATGATGAAGTCGAGATCATTGGCCAGCGTCTCCGTCAGGTTGTCATCGGTGGGATAGTTTGTGAGGCAGATGCGCACGTTGGGCGCGCGTCGCTCGAGTTCGTGGAAGAGGTTCGAGGCGAACATGTGCTGGATGAGATCCGATCCGGCGAGGCTGAAGACGTTCTCCGCGCGCACCGGGTCAAAGGGCGCCTGCGGCGCGAGCGCGGTGCTCAAGGGGGGGAAGAGCTGCTCGAGCTGCTGGGTGATCTCCTCGGCGCGCGGTGTGGCCACGAGCTGCAAGCCCGAGCGCACGAGCAGCGGGTCATCGAGATCATCTCTTAACCTCGAGAGCGCGTGGCTGATCGCTGATTGGCTGCGCCCGAGGATACGCGCAGCCTCCGTCACGCTGCCTTCTCGCATCACCGCAAGAAGAACGACGAGGTGATTAAGATTCAGGTTGGATAGAACTTCGATATCCTGCATGTCTTTCTCCATGGGGGGCGGTTTTACATCATGATGGTATGATGAGTAGATCTGCCCAATCAACGAATCTTTATCGTATTATTGCATTTAACGTTCTCCACGAGAGTACGTCAGAGTACAACACGGTGTGGTTCTCATGTTCGTGGTGGGATGAGAGCGCGAATCCCACTACAATGGGTTCGAATGTACTCGTATGGGGGGATGCGCGAGGTACAGCTGGCCAACTTTCGTGTTCCTTTGGCGTCGAGTGAATGATGCAAAAATTCGATGTGTTCCCCTGGGTTTCCTCCCGTCGTGTGTTTCTTTCGTTGATCGCCTGCGCGTTTCTTGTCGCCGCGAGCTCCTGCTCGGGGTGTCGCAACAAGAACAACGAGGACGCAGAGTGTAGCGGTGACGATGGATGCGACGCGGGATTCTATTGCTCGTCGGGGGGCTCCTGCACACAGGATTGCGACCCGACCTCCACCGAAAAGACATGTGAGAGCGGTGAGAGCTGCACGCCACAAGGCAGGTGCGTGGACTCGACGGTCTCTTGTTCGATCAACGCCGACTGCGATCTTCCTCCAGATGCCGCCGTGTACTGCGATGGGCAAACGAGCGTGCGCGAGGCCGTGATCGGCCGCTGCATCTCGCTCTCAGAAGAAGAGGGCAAGATGTGTCGCTACGACGACGATCGCACCCCCTGCCTCGAGGGATGCAACGAGGAGACTGGCGAGTGCAACGCGCGCACGCCTGACCCTTGCGATGACGTGGTCTGTGACGAGAGCCCCGAGAACACCTGCAAGGATGGTCAGACGCTCACGCGTTATCCAAACGAGGGGACCTGCAACGAGGGGATGTGCGTCTACCAGCCCTCTGATGTCGATTGTCCCACGGGGTGCGATAGCGGCGCGTGCAATCCTGGCATCTGCGAGGATGATACCTGCGATATGGCGATGCCTCCCGAGGCGACTTGCTCTCAGGCGGACCCTCGCGTGGCGATCGCCGCCAGCGGCGATCCTACCTGCGTCGAGGAGAACGGCAGCCCCGTCTGCGAGTTCACCATCACCGAGACCAACTGCGCTTACATCGGCGGCTCCTGCAACGCGGGGGTATGCGATGGCGCCGTCTCGCAATCTGGCGAGGTCGTGATCACAGAGTACATGGTCGACCCCGCCGGGATGGGAACCCCGAGCAACAGCGCGCAGTGGATCGAGGTCACCAACGCGAGCGGCGGCGCGCTCGATCTCTCCGGCTGGGTCCTGCGCATCGAGGACACCAACGGCAACAGCTCGGATCACACCATCGGCGCGGTGATGCTCCCGCAGGATGGTCGCATCCTGCTCGCCAACGGACCTGATCCTCTCTTCGATGGCGCCACATCGCCGGATGTCCAGTACATGGACATCGTCATGCGCGCCGCTGGCGCGATCTCACTGCGAAAGCCCGGCGGCGAGGTTTCCGATTATCTGTTCTGGGAGAACGGCTCGCACGCGCGCGGTTTCGCGCGTCAGCTCGACTCCAGCGCCGAGGTCACCGCCATCGCCAACGACGATCCTGGCAGCTGGTGTCCAAACATCAGCGACTCCTTCGGAGGCGGCAACAGCGGCACGCCAAAAGCTGCCAACACGGGATGCCCCGCAGATCCTTGCATGGGCGTCTCGTGCAACAACGCCCCGGCGCCAAGCTGCAACGCGCAGGGCAACGCCGTCGCTCCGGCTGACCCGAACCCCTCTTGCGCTGCCAATGCCTTTGGCAACCCGAGCTGTGATTACCAGGTCATGGAGACGACCTGTGATCCTGCCACGACGCAGTGCGCGAACGGCGTCTGCGAGATGCTGCCTTCGAACCTGCCAGGGGTCGGTGATGTGATCATCACCGAGTTTCTGGGGAACCCGATCGGAGATGACAACACCTACGAGTGGATCGAACTGCACAACACGACGGGCAACGAGCTCTCGTTGTTCTCACTCCTGATCGAGGACAACGAAGCGGGCGGCTCGTTCACGACTTGGAGCATCGATGATCAGAACGCGGTGATCCCAGCGAACGGTTACGTGATCCTCGCGCCGAACACGGACAGCGCGACCAACGGTGGCCTCTCCGGCGCATATCCGCTGATCACTGGGTTGCTCAAGAATGCGCCAGATACGGATATGAACGGTCAGAGCACGATGCGCATCGCGCTCAAGCTCTCCGATGGCACCATCATCGACGAGGCGTTCTATGACACCCCCACCGAGGGCGTCTCACAGCAGCTCTCGTCGAGCGTTTATGTCGGCATGGGCGCGTCAGCAGCGGGCAGCAACGATGACGCGACGAACTTCTGCGCGGCCACGAACGCTTATGATGCGGGCATCGGCACAGGTTCTCCCGGCGCAGAGAACGAGGCGTGCCCGTAACTTGTTGACACAAGGCAAGAAACGAACGAGG
>Ga0208061_100299_pt1 | contig 15087 bp, 7 predicted proteins | sample DeeseametaMP0555_FD_184209 | JGI IMG/M metagenome (GOLD analysis project Ga0208061, IMG submission 184209) | Marine microbial communities from the Deep Atlantic Ocean - MP0555 (SPAdes) | ecosystem: Environmental > Aquatic > Marine > Oceanic | place: South Atlantic Ocean | collected 2011-01-23 | reverse complement strand
GCTGTGGTGGTGGATCGCCTCGGCGACGAGCTCCTTGCCCGTACCTGACTCACCTTCGACGAGGACGCGATAATCCGTCGGCGCGACGCGCATCAGGAGCGCGAAGATCTCTCGCATCGCCAGGCTTCGCCCGAGCATGTTCCCGAAGCGCTCCTGCCCCGAGAAGTGCACCTCGGCGCTCTCGTCGGTGAGTTCGAATTTGATGAGCGTCTTGCCGACCTTGAAGATCGCGCCGTTCTCCAAAAACACCTCGCGGATGCGCAGGCTGTTGACCGTGGTGCCATTCTTGGAGCCGAGGTCGCGCAGCAGATAACCCGCGTCATCGACGTGAACCTCGGCGTGAAAACGGCTGACCGCGCTGTCGTCGAGCACGAGGTCATTGTCCGGTGATGCGCCGATGGTGATCTTGCGCGATTCGAAGGTCCCGCCTTCCCCCTTGTTGGGGCCTTCGGTGATGCGCAGGCGGTACTTTTGCAACTCGAGCTTTTGCTCGCCGCTATCGAGAAACACGGTCCGTGTGATGTCGCTCATCGGGCTCTCTTTTTTGGACGCTTGATGTTGACGCCTGCCGGGGCGCAGCTTGGCTGATATGAGCCCTCTTATACCAACACGTGTGGCGCATGTCATGAGGCGAGAGAAGGGTGGGTCGAGGTGCTCCTCGCCTCAGGGGAAGACGGTGAGATCCTGGCAGGCTTTGCCGGGTTCGATCTCGACCTTGTAGCTCTCGTCCTTGTTGGCCTTCTTGTTGACGGCTCGGACGGTGTGTGGGCCCGCGCTCAAAGGGTGCGCCTCGAGCCTGCTGATGTTCTCTCCGACCTGCTTGTTGTCGATAAGAAGCGTGGCGATTTGAGGTTGGAAGACGCGCACATCGAGGCAGCCCATTTCGATCTTTTCGAGGCGATAGCTCAGGTTTCCGGTGCGCAGTTTTCCTGGCATCACCAGGCGCTCGATCGGTCGATAGCCTGGCTTGTGGACGCGCACCTTGAACTTGTCGTTTCGCTCGAAGCGCGAGCTGAAGAGCCCCGTGAAGTTGCGCTCGTCATCGATGGTGATCGTCGCATCTTCTGGGTAGGCGCGAATGGTCACCCGGATCTTCCTCGGGCCAGTGTTTGTCGAGGTCGCGTTTTCGGCATCCTGCTTTTGATCAGGAGCGCTGCCCATATCCGGCGCCTCCGGGAGCTGGCAATCGAGCTCGATTGTTACCTCTTCATGCCGGAAGTTCTTGCTGATGAGGTAGTTCTTCTCCTTGCAGTCCTCGTGGCGCGCATAGATCACGCGCACATCATCTCCGAGCTCGATCTTTTGCGGCGTGGCCCCCACCTTCTGACCATCGACAGTCAGTAATGCGCCTGGAGGGCTGCTCTTGATAAGCACCTCGCGCGCCTTGTCCTCCTCGCTCGCTTCGAGCGTGATGGTGCCCCCTTCGAGCAGATGATCTCGCCCCGCCTGGACCTCGAGCCGGAAGGTCTGGCTGCGTCGATGCCCTTCCTTCTCCAGCGTGAACGTGTGTGGTCCTGGCTCGAGGTCGAGTCGATGAGGTGTCGTGGCTCCTGAGATAAGCGCTCCGTCGACGATCATCCTGGCGCCGGAAGGATCGCTCTCGATACGCACGGTCCCATGCCTGCTGCTCCAGGCGAAGATCGCCACGATGATCGCCACGATCGCCAACGTGATGCCGCCCGCGATCATCAACCCTGTTCGTCTGGGAGGTTCGTCGTTGGTGAGCTGCGCGAGCGGCGCCGAGTTCTCGAGCGCGTCCTCTTCCGCGTCGTCGTCTTCTTCTTGCTTATCCGCTGAAGTCGCCGCGGTCTCTTCCTCTTCGTTATCTTCGCGCTGTGGCTCGCCCTTGTATTCATCCTCTCCTGACGACGCAGCTTCGCCCGGTGTGCTGTCATCTCCTGGCGCGGTTCGATTCGCGTCTCGAGCGGCATCGCCGACATCGAGAACCAGGGAGCTTTGATCGGCGAGAGCGTCGGCATCGGGTCGCTCGCTCGCCTCATCGAGATCCGTTGGCTCGGAGGGTGTGACGTCGTGGGCGAGCGTGGCGGTGCGATGATTCTTACGATCAAACTTCGAGCTTGGAGCGGTCGCGGTGAAGGCGACCTCGGCATGTCCGGGGCCGTCGCCAGCGAGCATGTCGAGCTCCTGGCCGAGGATATCGTCCAGGCTCATCTTGGCCGGTTGCTTGGAGTTCGAGCGCGAGGATGTCGTCGAGCGAAGCTCCTTGCGCTCGATCCCTCCGGGGAAGATCTCGCCCAGGAAATCTGCGACTTGCTGGCTGGTTGGCGCGCAAGCGTTGCTGTAGAGGTACTGCAAGACCGCGGTCTGCATCTGATCGATGTTCTGGTAGCGCTGCTCGAGGTCGGGCTCCATCGCCTTGAGGACGATCTCGTCGACTTCCGGTGGGACGAGCGAGTTCAGAGTGCTGGGTGGGTCGAACTCACACTTTCGCACCAGATCGATGCTCTCGAGGTCAGTGTCACCCTCGAAGGGTCGCATCCCTGTGAGCAGCTCGTAGAGGACCACGCCTGTGGAGAAGATATCACTGCGCGCGTCGACGATCTTGCCGCTCGCTTGCTCCGGGCTCATGTAGCAAAACTTGCCTTGAATTCTCCCCGAGATGGTGCGCGAGAGCTTGTTCGTGGCGCGCGCGATGCCAAAATCGATGACCTTGACGTCACCCTCGCGCGAGATGAGCACGTTTGATGGCGAGACATCGCGGTGGACGAGCTCGAGCGAATTTCCCTCGTCATCGCTCTTGCGGTGGGCGTAATCGAGCCCCTTGCAGACCTCTCCGATGAGGTAGAGCGCCATCTCCACGGGCATGATCTTGCCATCGACCTGGAGCCGCTTGATGATCTCGCGGAGATCGCGCCCCGGGATGTACTCCATGGCGATGAAGTGTTCGCCATCCTGTTCGCCCATGTCGAAGACGGGGACGATGTTGCCGTGGGTGAGCTGGACGACGATGCGCCCCTCATCCAGGAACTTGGTGATGAACTCTTCCTCTTCGGCGAGGTGGGGCAAGATGGTCTTGATGATGACGCGCTTTTCAAAGCCCGCCGTGCCGCGCATCTTCGCCAAAAAGATCTCGCCCATGCCTCCTGCGGCGATGCGCCGTAGCAGCTCGTAGCGTCCCAGTTGTCGCAAGATCTCGGTCATGCACTGTCCTGCGCGAAGAAACTCCATCCGTGGAGTTGGCGCCCCTGGAGAGGGTTTTTACGGGCCTCGCTCGTTGCCTCGCACCATACCGCAGGTGCGCCATGGCCACGAGCCCCGAGACTCTGCCACGACTCGCGCGCTTACGCCAGCCGTTGCGCACGCCTGGATATGTGACTAAATCGTGGTGCGTGAAAGTGAAGCAAGAGTGATGCGAAGGATGAGGAAGAGAGGGCAAGGCGCGAACCCGCAGGCGATACACCGTATCGTCGAGGATGAGCAACGCCGCCATCCCATCCTCAGACCAGCATCATATGATGCATCTTCACGCATGATGGTTTAGACTCGAAGCATGGCAAACATGATTTCAGGAGTGAGAATGCGACGTTCGCTGTTTGGGGCTGTGGTTTGTGCGCTTGCTTGCTTGTATTCTTGTGGTACGGGGCAAACAGAACCTGACGACGACCTCGGTACCGCTGTCGACGATATGGAGGAAGCCGACCTCGCCATGGCATCCGACATGCCGCCTGACCTCGATCAGCGCGACAGCGCTGAGGATGCCGATATGGTTCGAGAGGCGTCCTGTGAAGGGGATGCTTGCGTGTACTCGCCAGCGTTTGCTTACGACAACATCCGAGAGATCGAAGGGTTCGAGATCCCGAGCCAGTTCCAGGATCGAAAGCTGCCGATGCTCGTGCGTTTTCCCGAGGGGGCGACCGAGCCCCTGCCTGTGGTCGTCTGGGCACATGGCGGCAGCTGGAGCACCAATGGTCACAAGCTCAATGCTGCATGGAGCCGCCGTATCGCTGCGGCGGGATATGCCGTGCTACACTTCGCCGTCACGCCACCAGACGAAACACTCTTGCCTGAGATCTGTCAGCGCGCGGGCCTCGCTGATCCATCTCGTTGCGAGGATCTCTCGCTCGCGAATGTAGACACGGAGTTAGAGGACCCCGCTGACAACCCCTTCTTCGCGATCACTGTCGTGAGACCTGCCGATGGCGCGTCTGTGCTCGATGCGTTGCCCACGATCGCGACGAGGTTAGAGGATCGCGCGGGCGTGACGCTCGACACCTCGCGCGTGATCGTTGCTGGATGGTCTGGCGGTTCCCAGGTGGTCTTGCAGATGGCAGGCGCGACGCGCATCGCAGAAGCCTCCACGCCTCCATACGCTGACCCCGACGAGCGGCCGATCGCGTTCGTCGCGCTCTCACCGCAAGGTCCAGGGTTCTCCAACTTCTACGCCGATGACGAGGGGACATCCTGGGACAACATCACGCGCCCGACGATGGTGATCACTGGTGTAGGGGATGAAAAGCCCGGGAACGACCTCACTGGTCCTGATCGCTACGCGGTCTACACGCACTTGCCACCCGGGCAAAAACGCCTGTTCTACTCCACCAGTGAGAGCGCGGCCATCAGACACTCGACCTTTAACCTGGCTGATATCGAGGCGTCAGATGCAGACGCCGCGGCGGTCTCGCGGGCGCTCGTGAGCGCGATGCTCGCCAACCTCGACGCGCAGGCGCGCGACAGCGATGCTGCGCGCGCCTGGCTCGAGAGTGACGCCGCGATCGAGCTGTCCGGCGGGGAGCTCGATTGGGGCTCGAAGTGAGCCGCGCTCGTTATTCGCCAGCGAGCTCGTCTCGGAGCGTCGCCTTCATGAACTTGCCCGTCGAGGTGCGCGGGATCTCATCGCGCGTGACGAACGAGTCGGGGATCCAGAACTTGGCGAACTTTCCTTCGAGGTGCGCGCGCAGCGAGTCCTCGTCGATCGTCGCGCCAGGTTTGGGGACGACCACAGCGAGCGGACGCTCGACCCATTTCTCGTGTGGTACGCCGATGACCGCGGCTTCCAGAACGCTCGGGTGACCCATCAGCGCGTTCTCGAGCTCGACGGAGCTGATCCACTCACCGCCGCTCTTGATAAGATCCTTGGTGCGGTCCGTGATCTTGACGTAGCCATACTTGTCGATGGTGACCACATCACCTGTGCGGAACCATCCATCGTCTGTCCAGCTATCGCGGTCATCCTCGCCGCCATGATAGGAGGCCGCGACCCATGGGCCGCGTACCTGCAGCTCGCCCATGCTCTCGCCATCCCAGGCGACCTCGCCATTCTCGCCAACCGCGCGAACATCGACGAACGGTGCGGGGATGCCCTGCTTGGCGCGAACCTCGTAGGCGGCATCCTCTGAGAGATCCTCGAACTCCTTCTTGAGCGTCGCGACGGTGCCCAGAGGGGTCGTCTCGGTCATGCCCCAGGCGTGGATCACCTGCATGCCGAGCTTGTCCATCGCGCGGATCATGCTCTCCGGGGCAGCCGAACCCCCGACGATCATGCGCATCGGCTTCTTGTAGTTCCACTTGTCAGGGTTCTCCGCGATCGCTTGCTGGATGCCGAGCCAGATCGTCGGCACGCCCGCCGAGACGTTGACCTCTTCCTTGACGTAGAGATCGAGCAGGCTGGGTGGATCGAGGAAGGGGCCAGGGTGGACTTGCTTGGCGCCCGTGAGCGCGGAGGTGAACGGCAGCCCCCAGGCGTTGGCGTGGAACATCGGCACCACGGGGAGCAACGTGTCGTGCTGCGAGAGCGCGAGCGTATCGATCATGGCCGAGGCGAACGAGTGGAGCACCGTGGCGCGGTGTGAATAAACCACGCCTTTGGGGCGACCTGTCGTACCGGATGTGTAGCACATGCCGATCGGGTCGTTCTCGTCCGCTTCAGGTGGCGTCCAGTCAGAGACATCACCCGCGCTCGCGATGAGATCCTCGTAACGCCCGTAGCCCTCGGGGATCTCCTTTCCGGCGTGGTCGACGACGAAGATTTTTTCGAAGTTGCACTCGCCGACGAACTTGTCGAGCAGCGGCAGCAAGGTGTCATCGACCACGAGGAAACGATCCTCGGCGTGGTTCGCGATGTAGGCGATGTCTGTGGGGGAGAGGCGCAGGTTGAGGGTGTGATAGACGCCGCCCGCCATGGGCGCGCCGAAGTACACCTCGACGTGTGCGTGGTGGTTCCACATCAAGGTCGCGACGCGATCTCCCTTCTCCAGCCCGGCGTCGAGCAATGCCTTGGCGAGCGCCTTGGCGCGCGTGAACAGCGAGCTGTAGTTGTGCCTGACCAGAGACTTGTTCGGCATCTGCGAGACGATCTCGACGTCGGGGAACAGCTTCGCAGCACGCTCGAGCAGATGGTTGGTGGTCAGGGGGAAGTTCATCATCGTCGCTTGCATGGGCACCTCGCAGATGGTTCTCATGGAAAGTTGGTTCAGGGGCATGTCAGTGTCGTGGCCAATAAACGTAAGGACATACGCTCGCGCGGCCAGCGAGAACCAGTGTGCCGATGGTCAGCGCCCCCGCTTCGCGGGCGATGTTCGCCCACTCGGCCACGAGAAAACCTTGTTTTCGAGGTTGTGGACGTGCTAGCTTGCCCGCTGCTCTCATTCTGTTGAGCTTGTAAGTGCTTGAAAGCAAGGAGAAACGATGCGGCATACTTGGACGATGAAGCTTGGAGTACTCGCAGTACTCACGTCGGCTTCGGTTGGATGTTCGAGCAATGACGGGGAAACCCAGACCAATAACGACGATCCCATTATCATCCTGGTTCCTGATGAGGGGTGCTCGTCCAACGCGGATTGTGCGGACAGCGATGTGGGGCCTGTGTGTGACATGGTCACCAAGGAATGCCGCGCAGGTTGCACCGAGGATTCGGACTGTGCCGAGGTCGCTGGCTCGCCGTTCTGCGATCAGAGCGCGGGCATGTGCAAGCCTGGATGCGAGAGCGACGCTGACTGCTCCGATGACCCGGGCGGTCCTGTATGTGACACCGAGGCAGGCCGCTGCGCTGCGGAGTGCTCGACCAACGCGGACTGCGAGGAGAGCGAGCGCGGACCTGTTTGCAATATCGAGGCAGGGCAGTGCGCTGACGGTTGCGTGACGGACGCGCATTGCGCGGACAACGCCGCCGCGCCTGTCTGTGATACCGACATCAACCAGTGCGTCGCGGCACCTGGCGGCGAGCTGCTCGGGACCGCAGACCAGGCCGCGACCGTGACCCTCGTGCACACGCCGAATCAGGCGGTCGAGACGCCTGACCTCGCGTTCCACCCGGAGCGTGGCGAGGTCTGGTTGGTCCGCCGTCGTGACGAGGTCGAGGGAGAGTGTGGACAGAACTCGGGCATCGACCGCTGTCGCGCATTGCCCGGCTACACCACCGTCATCCTGAACCCAGGTTTGATCAACCAGGAGGTGCGCAACCTCGAGGATGGCAACTCCTGGCACTTCATGCGCCGTCCGCCGACGATCGCGATGGGGACGCCCGAGTACTTCGCGACCTGTGGCGAGGCCGCGACGGGGAACTTCGAGACCGACTCGGTGATGTTCATCGGGCCGACGCTCTGGAGCACGGACTTCGACATCTACGCGCAAGACCCTGGTCCAGGCTTGAACGGTTCACACCTCGACATGTTGCACGCGACGCCATGGTGCATGGGCATCGCGCACGAGCGCGACAACATCTACTGGACCTTCAACGGTCACGTCGGATCGATCGACAAGTACGACTTCAAGATGGATCACGGCCCAGGCGCAGCAGATCACTCCGATGGTGAGATCTTCCGTTACGCGGAAGGGACGCTCAAGCGCGTGCCCAACGTGCCGAGCCACATGGAGTTCCACGACGCCGACAGCCACCTGTACGTCGCAGACACGGGCAACAAGCGAATCATCAAGCTCGACACTACCAGCGGCACTCGCGGCGGGCGCTTCTCGCCAGTCTACGAGGAGCTCGCGGACTACGGCTACATGGACGACGCGACCGTCACAGAGGTCGTGCTCCCCGGTATGCTCGAGCAACCGAGCGGTCTCGCGATTCACAACGACACGCTCTACGTGTCAGACCACGCCACGAGCACGATCCACGCCTTCGACATGAACGGCAACCCGCTGCGCTCGCTCGAAGTCGACCTCCCCGCAAATTCGCTGGCAGGGATCGAGGTCGGTCCTGACGACAAGCTCTGGTTCGTGGATATGGAGACCGGAAAATTGTATCGCATCGATCCTCCTACAGAATAAGAGGATTTCGCGAGCGCCTTCAGGAACGTGTTTCGAGGGTTGAAAAAAGCCTTGACGTGCGAGCCTGCTTGGCGCATCTTTCTTTCCGTTGTGGGAAACCACAGCGGATATTCCGGCGTAGCTCAGTCGGTAGAGCAAGCGGCTGTTAACCGCTCGGTCGTTGGTTCGAGTCCAACCGCCGGAGTTTCAAAGCAAAAAAGCCCGAGGTCATATGGCCTCGGGCTTTTTTGTTGTTCTTGTCACCGCGCGACACCTTCCTGGAGTGATTTCTGCTCCTGAGCGCCTGGAAATGAACATGGCTCTTCGTATGAAGGGTCCATGGCCAGGATGGCATCGAGCCACGCTGATTATTGTGTCTGGCGCTGACCTGAAGGTCGTGCGCTTCGGGTGAGCGAGGCGTCGAGCTATCTCAGATTGATGTGCGATGGCGATCCGTTTTACAACTGGTAGAGCGCCGTGCAGCGCTCTCGATGCGCCACCCATATTCTCCCCCACGACAGGGATACGTGATGAGAACAGCCAGAACTGCGATCGCTTTGTTGTTATGCGTTGGCTTCGCGCTCGCTGCCACGGCGTGTGTCGAGCCTGCGTCTGGTTCAGCAAACCGGGATGGTATGGGGGCGAACAACACATCCTCGGGCGACATGAACGCTGCTGCGAATATGGCTGGTGGAGAGGACAGGATCATTGTCTCTGCGTACCATTCCCAGGAGAAGATCAACTCGGCGCTCGGGTTGCACTGCTTCATTGTCCCGGGAGACAACGGCGCCTTGCCCCTGGTGCTCTCTACTCCGGTCGATGATGGCTCGCTCGATGTCGAGGATTTCATCATCGGCGCTGGCGAAGAGACCATGACGCCCGTATGCGCCAAGCTCATTCCTTTCCCTGGTGAGCACGAGAAGAGCACCATCGTGCTCATCGGAAACTTCGGGGATATTGGTGGGGCTCCCGAAACAGTCGATATCGTCGGCCAGCTTACTGGAAGTGATGGTACATCGTTGCGAGGTGCTCGCGCGGACGTGACCCCCCTCGGGGCAGGCACGGAGCTTGTCTGGGCCGAGCGGTATGCTCCTGATGAGCCAGGGTTCTCCGGCGACTGCCCTGGAGGGACCGCGCAAGTGATCCAGCTCGTCTGGTCTTCTGGAGTGAAAGGAGCCGGTGGGGAAGATTTTGGCGAGGATAGCGCCAACGCCCTCACGTTCGAGCTCGAGAATGGCGAATCGGCTTCGCCCATGGTGTTGGTCGATGATGACAGCGACAACTACATGGTTGCCTGCCTCGGCGCGACCTCTCCTGCCTCCGCTGTGTCCGTGAGCGCCGAGGCGTTTGCTGACCTCGGTGGGAACACCAACCCCGCGGGCGCTGTTCGCGTTGTCGAGCACGAGCAGTAGTCGCGATACAACTTGCCTGCCCTGTGAGAAGTCATGAGTGATGATGGCACCTATATCCTTCGGAGGGATGGAAAGGAGCGTTTCTTCTACGAGCGTTGGGGTGGCAGCTACATCGATCGCGTGATGTTGCGCGGGTTGGATGGCTTTTTCGAGCATCTCGAGAAGACACGCGAGTTTCCTGCGCCGTTTCTCGACCTCTGGTTGTGCGGGCTCCTCGTCGTGGATCTCGACGAGCGCGAAGTGATGTTTTTCTCCGGGCAATTTCCCGCCAGATCAGTCATGGAGATGCGTCTATTACTCGAGTTGATCTCTAAGGCCTGGCCCGGCTTCAAGATCACACCGTGGCAAGATCCCGCGCTGGAGCTGTCACGCTGGTTGCCCGAACATCCTCCTGTAAAGGCACTCCAGCCACCACGCAGGGAGTGGGAGCTCGAAGCATTCCGAGAGATGCAGAACAAGGAGTGGGCCGAGGCGATGGAGTCATCCGACTGGACGAATGAGATCGCCGAGTGCGGTGAGGTGGTCGTTCGGGGTTGGTTCGAGGCGCACTCTCATATGTCCGTGGCGTTTATCTTTGACGCCGAAGGGGCCTGTCACGAGACCACGTTTGCCGATGAGTGGGATGCCTCCGCGCTGATTTCTGTAGGAGAAGGAGGCATCGAGATCTTGCGCGAGCGCCCAGCGATGCGCATCGAGGAGGTTCTTTGTGAGAGCCAACTCGATAGCGCCTACTGGATCGACATCGAGGCTCGCGAGGTTCGGTACTGGGCCGAGCGCGCCATCTGGAGCGCTCATCCTCTCCGGCGCGCGCAGGAGCGTTGGCCTGGCTGGAGCTTTCAGTACGAACCTGGCGGAGCGATTTCGATGCTCGAGAGATGCGGCCGAGATCCTCGCTTACTGCTCGACGAGGACATCCAAAAGAGACTGCGCGAGATGCTCACCAGGATTTATGCACCGCATCCCTCGGGCGCAGAGATCGTTGCCAGAGCCGCGGCTCATATCGAAGCGGAGCTCGAGGAGGGGGAGACCCTCCACATCACACCTCCAGGGCCTGAACACGAGGCCCCGAGGGGCGATCTCGTGAGCTGGTTCTGGCAGACCGCCGAGGAGATCCTCGCGCGCGATGAGTTCCAGCCGACGTTCTTGTAAAGGGAGCTTCGCTTTTGGCAGTGAGTATGGCAAGCGCTCCCTCTCGGTTGCTCGGCACTACGACCGAATGTGTCAATTCTCCAACAATGTACATGACCTGCTTGGGTTTATTTGGTTTTTACGATAAGTGTCCTTACGTTGTCATTCAGGATGTACTTCAAGCTCTCATATTGGAGGTCAGTTGATGAATACGGATGCATCGGTTCGCGAGTGGGTCAGTGATTATTATGGCAAGTTGCTCAAGTCGAGCGAGGACCTGAAGACGAACGCGTGCTGCGCCACGGGCGCGCCGCCGGAGTGGATCTCGTCACGGCTCGAGCACGTGCACGGTGATGTGCTCGAGCGCTTCTACGGGTGTGGGTTCCCGATCCCGCAAGGGCTCGAGGGGTTGCGTGTGCTCGACCTCGGGTGTGGCACGGGTCGCGACGTCTATGTGATCTCGCAGCTCGTCGGCGAGTCAGGAGAGGTGATTGGCCTCGACATGACCGCCGAGCAACTCGAGGTGGCCAGGCGCACGCAGGGATGGCACGCGGATCGCTTCGGGTTCTCCAAACCCAACACGAAGTTCGTGCAGGGATACATCGAGGACCTGGCGAGCGCGGGCATCGAGGATGGCTCCATCGACGTGATCGTCTCGAACTGTGTGGTCAACCTCAGCCCTCGCAAGGACATCGTGTTGGCGGAGGCGTACCGCGTGTTGGCCGAAGGCGGCGAGTTCTACCTGAGCGATGTGGTCGTCGACAGGCGCCTCGACCCCGAACTCGCCAACGACCCTGTCCTGCACTCGGAGTGTTTGGGCGGGGCGATGTATCGCGCGGACTTCGAGCACCTCGTGCGCCAGATCGGCTTTGTCGATCCTCGCGTCATGACCGAAGCGCCGATCACCATCCAGAACGACGAGATCATCGAGAAGGTCGGCGACGCGACCTTCCAGTCGGTGACCTACCGTCTCTTCAAGCTCCCCGGGCTGGATCATCGCTGCGAGGATTATGGTGAGATGGCGACCTACAAGGGTGGCGTGCTCGGCGGCGAGGAGGTCTTCTGGTTGGATCAGAACCACGCGTTCGAGGTCGGGCGTCCCGAGTCTGTGTGCACGAACACCGCTGATATGCTTATGAAGACAAGGTTCGCCGAGTACTTCGAGCTCGAGGGAGATCGCTCGACGCATCTCGGACCACATACCTGTGGTTTGACCGACGCAGCGCGCGAGCACGCCGATCAAAAGGCGCCTTCTTGCGGCCCATCCTGCTGCTGATAGAACCCCGACAAAAGGCACGAGAAGGGAGAGGGCGGCGAGTGAGAATCACTCGCCGCCCTCTCCCTTCTTGGAGCTGTAAAGATCCAAACCGCGCGGACACCGTTCTCAATGGGGTCATCCATTGTGGAACCGGATTTCTTTGGCTACCATCCTGGAAACCCTCTCTATCCATGGTGTTTTATCGCGCGGCGCCAGGCCCACACCTCTCGTCGCTGAATCGCTTCCTTGCCTGGTTTCATTTGTCGTGAGCCAGCAGAACAAGAAGGTACGAGATCATGTACGCCAGCGCTCACTTTCGCGTCGTTTTGGGGTTGTTCCTGTTCGGGCTTTGTCTGTCGTGGTCCTCGCCAGGGGTGGCCGAGGAGAGGACGAAGACCCCGGAGGAAAAGCGCGCCGAGCAGATCGCAGGCTTGTGCGGACCCTTTGACGGCGAGCTTCGAAAGGGGTGCGAGAGCGCTTGCAAGGCGGGGCAGCCGGTCGAGGAGGGGTGCGTTCAGTTCCTGCGCTTTGAAGGTCGCGCCCGACCCTTGATCGAGGCGCAGGAGAAGGAGAGCGAGAGCGCGGTGGCGCTCGAAGCGCGAGCGCTCGCGGCCGGATGGAGCGCGCCCCAGGCGCTCGCGTTACGCCGCTACATGAACGGGGTCTATCACTGGTCTGATCCCGTCGTCGATTCGCCAAACACCATGAGCAAACCGCAGCAGGCGAGGTTCGTGAAGGAGCTCCTTCACTCGCCGGATGGGTTCGAGATCCAGAGCGGCGTGATGAGCGGCGAGAAGTATGTCTTCAGGCGTGAGATGTACGAGATGCTCCCCGATTTCATCGAGAAGGAGTTTGGCCCATACGATCTGAACATCATGAAGATCCACTTGCTCGGATCGCGCTTTATGCTCGCTGCCAGCGATGATGCCCGCGCGCTCGACGCGCTCGAGAAGGCCGCGGTGATCGCCAGAGAGGCGAAGGTTCCCGAGGATCACCCGTACTTTGCCGAGATCGAGGCGCGCCGCATCCTGCTCCGGTGTATCGCGGGCTGGGAGTGCAACATCGAGGTCGCCGAGAAACACCTCGCCAACCACGAGGCAGTGTATGGCCCCCTTAACCCGAGAACGCTCAGGCTGCGCCGAGTCTTTGCTCGCGCGCTCGCGGCCAGCGGAGAGGAGTCACGCGCTCGAGAGGTGATGCTCTGGGCGTTGCGCCGTTACCAACGGGTGCTCGGTGATGTCGCGCCCGAGACCGCCTTCGCTCACGTCGACATGGCCGAGATCGCGATGAGAAACGGGGATCACATCCTCGCATCGGGCATGTTCGCCACCGCCGAGGTCATGATCGGCCAGTATTACGGCGAGGATTCGCACGCGGCGTTCCGGCTCCGTTTTATCAATGGTCTGGAGCGCCTCAAGTTCGCCGTCGAGCTGGCTGGTGATAAAGACAAACCTGGTTATCTGAAGTTGGCCAAGGAACACTTCAAGAAGGCGCTCTCGATTCAACGCGCGACGTTCGGCGAGGATGATCCGCTCTGGCAGCATAGAATCTCACTCGCGCTCGGGCGCCTCTACCTCGAGCAGCGCCAACTCAAGTACGCGCTGCGTTCCTCGCGCGAGGCGCTCGGTTACTTTAGCAGGGAGCTCGGGGGCGAACACCCGCTCACGCTCGAGGCGATCGAGCAGATGAGCCGCGTGATGATCCGCATCAAGGAGGCGGATAACGCGCACAAGATCGCGCGCCTGCTCTCCTTGACCAACAGCGTGCGGACCAAACGAAGCGATCATTCGGTGTCAATGGTGGACAACACCTGGTTGCTCGCCAAGGCGCAGTGGCGCGATGGCCAAAAGAGACAGGCTCGCGAGAACATCGCGCGCTCGCTCGCCATGGCGCGTGACTGGGTGTGGCGACAGGGCGAGGTCTCGGGCAGTGGGATTCAGACCTCGTATGGGCTCGTGAGGATGTTGCGGCTCTTTCACGACGCGCTCGCATTCCACAAGGGCGCGCCAGAAGATGCCTTCGAGCAAGTCCTTTTGTGGCAAGGGTTGGGGATGCAGGTCGGGCGACGCTCGAACGCCAACCGCATCAAGGCCGACCGCCTCGAGGGGGATGACGCGGAGTGGGTGAGCAGGTGGCGTAAGCATCGCAGCGGCGAGCAGCTGCTCGATGTGTCATCGAGGGCGACCGCGATCACCAAGAACAGGTCGATGGGGATCTTCTCTATTGAATCTCCCGCGCGCCCAAAAATCGCGACATTTTGCGAGGCGCTCGAAGGGCAAGACGCGACCCTCGTCGATTACGTCGCGACGATCCGGGGTGGGACGGGCGCGGATCGCGAGGACCTGGTCTACGCGGCGTTTGTCGTGGACGCGAAGAGCTGCACTCCGAAACGCATCGATCTGGCCGGTTATCATGAGGTGAACGCGGCGCTGCTCGAGTGGCGCGCTGCGATCGAGAAGACGCAGACGTGTTATGAGAAACGTGGCAACGCGCTCGGTTGCCTCAAGCAGATGGCCGCCGTCGATGAACAGTCCGCGAGGTTGCATGGGGTGCTCTGGGCGCCGCTCGAAGCGTCGATCGCGAAGGCAGGAAAGCAGCGATTGATCGTTGTGCCCGATGGAGAGCTCGGCGCGCTCTCGTTCGAAGGGCTCGTCGACGCAGAGGGCAAGTACCTGATCGAGAAGTTCGATATGCGCTTCCTCCCTTATCCCTCCGCGCTCCTCGATCCGATGACAGGCACCGTGCTCGCCAGGGAGACCGCCTACAAGGGGAGGCGCAAGAAGGGCAGCGCGCTGGTGCTGGGGGATATCGACTACGAGAGCGAGCCGCCAGATGCGTTGAAGGCGTTTGGCGCCTGGATTCGCTGCGGTCGCAAAGGGTGTGATGCGAAGATGGCCGATGTGGTCGCCTCCAAAAAGCTCGCCGCGCGCGTCGCCGAGCTCACCCGCGATGGTGTCCGAGGTGGCGCGACCCACTGTGGCAGAGGGATCAGCTGGGCGCCGCTTCAGACCGAGGCGCGCGCGGTGGCAGAAATGCTCGGGGTCAGGTTCGGCGACCGCGTGACGCTCGTCACCG
>Ga0208061_100297_pt1 | contig 15118 bp, 10 predicted proteins | sample DeeseametaMP0555_FD_184209 | JGI IMG/M metagenome (GOLD analysis project Ga0208061, IMG submission 184209) | Marine microbial communities from the Deep Atlantic Ocean - MP0555 (SPAdes) | ecosystem: Environmental > Aquatic > Marine > Oceanic | place: South Atlantic Ocean | collected 2011-01-23 | reverse complement strand
AAGGGAAAGACGATGCACAGGGGGCTTCATATCGCGCTCTTTTGGTGTGTTATCGAAGTGTTGTCATCGTGCGAAGGGGAGAGGTGCATGTCAAGCTGATGTGGCTCTGGCTGTCTCTGGGAGGCGACCTTTTGCAAGTTCTCAAAAGACCGCATTCGGCCAAATGAGGCGCCATGGATGCCTGGGACAGGAGGTTCGTGCGAGGTTGCCGAGGAACCCAGGCGGCTTGACCATTCGAGGATGCGTGGTTATAGACTCCACCCACCTATATGGGACCCCTATGGACAATGGGTCGGGAGCGGCAACGGTGTCTCGTGTGATTCATCGCGAATGCCTCTCATCAAACCCGATCCTCTCGACCCACCTCACGCATTTCTCTGAGGAGTGACTCGGCATGAACATTCACGAGCATCAGGCGAAGAAAATCTTTAGCGACTACAACGTCCCCGTCCCGCGCGGGCACGTCGCTTACACTGTCGACGAGGCGGTGGAAGCAGCGGAGAAGCTTGGCGGCGATATCTTCGTCGTCAAGGCACAGATCCACGCTGGTGGTCGCGGCAAGGGCGGCGGCGTCAAGCTCGCCAAGAGCCTCGATGAAGTCCGCGAGATCGCAGGCCAGATCCTTGGCATGCAGCTCGTCACTCACCAGACCGGCCCCGAGGGGCAGAAGGTCCGCCGCCTCTACATCGAGGAAGGCGTCGACATCGCGCGTGAGCTCTACTTCGGCATGGTCGTCGACCGCGCCACCGGCAAGGTCGCCGTGATGGCATCCACCGAGGGCGGCGTCGAGATCGAGAAGGTCGCAGACGAGACCCCCGAGCTCATCCACACTGTCGCCGTCGAGCCAGCGCTCGGCTTCACCGACTACCAGGGCCGCAAGCTCGCCTTCGCGCTCGGCCTCGAGGGCAAGGCAGTCCGCGCCGCGACCAAGGTCTTCAAGGCGCTCTACACCTGCTTTGTCGAGACCGACTGCTCGCTCGCCGAGATCAACCCCCTCGTCGTCACCGGTGATAACCAGATCATCGCGCTCGATGGCAAGATGAACTTCGACGACAACGCGCTCTACCGTCACCCCGACATCGAAGAGCTTCGCGATGAGTCCGAGGAGGACCCCGCAGAGCTCGAGGCCAAGAACGCCTCGCTCTCCTATGTCAACCTCGACGGCAACATCGGCTGCATGGTCAACGGCGCAGGTCTCGCCATGGCGACGATGGACATCATCAAGCACTACGGCGCAGAGCCCGCCAACTTCCTCGACGTGGGCGGCGGCGCAGACGCAGCACGCGTGGCGACCGCGTTCAAGCTCATCACTCGCGATGAGAACGTGAAAGGGATCTTCATCAACATCTTCGGCGGCATCATGAAGTGCGACGTCCTGGCAGAGGGCGTCATCGCCGCTGTCAAAGAGGTCGGCCTCGAGGTGCCTCTCGTCGTTCGCCTCGAGGGCACCAACGTCGAGCGCGGCAAGGAGATCCTGAACGCGAGCGACCTCAACATCATCTCGGCTGATTCCATGGCTGATGGTGCTCAGAAAATCATCGCAGCGATCGGCTAATCCAGCCTGGTCGCTCGACGTAACAACGGATAGCGAAGCGCGCGCCACGAGATTGAGCGCGCCGCTCGAAACGATAGAGAATCAACGAGGAAGAAGATGAGCATCATCGTCGATGAGAATACAAAGGTTCTTGTCCAGGGCATCACCGGCTCGGCCGGCGAGTTCCACGCTGGGCAGATGATCGAATACGGCACCAAGATTGTCGGTGGCGTCACCCCCGGTAAGGGCGGCAAGACCGTCCTCGACCGCCCCGTGTTCAACACGGTCGCCGAGGGCGTCGAGGCAACCGGCGCCAACGCCACGGTCGTCTACGTCCCACCCCCCTTTGCAGCGGACGCCATCCTCGAGGCGATCGACGCGGGCGTCGAGCTCGTGGTCGCCATCACCGAGGGCATCCCTGTCATGGACATGATCAAGGTCCGCGAGATCTTGAACAAGTCCAACACGCGCCTGGTCGGCCCGAACTGCCCCGGCGTCATCAGCCCCGGCAAGTGCAAGATCGGCATCATGCCAGGACACATCCACAAGCAAGGCTCCGTGGGCGTCGTCTCGAAGTCCGGCACGCTGACCTACGAAGCTGTCGGTCAGCTCTCGGTCGCAGGCCTCGGCCAGTCGACCTGTGTCGGCATCGGCGGCGATCCTATCAATGGCACTGGCTTCATCGACGTCCTCGAGCTCTTCGAGCAAGATGACCAGACCGAAGCGGTCATCATGATCGGTGAGATCGGCGGTACGGCTGAGGAAGAAGCCGCGGCCTGGATCAAGGAGAACTTCAGCAAGCCGATCATCGGCTTCGTCGCGGGTCGCACGGCTCCTCCCGGAAAGCGCATGGGCCACGCTGGCGCCATCATCTCCGGCGGCAAGGGTACCGCGGACGATAAGATCGCCGCGATGGAAGACGCTGGCATGCTCGTCGCGCCGACGCCCGCCGAGCTCGCGAGCACCCTGCAAAAGATCTACAAGGGCTGATTCACGCCTTTGCAAACAGGCGGTGATGTGACGCACATATCACTCGCCGCGAAAAACAGGCTCCCAGGGCATTGACTCGCCCGGGAGCGCTTGTTACACACCCTGCGCCGACTCTCCTGTAAATGATGCGAGAGCCGGCGCATTTACTTTCAACGACCCAACAGCTCGAGGGCATCTCTTCGAGCAACACTTCATCGAAAGAAGGAGACGTCATGGCCATCGAGCGCACCTTCAGCATCATCAAGCCCGACGCCGTCGAGCGCGACCTCGTCGGAAAGATCATCGCACGCTTCGAAGAGGAGGGCCTTCGCCCCGTGGCGATCCGTCGCCAGCACCTCTCGCAGGCAGAGGCCGAGGGCTTCTACGCTGTCCACAGCGAGCGCCCATTCTTTGGCGAGCTCGTCGAGTTCATGACCCGGTCGCCTGTGGTCCTCATGGTCCTCGAGGGTGAGAACGCCGTCGCGCGCAACCGCGAGATCATGGGCGCCACCAACCCCGCTGACGCGGACGAGGGCACCATCCGTAAGCTCTACGCTCAGAGCATCGGCGAGAACAGCGTGCACGGCTCGGACTCCCCCGAGAACGCAGCGATCGAGATCGCTTACTTCTTCGCGGCTTCGACCGTCGGCTGAACGAGGTCTTTATCAGGAACCTCGAGGAAAACTCGAGGTTCTTGGAAAGTCCTTTCCCCGTAAGGGGTTGCATGTTACTGATGTGTGTCCCTGTCATCCCTGTTCCGGGTCTTTGACAGGGACACTTTTGTGTGCGGCTCGGAGGGTTGCTCCGAGGAAACGGTACGGACTGGCACGACGCGCGAAGAAGAGGTTGTGAAAACCATCGCGCGGGCGTGAAGGAGCTTGTGGTTATGGGTCATGTCGAAGAAAGCATCGCGTGGTTGAAGGAGCTTCCTCGTGACGAGGAGCCGATGCGCGACGAACGCATCGACCTCAAATCATTCACGCACGAGGAGCTGCGTCAGCTGATGCTCGAGGGTTTCGGGCAGAAGAAGTTTCGCGCGGATCAGGTCTTCGGGTGGCTCTATCAGCACCTCGCGCTCGATATGAGCGAGATGACGAACCTCTCCAAGGCGTTCCGCGCCGAGCTCGAGCGCACCGCCAACATCAGCCCGCTCGAGTTCACCGGGATGTATCCGGCGGCTGATGGCACCACAAAGCTCACCTTCAAGTGTCACGACAACTCCGTCGTCGAGACCGTCTTCATTCCATCCGAGGGGCGCAACACGTTGTGCATCTCGAGCCAGGTTGGCTGCGCGATGGGGTGCACGTTCTGTTGGACGGCCAAGATGGGGCTGCACCGCAACCTCACGACCGCCGAGATCGTCGAGCAGGTGGTTCAGGCCAGGCGTCGCATGGGCGATGTCAACGGCCACATCGGCAACATCGTGTTCATGGGGATGGGCGAGCCGCTGCATAACTACGACAACGTCGTGCGCGCGATCCATATCCTGACCGAGCAAAAGGGCCTCGACTTCTCGCGCAGAAAGATCACGGTCTCGACCTCCGGGCTCGTCCCGGCGCTCGCCAAGCTCGGGCATGACACCGACGTCAACATCGCGATTAGCCTGAACGCCACGACCGACGAGCAGCGCAGCAGGATCATGCCCGTCAACGATCGATGGGACATCGACGAGCTCATCGCGAGTCTTCACGCATACCCGCTCGAGAAGCGCCAGCGCATCACGATCGAGTATGTCATGATCCAGGACTTCAACGATTCGCTCGAAGACGCCGAGCGGCTCGTGAAGTTGCTCAAGGGGTTGCCAAGCAAGGTGAACCTCATCCCGTTTAACCCGCACCCCAAGTCGCCATTCTTGCCGCCTGCGGAATCAGTCGTGGATGATTTCCGCGATTACCTCCACTCCAAGAACATGTCCTGTTTCCGCCGCAAGACGCGCGGTCAGGATGAGATGGCGGCTTGTGGACAGCTCGGCAAACCTGGCGATCGTCCAGAACCCCCGCATGTGCGAAAGCGCCTCGAGCGCTTTCGCCGCGAGGCAGAGCAACACTCTTCCTGAAGTGTTGCTTCGAGCCCCCGAACTCCCGAAAAGGCAATCCATTCGCCGCCATTGCAATATGGGGAGTGGTGGGATAAGTGAACTGCGATTCATTTGCCCGCTGCTCCATACAAGAGGAAAGAGAAATGAGCTTGCTCGTTGTTGGATCCGTCGCGCTCGATTCGGTCGAGACCCCGTTTGGCAAGGTCGAAGACGCCGTGGGCGGTTCGGCCATGTACTTCAGCGCTTCGGCCTCCTATTACACCGACGTTCGTCTTGTCGCCGTGGTCGGTCAGGACTTCCCGCAAGAACCTGTGACGTTTCTGGAGGGACGCGGCGTCGATCTGAGCGGTTTGCATCGCACCGATGGCGAGACCTTCCGTTGGAAAGGGAAGTATGGCTTCGATCTGAACGAAGCGATCACGCTCGACACGCAGCTCAACGTCTTCGGTGACTTCGATCCGGTCCTCTCCGAGGAGTACCGACAATCCGACGTCGTCTTCCTCGCCAACATCGACCCCACGCTCCAGCTCAAGGTCCTCGAACAGGTCGAGAACCCACGCTTCGTGGCGATGGATACGATGAACCTTTGGATCAACACCAAGCGCGACGAGCTCGAGAAGGTCATGTCCAAGGTCGACATGGTCGTCATCAATGAGACCGAAGCGCGCATGTTCGCCGACGAGTCCAACGTGGTCGTCGCCGCGCAGAAGATCCGCGAGCTCGGCCCGCAGTTTGTCGTCATCAAACGCGGCGAGTACGGCGCGCTGTTGTTCACGCCCGAGGACGTCTTCTTCGCGCCCGCGTATCCTCTCGAGGAGGTCTTCGATCCGACCGGGGCAGGGGACACATTCGCAGGTGGCCTGATGGGCTACCTCGCGCGCAACGAGAAGTTCGGGCACCACGAGATGCGCCTGGCGACGATCGTCGGTTGCGTGATGGCGAGCTTTGACGTGGAGAAGTTTAGCTACGAGGCGCTCGTCGACCTCGACCGCGACAAGATCTTTAATCGCTTCGAGAAGTTCCGCAAGCTCACCTCCTTTGGTGAGCTCTCCTTGATCGACGACTGATTCTCAGTCAGTTCGACCGAGGCAAGAACGGCGAGAGGGCGCGGGTTGTATTCACAACCCGCGCCCTCTCGCCGTTCTTGTATTGCATCGGGGGTTCTTACCGAACCCCGTGCATCACACAGGCTCTGGCATCAGTCGATGATCGTGGGGTCCGCGTCGAAGCTCGCCTCGAGCGTCCACGAATCATTGGTGCCATCGCCATCGGAGTCGAAGTTCAGGTTCTCCTCCTTGAGCAGGTTGGTGACTGGCACGGGATCGCCAGTGCCCACTGAGAGCATGGTCTCATCGCCTTGCTCCTTGGTAATGTAACCCTTGATGTTTCCATCGCGGATGATGACCTCGTCATCGAACTCGCCTTTCTGGAGGTTCCCGGTGAACCTGAGGTCGTTGATCGGCAGGTTGGTCTTGGTGTTGCCGCTCTCGGTCTCGACCGTGGCCACGAAGATAAAGTCAGGGATGACGCCTTCGACAGCGCCCGTGGCGGCGTCGAGCGTCCCATCGACATACTCCTCGGAGGTCGACGCATCCCAGGTATACTCGCCCTCGCTCGCGGCTTTCTCGCCAGCGCCTGCGCGGATGCCGACCGTGCCGCCTTCGGGGTCGATGTTGTCGAAGTCCACCAGCACGATGATCGGGGCCTCGAGGCTTTGATCGAGCTGCATGTCGATCAGGCCATTGAGGAGCTTGAAGGTGGTTCGGGCGGTGTCGGGGAAGTTGATGAACTCCAGGCGCGTGAAGCGGAGCTGGTAGTTATTCTCGTAGGTCTCTGGCGGGTTGGTCTCTGGCGTCGAGGTGTTGTTCGCGCTGGTGTTGTTGCCCGCCGTGGTGTTGTTGGCGGTCGTGTTATTGCCAGCAGTGGTGTTGTTCGCCGAGGTGTTGTTATTGGCGGTGGTGTTGTTGGTCGAGTTGTTCTCGGCGTTGTTATCACCACAAGCGGCGAGCATCGAGAGCGAGAGGAGCGCGGCCAGTGCGCCAGTGCGACGAAACATCATTGAAGTCTCCATAAATCTTTGTGAAAAAGCCGGGTCAAACCCCGGCGTTGTTCGTCATTGGGAAGTTTGACCCGGCATCATATCCAAAGGGGCTGCGCCACACAACCTGCTCGCTCTGGCGAGCGGGGAATCAGTGATGTCCTGTTCGTGTGCCGGTGGGCGGCATCGGGATGCACTCCGGTGAGAAACCGTTTAGAGTGTTGCCGTCACCTTTGGATGAGCTGTTTTGTCATCCCTCCCATTTTCAGGTCTCGCTCGATGAAGCGCTGGCTCTCAAATCAAACGATGCTCCGATTGCTCGGCCTCGTGGTGCTCTCATCGAGCGCATGCACCGATCCTCCCGAGCAAACGCCGGACATGTCGAGCAACCTTCGCATGTGCACGACGGTCGCGGACTGTCGCCCGCTCGAGAGTTGTATCAGCGGTCGCTGTCTGCTCTCCGCCATCTCGACGCCTGACGATGATATGGGCGCGTCAGACATGGGCGCGCTCGATATGAGCGCGGATATGAGCGCGTTCGATATGGGCGCGGATATGGCGATGGGAGAGGATTCTGATGGCGATGGTTCCCCCAATGTCCTCGATAACTGTCCCGATGTCCCCAACCCTGATCAAGCAGACCGCGATCGCGACAGCGTCGGCGATGCCTGTGATAACTGCGTCTCCATAAGTAATGCATGGCAGGCCGACCTGGATAAGGATGGCGTTGGGGATGCGTGTGATCTGTGCCGCAAGATCCCGAACCCCGAGCAGGCCGTCTCCGCGGATGGGCAACCGATCGCGTGCTCCGATCCGCTCCAGGATAGCGACGAGGATGGGATCCCGGATATCGATGATGTCTGCCCGGTGGGTGTCCCGATGTTCACGCCTGATAGTGACGGGGATGGCATCGGTGACCTGTGTGACAATTGCCCGGATGTGCCCAACGCCGACCAACTCGATATCGATGGGGATGGCCGCGGCGAGGTTTGCTCGAGATCAAATGTCGCCACGGACGATTTCGACAGGGATGGGTGGGCCAACGCCATCGATCCTTGCCCGCGGATGTTCCAGACCACGTTGGTGGACTCCGATGGGGATGGTCTGGGGGATGCGTGTGATCTCTGCCCCGGTTATGCGAACGCGCGAAAGAACCTCGCGCCGATGGCCTGTCCGCCAGAGCCTGACAGTGACGGCGATGGGATCCTCGATCGCGATGATATTTGCCCCGATGTGTTTGACCCCGAGCAGCTCGACTTGAACCTCGATGGCATCGGTGATCTGTGTCAGGCGCAGATGTGGCGAGCTGACTTCGATGAGGATGGGGTCGCGGATTTGCTCGACAATTGCCCGTTCATCTTTAACCCCAACCAGCTCGACGATGACCTCGATGGTATCGGCAACCTGTGCGCTCGCGCCGAGCCTTCGATGGAGCCCGTCGATACAGACGCGGACAACGTCCCGGACGCGATGGACAACTGCCTCTGGCGCCCCAACACGCAGCAGCGTGATCAGGACGGCGATGGAGTGGGGGATCTGTGTGACCTCTGTCCACTGGTCGCCGATCCCGATCAGGAGACCGTCGATGGGAGGGCGATAGGGCTCGCCTGCCTCGATGATCAGGACGGCGATGGTGTGCTGGATACGGCAGACAACTGCCCGCTGGTGCCAAATCCAGATCAACTCGATGTGGACGCGAACGGCTACGGTGACGCGTGTCAGACCGTCGATGGCGCATACGATCGCGACGGTGATGGCCTGGTCGACGAGGCCGAGGAGTGCGACTGGCTCGCGACGGCGCCAGAGACAAGGGGGTGCGGCACTGATGCTGATGGCGATGGCATCGATGACCTCTCGGACAATTGCCCGCGCGTTCCAAACCAGGAGCAGCTCGACGGCGATCAGGATGGTTTGGGGGACTCGTGCGATCGTTGCCCTTCGGTGGTCGATCCCTGGGACCGCGATCTCGACGGGGATGGCCTGGGCGATGCCTGTCAGGGGGATCTGGATGGCGATGGCGTCAAGGATCTGTTGGATAACTGCCCCGATGTTCACAACCCGTATCAGTCGGACGTGGACGGAGATGCGGTGGGGGACCTGTGTGATATGTGTCCGCTGATCGCGGACGCGCTCGCTGATGACGGTCAGGCTTGCGCGCTCGATTACGACGGCGATGGTGTGCTCGACGGCGCAGATAACTGTCCCCAGGCGGCCAACCCCGTGCAGCTCGATGCCGATCGTGATGGGGTCGGGGATGCCTGCCGCGAGGATCGAGATGGCGACGGGGTGCTCGATCGGTGGGATAACTGCGTTTTCTTGCCAAACCGTGACCAGCTCGACTCGAATGGTGATGGCGTGGGGGATGCCTGCTGGACGGACAGGGATCGCGATGGGATCCCCGATGTGCTCGATTCATGCCCGCTTTTGCACCGGGGTTTGGGGCCTTGTTGACCCGAAGTATACGAGGATAGTGCCGGTGAGAGCGCGATAATTGACACGGTCAATCCGGCACCCTTACAATGCCGCCCGGTCTCTGCTGTTTGTGTACTCGCGCTCGCCAACGGCTCGCGAACGAGAGCGCCCTCCAAAGAAGGAGGGGACAGGCTTTCGTTGCTGACTCGAGTGGAGCCCGGTGCTATCGATCACTTTCTTTTCTTTTTGACTGGTTCGCGTGACTTTCGGGGCGCGAGTGACTGGCCTGTAACGCGATGCTCATCAACCGCAAGTTTGGAGAATATGTCCTGCTACAGCGACTCGCTGTCGGCGGACAATCAGAGGTCTTCCTCGCCCTGAAGGTGGGACCTGGGGATTTCTTGCGCACTGTGGTCATCAAGGTTCTCCCCTCGAGGCTCAAGGAAGACGAGCGCTTCGTGCGCCTCTTCTTCAAGGAAGCGTTTGTCTCTTCTCGCTTCGCACACCCCAACGTCATCACCGTCTACGACGCGCGCCTGATCGAGGGCGATTACTGCCTCGTGATGGATTTTGTCGCCGGGCAAACGGTCGCCGATATCGCGCAGCGTGGTTTCCAGAGCGGCCAGCCGCTCTCGCTCAACCAGTCGATCCAGATCATCGCCGATGCGTGTGATGGGCTTCACTACGCGCACCAGTTCAGAGATCTCGACGAGTCCACGTACTCGATCGTGCACTGTGATATCAGCCCGCAGAACCTGATGGTGACTTACCAGGGCGTGACCAAGGTCTTTGACTTTGGCATCGCGCATATTCCTGGTTACGAGGGCACCAATGAACCTCTCACGGTGGGTGGCAAGTATGCGTATATGAGCCCGGAGCAGCTGCGCGGTGACGAGGTCGTCGACGCGCGCAGTGATATCTTTAGCCTCGGGATCATCCTCTACGAGCTGTGCACCGGGTACAGGCTGTTCCGACGAGGGAGCCAGCCCGAGGTGATCAAGGCCGTGTGCGAGGAGCCGATTCGTCCTCCGACCACGCTGCGTCCTGACCTCCCCATGTTCCTCGAGCGCATCGTGATGCGCGCGCTCGAGCGTGATCCGCGCCGTCGCTATCGCACCGCCGCGGAGATGCGCGACGATCTGCTCCAGCTGCTCTCGATGATGAGCAAGGGGAGCGAGCGAGCATCACTCGGTGACTATGTGGCCTCGCTCTTTGTCGACGAGCGCAAGGACATCGCGGATGTGTTGCGTCAGGCAAATCAGGGCATGCTCCAACTCAGCGAGGATATGAGCGAGGGCTTTGTCGAGCGCTTGACCGGAGACTTCGCGCCCTTTGAAGAAGAGACGATGGAGCTCGACCCCGAGGCCTTCAAGGAGTACGCCAAGGCCAAGGAAGAGGCGCATCGCGCGGTCAAGGAAGCAAATCAAAAGCCGGGCGAAGGCAACAAGTCAGACGGAGCGGGAGACGAGGATCGGAGCGATTCTGTCGCCAGGCAAGAGCTCGAGCAGGAGCGCGCAGCCGCGCTGGAGCACGCCAGTGATCTCGAGGGCGAGGTCACCCGGTTGCAGCGTCGCCAGACCTTGCTGATGGTCCTGATCTTGGTGCTCGGCGCCATCTCCATCGTGCTCGGAGTGCTCCAGTTCCAGGCAAAGTCTGGTTCGGGCGCTGGCGCTGGAGGCCCTGACGCCTCCGCCGAGGTCAGCTCCTCTTCAAACTCTTGAGCCAAGTCCGAGACCAGCAAGAAAAGCAACGCGGCGGTTCCTGTCTCACAGGAGCCGCCGCGTTGCTTTTCTTGCTGGTCTCTAGTTTACCGAAGCGTCAACCGAGTGCTTCTCGCACGGCGTCCTCGAAGCTCGAGACAGCCTGTCCGAGCCCTGATGGGTTCGAACCTCCGGCCTGTGCGAGCGTGGGGCGCCCGCCGCCGCGGCCATCGACGTGTACGGCGACCTTGTTGATGAGGTCTCCAGCCTTGACCTTGTGCTGCTTGAAGACCCCTTCGGTCACCAGGCAGAGGAGGGCGGCCTTGCCGTCGATCTCTGCGCCGAGCAACACGATGCCGTCGTTCATCTTCTCGCGAAGCTTGTCGGCGTAGGCGAGCATCTGATCGCGATCCTCGACATCGATCTTCTCGGCGATGACCTTCACGCCAGCGATATCCACGGCCTCGTCGACGATCTCGCCAGCGCGAAGCTGCGCGAGCTTTTGCGAGAGCTGACGCACGCGGCGCTCGAGCTCGGAGCGCTCCTCGGTCAAGGAGCCCGCGCGATCGAGCACGTTGTGCGTGTCCGCCTTGATGCTCTTGGCGACCTGCGTGAGCAGCGTGCGCTCTTGCTGGAACGTCTGGTAAGCGGCGACGTTGGTCACGGCTTCGATGCGACGGATGCCCGCAGCGACGCTCGACTCGGAGGTGATCCTGAAGAGGTTGATGTCGCGCGTGTTGTCCACGTGCGTGCCTCCACAAAGCTCCACCGAGTCCTCACCGATCTGCACCACGCGCACACGATCGCCATACTTCTCGCCGAAGATGGCCATCGCGCCGAGCTCCTCGACGGCGTGCTCGCGCTCGACGTTCTGGTGAATCACCACGTCCTCGCCGAGGCGCACCTTCTCGTTGATGGCGTCCTCGAGCCCGCGCAACTCCTCTTCGCTAAGAGGTTGCCCCCAGCTAAAGTCAAAGCGCAGCTTCTCTGGCGCGACGAGCGAGCCAGACTGGAAGATCGTGTCCGAGATCTGACCTCGCAGCGCCGCGTGCAGCAAGTGCGTCGCGGTGTGATTGCAGCAGGTCAGCAGACGCTTGGAGGCGTCGATGCGCGCCACGAAATCACCCTCGAGTGATTCCGAGTCGAGCGTGCCTTTCACGAGCTTGGCGCGGTGCACGATCCCGATCGGAGCCTTCTGTGTATCGAGCACTTCGAAGCGCACTTCGCCATCCTCGCGCTCGATCACGCCCACATCACCCACCTGACCGCCGGACTCGGCGTAGAAGGGGGTCTGCGAGAGCAACAGCTCGACGATGTCGTCCTGGCTGCGGAAGCGGCGCACGTGAGCCTTGGCTTCGTGTTGCGAGTAGCCGACGAACGAATCCGCCGAGCCCTCGTTGACCGTGATCCAGTCGCCAGCGGTGAACACGTCACCGAGCGCGTCCTTACCCTTGGAGACGAGCTGGTGCTGTTGCCACAGCTTCTGATAGCCCGACATGTCGATCTCGAGGCCATCGTCCTCTGCCATCACCGCCGTCATATCGGGCGGGAACCCGTAGGTCGCGTGCAGTTGGAAGACATCGTCGCCGCTAAGCTTCTTGCGCTCCTGACCGCGAGCCTTCTCGGCGGCCTTGTCGTAGAGCGCGATGCCGCGATCGATCGTGCGGAAGAAGCGCTCTTCCTCGAGGCGAATCAACTCGCGAGCCTGCTGACCGACAGCCTCGAGCTCGGGGTAGATCTCACCGTAGTGCTCGATCACCGACTGAGCGACCTCGTGCAAGAAGGGTTGCTCGAACCCGAGCTTGCGACCATGACGCACGGCGCGTCGCAGGATGCTTCGGATCACCGAGCCGCGACCGTCGTTGGAGAACTTGCCGCCATCACACAGCGAGAAAGTCACCGAGCGGATGTGGTCCGCGATCACGGCAAAGTCCGAGTAATCCTCGCGCTTGTAGAAGTCGTTCATCGAGTGCGAGATGTCCTCGCCGAGCAGCGACGCGGTCTTGACAAAGATCGGCGTGAAGAGGTCCGTCTGGAAGACGTTCGTGACGCCTGCCTTGACCATGGCGATGCGATCGAGGCCCATGCCCGTGTCCACGCTTTGCAGCGGGAGTGGCTCGAAGGAGCCATCCTCGAGGCGGTTGCTCTCCATGAAGACGAGGTTCCAGAACTCGACGACGCGATCCTCGTCGTACTGTCCCTCGGCGAAGGTGAACGGACCCTCCTCGGGGCGCAGGTCGAAGTGGAGCTCGGTGCAAGGACCACACGGTCCTGTTGGCCCCATCGACCAGAAGTTCTCCTCGTTGCCGTTCTTCACATCACCCTGGCGAGCGACCCTCTTCTCGGGGACGCCGATCTCCTTGGTCCAGATGTCATACGACTCGTCATCGTCCTGATAACAGGTCACATACACGCGATCGAGCGGGAGCTTGAGCACGTCGACGATGAACTCCCAGGCCCACGTGATCGACTCGCGCTTGTAGTATTCGCCAAAGGACCAGTTGCCCAACATCTCGAAGAAGGTCAGGTGGCGGCCATCGCGACCGACCTCATCGAGATCGTTGTGCTTGCCACCCGCTCGGATGCATTTCTGGACACTCGCCGCTCGGACATAGTCGCGCTTCTCGTTCCCGAGCAAGACGTCCTTGAACTGGTTCATCCCTGCGTTGGTGAACAGCAGGGTGGGGTCGCCTTGTGGGATCACGGGGGAGGAGCTCACGACGCGGTGGTCGCGCTCCTTGAAGAAGTCCAGGTACTGCGAGCGAATCTCATCCGGTTTCATGGCGTCTCATCTTCTCTCGTTTTTGGGTCATTCGATGTGCGCGCGGGCATCCGATATGCCCCCTGACTTATTGCAGGAACCATGCGCGCACGGTGTGCTGTCTTACACTCACTGGCCGCCAATTCGCAAGCGGATCGGGGCCAGCGCGCGATGGAACACTGTATATCGATGTTTCTTGGCCAAATAATCCCGCCGATGTCACCTGGCGTGGTTTTTTCTTCCGCTTTTCATCCTCGCACCACATGCGCCGATGCCATGGAAACCTCGGGTTGTGGCGCCGAGCTTTCGGTTTCACTTTCACTCCAGAGGTCCTATCCTCGAACGTAACCTGAAGGTGAATCGAAGCGCGCTTGCTTGTTTTACTTCAAGTGTTGCTTTAACACCTGCATGTCATCAGGGCGGTGGCGTGTTCTCGACACTCTTCGAGCAATTTCTTGACCACACCTACATCATCACACACCCTGAAGTGGCAGGAGTGATGAGCATCTCTGCTCGTCGCTAGGTTGGAGCGCCGCTCCATGAATGGAATGAAGAACGCATGGATGGCTCGGATTTATGAAAGCATTGCTTGAACTTGTCGATCAGCTTCTCTACCTGATGGAAGAACACGACCTCCCCGACGCGATGGAGACGGCGCAACAGGCTGAACTCAAAGGCGTTTTGGAAGGGATGGCTCGCGAGGCGGTCACGCTCGCTGGCGCGATTCGCCAGGATCTCTCCGCCAGAGAGGCCGACGCCAAGGAAGCGCAGCGCCGCGAGGAGCTCTTGCAGCGAGCCCTCGAAGCGATCGCCAAGGGCTACTACCAAGACGCCGAGTCCACCCTCGAATCCGCGCTCCTCGAGTTCCCCGATCATCACGAGTATTACAACCACCTCGGGCTCGTCGCCTGGGAGCGCGATGATATGCTTCGCGCCGAGCGCTACTACGCTCGCGCCGCAGAGCTCAGCCTCGGTCAGATGGAGGCGCTCGAGCTCGGTTGGTCTGTGGCTCAAAACAGAGGTTACCTCCGCGCGCTCGAGGGGAGGGCACTTAGCCTCTACCGCCTGGGCCGCCTGGATGAAGCCCTCGAGCTGTTCTACACGCTGGCGGGCACCTGCGTGCCCGATTACCAGGGGTGTTACTACCTGGCCGGTGAGATCCATCACATGCGCGGTGAGCTCGACGAGGCGATCGCCGCCTACCGTCAATCCCCCAACGAGCCGAGCGTCCTCTACAACCTCGCGCTCGCCGAGTACCAGTCACACGACCTCAAGGCATCGGCGGCGACTTTCATTCACGCCTTTGTCTCCAATCACTTCATCTGTGAAGCATTGCTCGCGCTGCCGTTTAATAACGACTTCGACACCCTCGAAGGGTACCTCGCGAGCCCATCCTACGCCGAGGAGTTCATCGAGGCGTGCGCCTGCATCTGGGAGCGTTGCGATGACGCGCGAGCCTTCATGGCAAGGTGCTACGAGGATCCGCTGGTCCAGCGCCAGCTTCGCGACGAGCTCCGTCTGCTCGCCTCCCCATGGCGCGGACCCTCCACCGAGGAAGTGCGTCGCGTCCAGGGCCTCGCGCAACGCGTCCTCGACAGGATCTTTGTCTAGAATAAACATCCGTCTTTGTTCTCTCGCGCCTGAGCGGCGCGGAAAAAAAGGGGCG